>OLPV01001250.1_pt1 | contig 19212 bp, 21 predicted proteins | sample 1671961 | NCBI WGS metagenome assembly OLPV01 (sample SAMEA3136630, study PRJEB25190) | human gut metagenome | biome: human gut; feature: human-associated habitat; material: faeces | place: Austria | collected 2013
TATTACCGTTAATTTTGCTCCTGTTTGTCGCTATAATGCTCTTTTCTGTCGGAATGATAGTAAAAGAGCATCGGGAACGCCAACAAGATATAAAACCTTATAATTGTATGTGATGAAAAAGCACAAAGAGTACGCTAATCAATAGTTATTGTAATTTCCCTTGTGTTTTTTTGGAACACGAAGAAAATTGGGAGAAATAAAAATAGACCGTCTGCTCGTATTGAGTAGACGGTCTTATCTATTGTATCTGAGAAAGTCATTACAGTGTTCTTGCGGTCTGAGCCTATAACCTTGTGATATGAGCGTATCCGCTTTCAAAGCCACAAGGTTTATATCCGAGTTCAATGTTCTTGCAATTTGCTGAGTATCGTAACCTCGCTCAGCCAGCTCAAGAAAATCATCATCGGGTAAAGCAACTTGAGAAGCAAAAATGTTTGCTTCATATTCCATACGGTTGTCCTGCATTTCAAAGATATTAAATTCTTCAAAGCCGCCTGTCCGGGTGGCTTCTTCTCTGTGCAGCGTGTCGTGTCCAAGTTCGTGCAACAGGACAATATTCTCCATAACCGGATGCAGATTGTCTTTGATGAACATAAAGCGATTTCGCATGATAACCTTATATGCTCCTCGCTGTTTGGAAAACGGCAAATACATTACCTCAATTCCGAGTTCCCTTGCAATGCGTTTCGGATCACGGGTGCCGCATTGAGCAACAATTCGATTCGCCTTTTGCACTATTTCGGAATTACAAACATACATTGATTCTCACCCCTTTCATACCTTCCTACACTAATCCTATCAAAAGATATGTCCCAAAAAACGGACTTACTCTTCGGAACGGTATTTCTTAGGGGTGTATTTTTTATTCTTCTCTTTTGCAATCCAATAAGCGTCCTGGATTGCTTTCATCATAACATCCATATCTTCCTGTGCCATTTCACCGCCTGCAAACAAGCCGGTTACTTCATCGGTAAGCTGCTGAGCCTGCTTGGCACCTCTGGAGCCGTATTTCTCGGCGGCTTGTGCAACAAGCATATCGCCGTTTCCGAGAAGCTGATCTGTAGTTACATTGAGAGCTTTTGCGAGCTTTTCTGCCGCATCTAAACGAGGACGAGATGTTCCGTACTCATATCTCTGTATCATACGAGAGGAAACACCTGAAATCTTTGCGAGCTGCTCTTGCGTTAATTTGCTTTTTTCTCTCAATTCTTTAAGTCTCTCGTTGAATTTCATAATCATACCCCTTCGTCTTAAAATCTGAAAATTTTGTAACACGACATTTATTTCGTAAATTCATATTGACACGACAATAGTGGCGTGCTATAATCTAAAACACAGAAACGACATTTGTGTCGTGTCTATATATTACAGCACGACATTTCGTTTGTCAAGTGGTTTTGCAAAAATTTCATGAAATGAGGCGAAAAAAGTTGAACCGTTCCATTCTGCATTGTGATATGAATAACTTTTATGCAAGCGTTGAATGTATGCTTGATCCTTCTTTAAGAAAATATCCGGTTGCAGTTTGCGGTTCTGTTGAAGAACGACACGGCATTGTGCTTGCGAAGAACTATGCGGCAAAAGCCTTTGATGTAAAAACAGGCGATGCCGTATGGCAGGCAAAGCAAAAATGCAAAGACTTAGTTATCGTTCCGCCTCATTACGAAGAATATATAAAGTATTCAAAACTCGCAAGAAGCGTTTATAGTCGCTTTACAGACCAAGTGGAACCGTACGGTATGGATGAGTGTTGGCTTGATATAAGCGGCACAGAACACATCTACGGCTCTCCTGAACGGGTTGCAAACAAGATAAGAGAAACTATCAAGTTTGAACTTGGCTTGACTATCTCTGTTGGCGTGTCTTTCAATAAGATATTCGCCAAGTTAGGCTCGGATATGAAAAAGCCTGATGCCATAACTGTAATTGAGAAAGACACCTTTAGAGATAAGATATGGGGACTCCCCGCAGCGGACTTGCTCGGTGTAGGTCGAGCAACGCAGCGTGTATTAGATAGCTACTGCATACGAACTATTGGAGATTTAGCCAATGCCGAACCTGATTTTCTAAAAAGACGGCTCGGTAAAAATGGCGTGGCTCTTTGGCAATATGCAAACGGTAATGACCACTCCCTTGTTCACAACTCTGACTTTGTATCACCAATTAAGAGCGTAGGTCACGGAATTACCACAGTAGCAGATTTAGAGAAAAACGAGCAGGTGTGGCCCGTTTTCCTCGAACTAACCCAAGACATAGGACACAAGCTACGTGTTCATCAAAAGTGTGCGGATGGAGTCGCTATTCACATACGAGATAACACACTTTTCTCTAAACAATGGCAGATGAAATTGGATATGCCTACACAGTCCCCAATGCTCATCGCCAAGACTGCTTTCAGTCTTTTTGAGAAAAGGTACGATTGGAGAAATCCAATTCGTTCTGTCACCATTCAAGCAATCAATTTAGTGCCACAAGACACGCCCCGACAGATTGATTTGTTTACCAATGTTGAGAGAATTGAAAAATTGGAAAAGCTCGATTTATGTATTGAAACGATCCGACAACGGTACGGCAAGGACAGCATTAAAAACGCAGTCCTCTGTCAAAATCTAAGGTTGCCACCTGAAAAGGCAGAAATTACAATGCCGACCGGAATGTTGAGTTAGGAGGTTGTGATGAACAGCATCGTTCTATCGGACAAACACGCTCCTTGCGGGTATATGGGGATACTCGGTTGTAACGGGTATGAGAAAACAGATAGCATCATCTGCCTGACTGCAAACGGAGATAACAATTTTCTGAATGAAGGGATTGTGGAGGGTTCGATTTTGTTTATTGAAACAAGGAGTAAGTTCCAAGAAGGATTGCTCAACGTGTTCAAGTACAAGTCGGATAATTCCCCCCAATACAAACTTTCAAGAAACAAAGTCGCAGGAGCTGCTTTTGTTGGTAAAGTGCTTATGGCGGTAAATCAATATTGATAGGAGAACAAGACAATGGAAGATCGTAGAAAAGTATATGTAGAGGTAAGAGCAAGACACCTGACTGACGGTACTTGCCGACCTGAGAGCATAAAGTTCGAAAATGACGAGGTTTATGAAATCGACAGAGTTAAGCATTGTTGCCGAGCTGCTTCTACTAAGGTCGGTGGAACTGGACTTCGCTATACCGTAATGATTTGCGGCAAGGAAACTTATCTTTTTGATGAAGAAAACGGGAAGTGGTTTGTTGAGGGTAAAAGCAGAGTTGCCACTTGATAATAGAATAATACTCTGGTTTTATAAAACCTCAGCAAAGGTACAAAGCAACTTGATGAGGTGATGTAATTGAAAAATGATGTTTGGACTCCGATACCGATGTTTTGCTCAAATTGTGGGCATCTCAATTACGGTTATCGAAATGATGAAGGTAAGATAAAGTACGAATGCACGAAATGCAAGGTTGTTTCAGTAAGAACGCAAAAAGGTCGCAGACACGACCGTATTGATATTTATGCCCCTGTTGGGCAAGTAAGGTATGATTAAGGTATAAGAAAATGGCATATATGAATTTGAAAACAATGGAGATATGGGCAGAGTCGAATATTGACGGCTTTCACGATGAGCATATTGAGATTGACGAAGTAATCGCTCCGGTTATCAGGGAACTAAATCTCAAAGGCTATAAGACAAAGTTCTGTTGTTCAGGACACCCATACACTTCGCTAAATGAAGCCTTTACCAACTCCGAAGAAACCGCTAAAGGACTTGGAGGTTTGGTAAAGACAGAAAGAACCGATAACGAGGAGCTTCCTATTAGGGCGTTATACATCGCTCCTGATGATTACTTCTATATATCCTTTGATGGAATAAGCAGTAAGGACTTTCGCGTTCCTTTGCCTGATGGGTTTTGGTGGGATGAGGAGAGCACTATACGCTTTGAATATTCCACAGATGGTATATATGAGATGCTTGAGGAACGATTGATCGCTTGCAAGACTCTTTATCATTGGGCATCGCAACTGCCCCAAAAACAGTAAAAACTGAATACGGCGAAACGACGGTAAGGTTGAGATGAAACAGGCTGCGTAATTCCTTATCAGGTCACTTGCTTAGAAAACACTTCGGTCAGTTAAACCAGACCTGCTAAAAGCAAACATGAGAGGCTGCCGACAGGACAGATAGCCATAGGCTAACTCTGTCTTGCCGGTGGCTTTTTGTTTTCGGCAGATGACTGAACAGCGAGGAGCTTCCGGCTGAGAAATCAGAAAGGAAGCTCTTTTTATGTTACACAGGTGGCTTTGTTACATAGCTGAATATCCGTGATCTCCGAATTTTGAGTCTAATCCAAAATTCAAAATTCAAAGGAGATTACGGAGATGAAAATATATTATTTTGCATGGAAAAACGGAAAAAAGACCGATGAGAACAGAAAACAGGAATGGACTGAACTCACTGCCAAAGAGTACAAAGCAATCTATGAGAGCAATAAAACCTGTGATATAAGTAAGCGCAGATTCTTTGAGCGTGTACCCGGTGCAGAATGGGTCGATGACATATACTATTTTGAGTGCGACTATGAACAGTACAAGAAATACCGTGCTGAAAAAGAGAAAAAAGCACGTAAAGAAAAACGACTCAAAGAAGATGAATCACGGTATGGAGCTATTCAGTTATTATCATTGGACGCTGAATACGAGGATGCTTCGGGAGAAATCTATTCACTTCATGATATGATTGCCGATGAAAACTCACTGTTTGAGAAAGGATTAATTGAATCAATTGATTTGAAAAATGCACTTAGCTGTTTATCACCTGATGAAATTAAAATTTTAGACCTAATGTTTTTCAATGAGGAAAAAACCGTAAGCGATATGGAAATGGCAAGAAAACTGAATATTCCGAGAAGAACATTTGGATATCAAAAAGAAAAAATTTTTAATAAACTCAAAAAAGTTTCGCCACTTTTTGATTTTTCCGTGCCATTAGATAAGTGAGAGGGTGAAATAACCCGCTTGCGAACTTTGACAACTGAATACCCATTCATCAGGCACGTTACCTGTATGACCGAAAGGTCAAGCCGGTTCGTAGGTGCGCCATGACTTCCTTTTTCCAAAAGGAACGAGCGATAAAACTTATACGATAAATTCGGGCGGCTCCCGAAGGCGGCAATGACAGATACAGGCGATAATGATACTTCCGTAACTCGCGGCTCGGCCACAATGAAGGCGGAGAGGTGAAATTCCTATGAGGCAGGTAAGCTTCCTGCTGCCTGATGACTTCCCGAAGCAGTAATGCTTTAACACCTGGGGTGTCGAGGACAAATAAGGTGTGAGAAGGGCGTAAAGCAATTTATGCCCGGATACATACCTTATTTATCCTTGCGGGAAGCAAGGGTATTCAAAAAAGTAAAACATAGGAGTGTTTTAAAATGGACAAGAAACTTACAAAATTTGAAAGAAAACTACTGGACCAAATCGAATGGAAAACACAGCCGGAGAACTATATAACTACCCATTTTGTTTTGCTCGGCTTCACCTGTCCGAACGATTTTATGAAAATTCGCGTTTATGATTTTCTCAATCTTGATATGGTTGATAACAACCGAGCCGAGGAAATGATTGTGTATCTTTCTAAATATCTGTTTCCTGATAGAGAAGAATACACAGAGTCATACGGGAGAACAACTACAAAGAAAATTCTTAATTGGCTGGAAAGTCATTCCGATCCGGCGAAAACAACTCTGAAGGATTTGATTTGCACAGAGTCAATGAGTATGGAAGAAATGTTGTATGTTTTTGATTTTCTGTCGCAGAGTTTCTATCACTCAGATGAGTACAACAGCAGGAAATATCTTTACGGAAGTATACGGGAGCTTTCCTATATGACGGATCATGTGTGAATGATGAGAGAGGTGATACGATATGTTGACAGAAATTAAAAGAGGTCAAATTTATATGGCAGACTTGAATCCGGTTATCGGTTCGGAACAAGGCGGTATCAGACCGGTAGTAATCATTCAAAACGACCGTGGAAACTATTTCAGTCCGACAGTTATTGTTGCGGCAATCACCGGACAGGTAAAAAAGGAGCTTCCAACGCATACAAAGATTAAAACAACAGGCTTGCCGAAAGAGTCTACGGCATTGTTGGAACAGATACGAACCGTAGATAAGACTCGTCTACTTGAAAAAATCGGAGAGGTGTCCGTAGATGAAATGAATCGTATTACAGAAGCATTGAGGGTGAGTATTGATGTATGAAACTAAATTAGATACTCCGAATAAGGAAGCTGTATATGTCAGTGCTTATACGATTATCAAAAAGATGCTTTCCGACGGGGTAATTAGCGAAAAAACATTTAGCAGGCTCAATGAGAGAATAGCCGACAGACAAGGCTGTACGGCGTTTTCCCATTAACCTGAGATGCCGTAAATACCGGCATCCTGCATAATCGCACATTTCACAAATCATGCGTTTAGCCGTACAATCATGTTATAAACATAAGGGAGTGAAAAAAGTGACACAAACAACAGCTAAAGATGTAAAGGTTATCCGACCGACAAAAGGATTGTACGGCGACAAGAAACTTCGTGTAGCTGCTTACTGCCGTGTAAGTACAAGCTCGGATGATCAAGAAAATTCCTTTATCGCTCAGGTGAAGTATTATAACGATTATTTACGACTGGCTGATAATATGGAACTCGTGGATATCTATGCCGATGAGGGTATCACCGGAACAAGTGTCAATAAAAGAAAAGATTTTAATCGAATGATCCGGGACAGCAGTCTTGGAAAAATTGACCGTATTTTTGTTAAAAGCGTATCCCGTTTTGCAAGAAACTCTTTGGAGTGCATTGAGTATATCCGGTTGCTGAAATCTTACGGTACTACGGTTCTGTTTGAAAACGATGCCATAGATACCAATACCATGAACTCAGAAATGATTCTGTATATCAAGAGCGCCTTTGCACAGAGTGAATCGTTAGCCGGCTCAAAGAGAGTGTCTACCGCTATCCGTATGAAAATGGAGACGGGAGAGTTTTATAATTACACAGCACCTTTCGGATATAAAGCCGAAAATAAATCATTAATTCCTATACCCGAAGAAGCAGCTATTATAAAAAGAATATTTGACGAATATATCGGAGGTAAAGGGATCGGGAAAATCGTCTCCGATTTAAACCAGGATGATGTGCCGGGAAAGCCTTGGGGCAAGGAAAGGGTTAGATATATCCTTGCAAACGAAAAATATTCTGGAGATAGTCTGTATCAAAAGACTTACACTCCTCCCGTTTTGCCGCTTAGAAATATTCGCAATAAAGGCGAAGTCGATATGTATTATGTTGAGAATACACATCCGGCAATAATTGATAAATCTACCTTTGATACTGTAAAGCAAATGCTTGATAAAAATATGTTACGCTACAGCAAGCGACAAAAACGCGCGCCTGAAAACTTTTCAGGGAGGATAGTCTGCGGTGACTGCGGGTGGATATATAAGAAAAAAAGTAATAGCAATGAACCGACATGGATATGCTCAAAGGATGGTGTTGCCGGTCAGCGGTGCAGCACACATCCAATATACGAAACAGCATTGAAAAAAACTTTTGTATTTATGTTCAATCGCTTACAGCAGCATAGAGAATTGATTATAAAGAGTACCTATAACAAGCTTTTGGAACTGCGAAAGAGTTTTTTCAACAATAGCTCTGCTATTGAAGATATCGATAACGAATTAGCAGAGCTTGCTGAGCAAAATGCAATGTATGTCCGCTTCCATTCTCAAAAGATCATTGATGAAATAACCTTTATGGAGCAAACAAGTGAGATAAAACAGCGCATCAATGAATTGAGAAGCCGGCGCATAAAGCTAATAAGCGACAACGAGGAAGAACGCTGTATTGAACTGTTAAGGGAAACAGAACAACAGCTTAATGAGTTCCCACAAGAAATTCTATGTTTTGATTTCAATATTTTCGATAAGCTGGTGGATAAGGTCATCATAATTTCAAAAGAGCAGCTTGTGTTTGAACTACGGTGTGGAATTAAGTTAAGGGAGGCAATACAATGGAATTGAGAACATTGCTATACGGATATAATAAGCGTCAATTTCGCTTTTATCTTAATGAGACGGAAAGTACCGTTGTTAAGCAGATTTTTGATGATTACATAAGCGGTTTGACATTGCAAAAAATTGCTGACCGCTTAACCTCCGAACAGGTTGTATATTATAAAGATAAAGCAACTTGGAATAAACATATGGTGCGGCGTATCCTTGAAAATCGGCACTATGCAGGCGATGAAGAGTATCCCGCTATTGTAACTTGCGCTGTTTTTGAGCAGGCTAACGAAAAACGGCTGAGAAAGGGCGGCGACAGAGAAACCGACTCCGAACAGGAAAAATATTTTAAGAGTCATACTGTATGTGAGCAATGCGACGGGCGTTTTACACGCAGACGGAATTGGAGCCAAACTCATGAAAAATGGTATTGCACTTGCGGATGTAAAAACGATGTTTATATAGACGATAAGCTGTTTTACGGGCAGATAAAAACAATTCTCAGGCGAGTAACTGAAACACCGGGAATACTTCACGTATCAACCGTGCCGAATGAAACATATTCCCCAACTTTGGATGTTATACGAGCCGAGAAAGAAGCCGACAGAATGGCAGAGCGAAAGAAAGTTGATTTTCTCCCTATCAAAAAAGCTATTTATTCAAATGTTTCAGACAAATTTGACTGCTGCACATTAGATACGGCGAAAGCCTTTAATGATCTGCTTGTACGATATTTCAGCAAAAAGCAGCCAACAGAGGATATTGACCTTCAAGCTCTGCGTGATACGGTAGATAGAATATATATCAATAAGTGTGGCACCGTTAAAATCAAATTCATAAACGGCGCCGAAATCTCAAAGGAGGACAGTTATGGAAGCGACAGTTACAGCACCGAAACAAAAGATAATAACTAAGATAGAAGCAAATCCGGCACAGGTATCACGAAAAAACTCAAACCGACCGCTGAATGTTGCTGCCTACTGCCGTGTGTCTACCGATGCAGAGGATCAGATCAACAGCTACCGAGCACAAGTATCTTACTATACCGAACATATTTCTCAAAACCCAAAATGGCGGTTTGTGGATGTTTATGCCGATGAGGGTATCACGGGTACAATGGTTAAAAAGAGAGAAAACTTTCTTCGCATGATTAAGGACTGCGAAAAAGGTAAAATCGATATGATTCTAACAAAGTCTGTTTCCCGCTTTGCCCGTAATATTGTAGACAGCATCAGCTATATCCGAAAATTAAAAGCAATGGGTATCGGCATATATTTTGAGGAACAGAATATTGATTCTCTCAAAGAGGACAGTGAAACCTATATCGGTATCTACAGCATTATGGCACAATCAGAGAGCGAAAACATCAGTGCCAATGTCTCTTGGGGAATAAGAAAACGAATGCAAAACGGTACCTACGCTTGTCGGTTTAATATGCTTGGCTACCGAAAAGACAAGGAAGATACCGAACCTCGAATAATTCCCGAGGAAGCCCAAATCGTCAGAAACATTTTCAAGATGTACGATGAAGGGTACAGCTTAGACCAGCTTAAAGCATACCTTGAAGATGACGGTGTAAAAACCACAACCGGCAAAACGGTTTGGAGCAAAGAAAATATAAAAAGAATACTCACCAATGAAAAGTATGTCGGAGATGTGATTTATCAAAAAACTTTCAGAACAGACTGCATCAGTAAGCATACGAAAATCAATCGAGGCGAACGAACCAAATACCTTGTCAGCAATAATCATCCGGCTATTGTGGACAGAGATCTGTTCAATGCAGTGCAGGCAGAGCTTGCACGGCGAAGCAGCAAACGGCGCACCTCCGATAAATCGCTTACTTCTCTTGGAAAGTACAGCGGCAAATATGCTCTTTCGGAACTTTTGATTTGTGCCGAGTGTGGCAGCCCATATAAAAGAAAGACATGGACAAAGGGAGATGAAAAGAGAATTTATTGGCGTTGCCTCAGCAGAATTGAGCATGGAACTAAATATTGCCCACATTCAAAAGGTTTTGAAGAAAACAAACTTCATGCTGCAATATGCAGGGCACTAAAAAATGCCGTGAATGACAATGCGGAGGCAATAACTCTAATCAAAGCGAATCTTGCGTATGCCGTAACTGGAGATGAGACAAACCTTGATCTCGGTGCTATTGAAAAGCGTATCAAGGAAGCAACTAAGGAAATGGAAAGTTATATGATAAGCTATCGGAACACCGGAGGTGATAAAACCCGATATTTAGAGTGCATCCAAAATGTTGCCGATGAAATTAAAACGCTTCGTGAGCAGCAGGAAACCGCAAAGGCAAAGCTTGATAAAAGTGATGAAGTAAACTCTGAAATCAAACGGCTTTGCGATTGGTTAGATAGCCATGACACCTCCTTCACGGAATATGATGATATGGTTATTCGCAGGGTGGTGGAATGTATAAAGGCATATAAGGACGGAACAATTAAAGTGATCACGAACTTCGGAACCGAAACAACCGAAACAGTATAACCGAAAGCCGGCAGTTTGACTGTCGGCTTTTACATACGAAATTGTTGATTTATCTGCTGTGATATAGTATAATAAAAAAAGATAAAAGTCTTGCGATTGGAAACCGATTGTGCTATTTCGTCACAGCAAATCCGAATAACAGCAGAACATAGACTGTAGGCAGAAACACCTTGTTTTAAGCATTATAATAGATTGTGCTATTCCGTCGCACAGTCACAAATAAACGGTAAGTATCATTTGATGCTTGCCGTTTTTATTTTTTGCTTTTCCACGCTTTGGTCTATCCTAAATTCTTGACAAGGTTCCGTCGCTGAATTATAATATTTTTAAAGCTTAGTTGTACCTAGCGTGTGCAGCTTTATTGCGATAGTTTAATATCGGGGGTGTCGGCGCAAAAGCCGGCTGAGATTAAGGATAAATGCTCCTTTGACCCTTTAACCTGATACGGATAATGCCGTCGTAGGTAGTATAATCTCAGCCTTACGGTATTTTCATATCGTAAGGCTTAATTTTTTAGAGAGGGATTGATATTGTGGAAAAAAGAAATTCTACAAAAAGACTCACAGAAAGCGCATTGCTTCTTGCAATAGCTGTGGTGTTAGAACTCGTTTCAAAGCTTTTGGGACTTGAGCTTCCGTTCGGAGGAACAATAACGCTTGCAAGTATGTTCCCGGTAGTTCTCATTTCTTACAGATACGGTGTGAAATGGGGGTTGCTCAGCGGCTTTACCTATTCACTTTTGCAGATGATAATGGGTGCTAAGGTGGTTTCGGCTATGTTCCTGCCGGGCGAAGACCAAATGGCTGTTTGGCAGGCAATATGCGTTTGCCTTCTTGACTATGTGCTCGCTTATACCATACTCGGCGTCGGCGGTATGTTTAAGGGCAAATTCAAAAAACCGGCATTGGAGCTTGCACTCGGCGTATTTGTCGCCCTGCTCTTAAGGTATATTGTTCATATTATATCGGGTGCGATATTTTACGGAGCATGGGCCGAATGGTTCTTCTCTCAGGAGGGCTTCTATAAGATAGGAGAGAGCATACTCGGCAAATATTCCGGTACGGCTCTGTCGATAGTTTATTCGGTGTTCTATAACGGCCTTTATATGGTTCCGGAGATAATCATAACAACCGTTGTGGCAGCTATTCTCGGTAACGTTCCGCAGATAACCGGAGTTAAAAATCCGAAAAAAGATAAATAACAAACGCTTGACAAATTTTTTAACTGTAATTATAATATAAATCACAATCGAAAAAATCGCCTTTAAAAACTGTGAAGGAAACAAGACGGTTACCGTGAGTTTCAGAGAGCTGCCGTGTGGTGAAAGGCAGTACCAAGTATCCGTGTATAACTCGTTCCGGAGTTTCATAGCTGAAGTCATAGGCTGTGACGGCAGACACCGTTATATGTCAGGTCTTGTTGGAGACCGCAGAGGGCAGCCTCGGCTGCCGAATTAGGGTGGTACAGCGTGGTTTTTACTTCGCCCCTATCTTCTTCAGAGATAAGGGCGATTTTTTGTTTTGTAAAGACTGCGCTTTATTTTTTGTATTTTTCGCTGTGCTGTCAGTCTTTGCAAAGCAAGCTATATGATTGGAGTACTTCATAGGAGAAATAATTATGAAAACAAACAAGTACATTCCTTTTGAACCTATCGACATTCCGGACAGAACTTGGCCGTCCAAGACCATAAAAGAGGCGCCTGTTTGGTGCTCTGTGGATCTCCGCGACGGAAATCAGGCTCTTATAGACCCCATGAACCTTGAGCAGAAGCTTGAGATGTTCAAAACGCTTGTAGACATCGGCATAAAGGAAATCGAAGTCGGCTTTCCTTCCGCATCGGAGACGGAATATGAAATTCTCCGCACGCTTATAGACGGAAATTATATTCCGGACGATGTGACAATTCAGGTGCTTGTGCAGAGCCGCGAGCATCTTATCAAAAAGACCTTTGAGGCTGTAAAGGGCGCAAAGAACGTTATAATACACTTTTACAATTCCACATCGACTCTTCAGCGCAAGGTCGTATTTAAAAAGGATATGCCGGGCATTATCGATATTGCGGTAAACGGCGCAAGACTTATTAAAAAGCTGTCGGATGAGCTTATGGAAACGTCCGACATAAACATACGCTATGAATATTCGCCGGAGAGCTTTACCGGTACCGAAATGGATAACGCGGTTGAAATATGCCAAAGAGTTTTGGAGGAGCTCGGCGCAACGCCCGAAAACAAGGTCATACTTAACCTTCCTTCAACCGTTGAGGGCAGCACGCCGAACGGTTATGCCGATCAGATAGAATATTTCTGCCGTCACCTTAAAGACCGTGACAGCGCCGTAATCAGCCTTCATCCTCACAATGACCGCGGTACTGCGGTCGCAGCTGCCGAGCTCGGGCTTCTTGCAGGTGCCGAGCGTATAGAGGGAACTCTTTTCGGCAACGGTGAGAGAACCGGCAATGTGGATATAGTTACGCTTGCTCTCAATATGTATACGCAAAATGTCGATTGCAAGCTTGACTTTCACGACATCAACCATATTAAAGAGGTATATGAGGACGCCACAAATATGAAGGTAGGTCCTCGCCAGCCGTATGCCGGTGAGCTTGTTTTTACCGCCTTTTCAGGCTCTCATCAGGACGCCATAAACAAGGGTAAGGCGTTTATGCGTGAGAATAATCCCGACAAATGGGAGGTTCCTTATCTCCCAATAGACCCGGCAGATGTCGGCAGGGAATACGAGCCGATAATCCGTATAAACAGTCAGTCCGGCAAGGGCGGTGCCGCGTATATTATGCAGGAATACGGATTTGCGATGCCTAAGGCCATGCACCCCGAATTCGGAGCGGTCGTTCAAAAGGCCTGTGATGAAAAGGGTAAGGAACTCAGAGCCGATGAGGTATTTGAGCTGTTCTGTGAAGAATATCGCAATGTCTGCGGACCCTATAAGCTTCTCAACCATAAATTCAGCGAAGAAAAGCTTGAGAGCGAGTCTCGCACCAGGGTGCATTTTACGGGTACCATAAAATATAACGGAAACGAGCCGGTATCTATCGAGGGCGTCGGTTCAGGCCCCATAGAGGCGTTCTTTAACGCTCTGTCGCACGTGGGAATCACAGGGTACAAATTCAAGAACTATGCGGAGCACGCGATTTCAATCGGCGCGGACGCCAAGGCCTGCTCCTATATCGAGCTTGAAGCTCCCGACGGCAAGGCCGTTTTCGGCATAGGCATTTCACACAACATAAACTATGCTTCAATAAAGGGTATTTTGTGTGCCATAAACCGTTGTCAGCCGAATGTTGTGCGCGAGCCGCAGCAGCCGATATTTGAGAAAAAGCAATAAGCTTTTGCGGTAAAGGCATTTTACCTGAACACAATTCGGCGTTTTATATGTTCGCTTTATTCGGCAAAACGTGCCGTGAGCGGCAGGAAAGGATATGGAAGTAATATGAGAGAACATAATATTGTAGTATTAAAGGGCGACGGTATCGGCCCCGAAATAGTCGACGAGGCTGTAAAAGTGCTTGATGCAGCAGGCAAAAAGCACGGCTTTAAGATGAATTATGATTATGAGCTTATGGGCGGCTGTGCCATAGACGAGACGGGTGAGCCGCTTCCGCAGAAAACCGTAGATGCCTGCAAAAAGGCGGATTGTGTGTTTTTGGGAGCGGTAGGCGGTCCTAAGTGGGACGGCGTTCCCGGCAATAAACGCCCCGAGGCGGGGCTTCTCGGAATACGCGGTGCGCTCGGACTTTATGCAAATCTCCGTCCTGCAAGAATATTTGCCCCCTTAAAAGACGCGTCACCGATTAAAGACAGCATAACCGAGGGTAACCTTGACATAATGATAGTTCGCGAGCTTACCGGCGGAATTTACTTCGGGGAGCGCGGCACGGGTGTCGAAAACGGCGAGGAATACGCTTATGACACCGAAAAGTACACCGTTTCCGAAATTAAGAGAATTGCGAAAACCGCTTTTGAAATGGCAATGAAGAGAAGCAAAAAGCTCACAAGCGTTGACAAGGCAAATGTGCTCGATTCATCAAGACTGTGGAGAAAGACGGTTATCGAGATGTCAAAGGACTATCCCGAGGTAGAGCTTAACCATATGTATGTTGATAATTGCGCCATGCAGCTTGTACGCAATCCAAAGCAGTTTGATGTTATAGTTACGTCAAACATATTCGGCGACATTCTCTCGGACGAAGCGTCTATGATATCGGGCTCGATAGGAATGCTCGCTTCCGCTTCGCTCTCGGACGGAAAGTTCGGACTCTATGAGCCGATACACGGCTCTGCGCCGGATATTGCCGGCTTCGGCGTCGCAAATCCGCTTGCCACCATACTCTCCGCAGCCATGATGCTCAAATACTCTCTTGATGAGAGCGATGCTGCGGCGGATATAGAAAACGCGGTAAACGCGGCACTCGAAAATGTTCGCACTCCCGATATATACAAGGACGGATTTAGAAAGGTATCGACTTCGGGTATGGGCGACGAGGTTATTAAGCGCCTTTAATAAAAAGCAGAATATTGCTTCGGCGGCTCCGTTTTTACGGAGTCGCTTTTTAATTTGTGAACAAAAACTGAATTTATCGTATTTTGTTTGAAATATCATAAAGTAAGTGTTAATATATAGAGGTATTGTACTTGTTTGGTACAACGCCGTAATAATTTGCAAGGAGGATTTTCCCTTGGACGAAAATAAAGACAAGACTTTATCCGGCGGAAACGACGAGAGCTACGGCTCAACATTTGACCGCAATACCGAGGATGTCAAAAAGGAAATGGAAGAGCTTGCGGTTACATTTCAGCGCGAGCTTGACAAAACCAAGGCGGAGGCAGAGGAAAAAGGCGAGCTTATACAGGAGCTTGAGGATATCCCCGAGGCTTCGACCCGAAATGATGACGAGGAGCCTTCGGAAGCCGAGCTTTGCGAATGCTGCGGTGAGAAAAGGCGCGGCACAAAAGCCGACCCCGATTCGCCGTATTGTGAAGAATGTGATCTCGGTCTTCGTCACTATCCGTTCAGCTTCTTAAATATATTCTTTGTCGTTGTTGTTATTGCGCTTGTTTTTTACAGCGGCTATGTATTTGCGGGGCGTATGGGCGTTTTAAACGATGTCTATAAGGCAGATAAATATGTTTCGCAGAAGAAAATGGATTCAGCCGTTACCGCATATGAGGATACGGTTTCTGCAATGGAGAAGGCAGGTATAAAGGGCGAGCTTGTGTATAAGCGCCAAATAATGGCAAATTACAGCATAGGCTACCTTCAGGATATTGACTCTATGAGCGGCAATATAAATTCTTGGGAGCTGTCTCTTCCGCACTTCAGAAGCGTTAAAAAAGCAATGGGCGAGTCGGCGGATTTTATAGCCACTGTGCGCAAGGCTTATACAATACTTACAAAGTATGATGTCAACGATCCTTCGGATTTCCCGTATGACGACGCTATGGCGGCTTTGGTGTCGCTTGAGAGCGAGCCTTATACCGAGGATACAACGGCAAATACTTCGTCCGCGACGACGTCATCCGTTAAGGCCACACAGTATAATAAGGCCATGGTATATTACTATGAATATTATATATCGGTAATCTGCAATAAGGATAACGACGAACAGCTCAAATACCTTGAAAAGATCAAAGAAGAATATCCTCAGTATATTTGGCTTTACGGTTCGGCCCTCGGCGATCTTTACGCAAAAACAGGCAAGGACGTCACCGAAATCTGCGATAAAATCCGCAGCAATAATTCCGAGGATCCGTCGCCGGATCTTATTGAAATAGAAAGCCTGCGCATAAAGGGCGATTATGACGCGGCAATAGCGAAATGTGAAGAATACGCTTCACCGGATGACTGCACGGTCAAATATGAGATTTACCGTCAGGAGGCACTTTGCTATATCCTCAAGGACGATTACGACACGGCTTTAGAAACGGCGAAAAAGGCTTATGACGATAACGGCAATTCTCTTGAGGTTATAGATACCTTGGCACTTTGCGCTGTTTTGAAAAACGATGATGCCACATACAACAGCATGGAATCGCTTTTGGACGGCAGCGGCTACAGCCTGTCCGATAAGGTTACCGGCTTTAAGGCAGGTACCGTTACGCTTGATGATATTCTTTTGAAAGGAGCTTATGACGTAGAATGAGAGCAGTATATCTTACAGTAAAATATATAACCATCGTCGGTACGTTCCTTCAGGGCTTTTTTGAGCATCTCTCATGTCGTATGTATGATGTTCTGATAGAGGACGGCAGATATTTAAGATCAAATGAGATGTGCGGGCATATAGAGCACGAGCTTATCAAAAAGAGAGGCACCGCATTCGGTGTGTGCTTCTTCCCGTTCCTTTTCAATTTGCTGATAGGTCTTATCCTGACTGCGGCAGGCTCGGTAAATATTTTCTATCTCGGTGAATTTTTTATGAGCGCCGATTCAAAAGTACCGAATTTCCCGAACTTCTTATTTCTGTGGGTCGGTATTTCGTGCCTTACCAATCTGTTCCCGCAGATAGAAGACGCTCTTACCCTCAAAGAGCAGATTTACGGCAAGGGTAAGTCAAATCTCTTTGTGAAAATAATCGCCGCGCCGATATTCGCCGTGCTGTATGTCGGCTCATATCTGCAGAGCGTCGGGCTTACGCTTGTCACGTCTGTGGTATTCTCGCTGTTTATGCCGTCGATTCTCGGCACGTTTATACCTCAGCTCTACAATGCCATAGCAGGCTGATCGGCATTACAGTATATATTATGCTAAACGGGAAGTGTTTTTACACTTCCCGTTTTTGTTGTATAAAATATTGTAAAGTGGTAAAATCAAAGCGGTGATAAAAATGAAAAAAATTATAACGGTAATTGTTTTGTGCCTTGCGCTTGCGTCATGCGCAAAAGGAAACAGCGGCGGCACAGAGCCTTCGACACAAGATGTAAGTACGAGTGCAGCACAGGAAACAGAAATTGAGAAGCAGTCAACGTCAGAGGTTAATGCTACGCCGACGGCCGCAGACCCTCAAGAAACGAAGGTAACGCAAAAGTCCGTAAAGTCTACGCAAGAGGAAAGAAAAACTCGGACAGAGACTTCGCCTAAGACGACAGCCGTTCCTGAGCCGACTGCCGTAAAGGGGTTTGAACGCGAGATGCTCGAGTTGTGCAATCAGCAACGTCGCGCGAACGGAAAACCCGATATTGCTCTTAACAATACTCTGTGTGAAAATGCTGCGGTAAGAGCCGAGGAAATTTCAAGGAAAAACTGCTTTTCACATACAAGACCCGACGGCACAATGTGCTTTACCGCGGTTACGGTCAATTATATGACATGCGGTGAAAACATTGCTTACGGTACGCGGTCTGCTTCGGCGACGGTGACTGCGTGGATGAATTCTCCCGGGCATAAAGAGAATATTCTCTCGGAGGATTTTACGGAGGCCGGCTTCGGTTGCTATGAGGTGAACGGAGTAAGGTATTGGGTTCAATTATTTATAGGATAGGCCTATGAGCTGCTTTTTGTACGTGCAAAAAGCAGCTCGCGCGCTTATTTGCAAAATACATGTGCGCCTATGGTCTGTATAACGGGTCTTGTGCGTATCCACTTGTTTGAAGTCTTTGCCGGATTATAGTAGTATATGGCACCGCCTGACGGATCCCAGCCGTTTATTGCGTCCTGAGCCGCCTTTCTTGACTGTGCCGTAGGCTCTGTGCTCCAGTTGCTGTCGTTTACACAGGAAAATGCTCCCGGCTGATAGACTACTCCGGCTATTGAGTCCGGAAAAGACGCGTGCTGAACGCGATTCAGAACAACCGCACCCACTGCAACCTGACCTATATACGGTTCACCTCTCGCTTCGGCTGCAATCACCTTTGCAAGCAGATATATGTCGCTCGAGCTGTATTGTCCCGAGGACGCAGAACCGATTCCGAGCGCCGACAATGTTTTCGGACCCGCAATGCCGTCGGCGGTAAGACCTGCGGATTTTTGAAACTTCTTTACCGCGTCTTTGGTAAGTGTGCCGTAAATACCGTCAACGGATCCGCTGTATATTCCCTTAGATTTCAATTTGGTTTGTATCTGTCTGACCTCTTCGCCGCGAGAGCCCGTTTTTGATAACACTTCGGTGCTGTGGCTTGCACTCTGCTTGTATACCGCTATCGAGCCTACGGCAAAAAGCAGCACGGCGGCAATGCATACGGCTAACATCTTTTTGAATTTTGCACCGGGGGAATTCATCTTCATAATAATTTACCGACCTTTTATCTGTTTAAGTGCTCGCTTACGGAATTATTGTTTTCATGTGTGACACTTTTATACACATAAATTGTGTGTCACAAAAAGACATATACTAAATATTGACAGATAAAATCTGTTTTTAAAAAAATTTGATTTTTTTAAAAATAAGTGTTGACTTTTGGGTTGCGCTGTGATATTATATCAAAGCTGTCGCGAGAGACACGGAAACAAAATTGAACAGAACGCTTGATAATTCAACGTTTTTGATTAAACAGTTTGAAAAAAAGCACTTGACAATTTCGTTAGCTTATGTTATTATATAAGCCCTCCGATAATCACGGAGAACAGCAAATGGACCTTGAAAATTAAACAACGACAAGAAACAAGGAACCCTGAGATTCTAAAAGTTGAAAGACTTAAAGAGTTTTAGAAGTA
>OLPV01001259.1_pt1 | contig 19133 bp, 17 predicted proteins | sample 1671961 | NCBI WGS metagenome assembly OLPV01 (sample SAMEA3136630, study PRJEB25190) | human gut metagenome | biome: human gut; feature: human-associated habitat; material: faeces | place: Austria | collected 2013
TCGGCGCTTCGCGCCTGCTGCCTGAGGGGACTGTGGGGCGCCGCCGGCAGCTGCGGCGCTTCGCGCTTGCTGCCTGAGGTGACTTTGGGGTTGGGGTGAATCGGGGTCTAATACTTTTCCGTGAAGTGAACGACCTTATTTGGACCCCCGAAGCATTGGCATATTTTGATTGCTATTTCCTGCGGTTTTGCAGCGCGAATCCTGCGGTTTTTTGGTCTAAAGGCGCGGATGCTCTGGGGCTTCGTTTTTACTCGTTCACTTCTCGGGAAAGTATTAGAGCTCAGCTGATAGAGGTACCGCTCTGGCGTCGAAGCCCCGCGTCTTCTTCGCTTGATTGGGGAAAACAGCCTCGTTTAAGTAATTGCGAGCCCACCCAGATGTATCTGTGGGGTTGTCTGCACAATTCGCGGTATTATGTTGCGGAGTTTTGAAAGGAGCCGCTGGTGGTCACGACGACGTTTGCTTCGCCTTTGGGCGAAATATTGCTTGCCGCTGATGGCCGCGGTCTGACGGGGCTTTGGTTTGAGGGGCAGGAGCACTTTGGCTCCACGCTTCTCAAAGAAGATCCCGAACATGTTGAAGGCGCTGATGCAGTTTCCGGTACTGGCGGCATGTCGTCGGTGAGTCCGGCAAATGGCGCGGCTTCTTCGGTGCTTGAGCGTTCTTGGGCTTGGCTGAATGCTTATTTTGCGGGGCAGGAGCCTCGGTTTACGCCGCCGTTGCATATGATTGGTACGGCGTTTCAGCGCGAGGTTTGGTTTGAGCTGCTTTCTATCCCGCGTGGCGAGGTCGCTACGTATGGTGAGATCGCCCAGCGTGTTGCGGCTCGACATCGTGTACCGGGAAACGAAGCACCCGTTGTGTCTCCTCGTGCGGTGGGGGCTGCGGTCGCGCGTAATCCCATTTCGATTATCGTGCCGTGCCATCGCGTGGTTGCCGCCGACGGCTCGCTCAACGGATATGCCGGCGGCCTCGACCGCAAGGAGTGGCTGCTTCGGCTTGAGGGCGCGTACGAGGAGTAACGCTCGAACACTTTGCATAGCCAAGACGCCGTGAAAGAACGAGTCGCCGTCTTTTCGCGACCGGCATGCGTCCAAGCGCTCGGCATCTGCGCCTTAAGTTTGGTTAAGCCAAATCCTGCGTATTTGAAAACGCGCAGGTTGAGCCGCTAAGGCTGCGCTAAGGCAGCTTTCGGTGCGCTATTATCGGCAGTATCGAAACCTGTATTTCCATGCGCCAAAGGAGCAACTGTGAAGCTGATGCTTGCCGAGGACGAACCCGGCCTCTCCCGCGCCCTTACCGCGATTCTTCAACATAGCGACTACGAGGTCGACACCGCCCTCGACGGTCTGACGGCGCTCGAATATCTGCTCGCCAACGACTATGACGCCGCAATCCTAGATATCATGATGCCCGGCATGGATGGCATCGAGGTGCTCAAACGCACGCGTGAAGCCGGCAAACGCCTGCCCATCATCATGCTCACGGCAAAAAGCGAGGTGTCCGATAAGGTCGAGGGTCTGGATGCCGGTGCCAACGATTACCTGACCAAGCCGTTTGCCGCCAAGGAATTGCTTGCGCGTATTCGTGCCATGACGCGTGCCGCGACGGCAATTGACGCCACGACGCTCAGCGTGGGCAACGTGCGTCTCGACACGGCATCGTGCACGCTCGTTGGCCCTTTGGGCGAGGAGCACCTGGCCAATCGTGAGTTTCAGCTTATGGAGCTCTTTATGCGCAACGCCGGCACGCGCATGCCCACCGAGCGTCTGATGCTCGGGGTTTGGGGTGAGGACGCGCCCGAAGGCGCCAACGTGGTGTGGGTCTATATCTCCTACCTGCGCAAAAAGCTGGCAGCGCTGGGTGCCGACGTGGCCATCCGCGCGTCGCGCAATCAGGGATATTCGCTCGAGGTTGTCGAGGAGGGCGAATAAGCGTGAGCGCGAGCGCGTGGCGGAAGCGCGCGACGGCAAAGCTTGGCATGGGTGCTGACTCGGGTAATCCGGGACGCTCCGACACAGCTAGCGCAATGGGACGTCGTCTGCGTCGCAAGTTTATCCTCGTTGCCATGGGCGCCGTGACCGTGGTGCTCACGCTCATCATCGCCGGCATCAACATCGTCAATTATTCGCATGTCTGCAAGATGGCCGACGCTCGCCTGGACTATATCCTGGCGGGCAAGGACGGTTTCGATTGGGGGGACGAGCCTAAAGACGATCCCGCTAATGGCAAGGATGCCGGCGATAGCCAAGCGGGCGTTCGCATCAGGCACTTCGAAGGCATGACGGCGGAGTCTCCCTTCGACACGCGCTACTTTACGGTGTCGATCGCCGGTGGGCAGGTGACCGATGTCAACACGGCCCGCATTGCCGCGGTGGGCGCCAAGCGTGCTGCACGCATCGCTGCAGGACTATATTCCAAGGGTTGGACCTCGGGCTTTTCTGGTAACTACCGCTATACGGTTACGGTTCAAGGCGATGAGACCACCTATGTGTTCGTGGACTGCTCGCGTGAGCTTGCAAGCTTTCATTCGTTTTTGAGCGCGAGCGTGGCGATCAGTTGCATTGGCTGGCTGGCGGTGCTGGCAATTGTGGCGGGTGCCTCGGGCGCGGTGATTCGACCGATGGTCGAGAGCTACAGTAAGCAAAAGCGCTTTATTACCGATGCAAGCCACGAAATCAAGACGCCGCTGGCTGTAATTGACGCCGCCAATGAGGTGCAAGAGATCGAGAGCGGCGAGAGCGAGTGGACGCAGAGCATTCACGAGCAGGTCGCGCGGCTGACGGCGCTGACGGAGCGTCTGGTGTTCCTGGCGCGTATGGACGAGGGTTCGGCCGGCTTTACCATGACATCGATCGATCTTTCAGAGGCAGTGGACAAGGCTACGGCACCGTTTGAATCGGTGGCGGTTTCGCACGGAAAGCGGCTGTCGACGTCGATCGCAAGCGGTGTGCGGGCCCATGCCGATGCCGCGGCAGTGGCGCAGGTTGTTGAGCTGCTGCTGGACAACGCCACACGCTACGCAAGCGAGGGCAGCGTGATTGAGCTGAGCCTGCGCGCCGTTTCACGCGGTGCGGGCAAAGGCTCGGCCGAGCTTGTCGTATCGAACGCCGTGGACGAGCTGCCCGAAGGCGACCTGGACCGATTGTTCGACCGCTTCTATCGTGCAGACGTATCGCGCAGCTCCAAGACGGGCGGCTCGGGCGTGGGCCTATCCGTTGTGCGTGCCATCGCCGAGGCCCATGGCGGGAGCGCTTCCGTCTGCGGCCACAGCAACCAGATCACCTTCACTGTCCGCCTCTAAAACCTACTAAAATAAACCTGTCCCTTTTTGGTCGGTGCGAAATGGGTAATACTAAGGAGTTATCCGACCAGATGGGAATTAATCGATGGCTTATATCGAATTCAAAGACGTCATCAAGGCGTACGGCGAGGGCGATGCCCGCATTCACGCGCTCGACGGCGCGAGCTTTACCGTTGAGCGCGGTGAGCTCGCCATTATCCTGGGCGCCTCGGGTGCCGGCAAGACCACGGCGCTCAACATCCTGGGCGGCATGGATACGGTAACCTCCGGCACCGTGACGGTGGACGGGCGCGACGTGAGCTCCGCCAACGAGGCGCAGCTCGTGGAATACCGCCGTGCCGACGTCGGCTTTGTCTTCCAGTTCTACAATCTGGTCCCCAACCTGACGGCGCTCGAAAATGTCGAGCTTGCGGCGCAGATTTGCCCCGATTCGCTCGATGCCGAACAGACGCTTCGCCAGGTTGGCCTGGGCGGGCGCCTCGCCAACTTTCCGGCGCAGCTTTCGGGCGGCGAGCAGCAGCGCGTGTCCATTGCACGCGCACTGGCCAAGAATCCCAAGCTGCTCCTGTGCGACGAGCCCACGGGTGCACTCGACTACAAAACCGGTAAGCAGATTTTGCAGCTGTTGCAGGATACCTGCCGCAAGCAGGGCATTACGGTCATCATCATCACGCACAACTCCGCGCTCGCGCCCATGGCCGATCGTCTGATCCGCTTTAAGAGTGGTCGCGTGGAGAGCGAGACAGTTCAACAAAATCCCGTGCCTATCGAGACGATCGAGTGGTAGCGCCCATGGACCAAGATCGCCAAAACAGCCAGCGCCGCGACGCGCAGAACGCGGAGTGCGAGCAGGATTTTACGACCTACCGCACTGCTCAAAGCTCAAACGATATGGTCCCGACGGTTTTTCGCCGTGGCATCTACCGCACAATCCGAGGCAGTCTTAAGCGCTTCTTGTCAATTGTGGTCATCACCGCGCTTGGCGTGAGCGTGATGTGCGGCCTTAAGGCGGGCTGCGAGGATCTGCGCGATTCGGTTGACGCCTACTTTGACCAGCAGAGTGTCTATGACATTAACGTGCAGTCGACCTATGGCCTTACACGCGACGATCTTGCGGCTATCCAAGAGGTCGACGGCGTCGAGACGGCCGAGGGCATCTACACCGAGACCGCCTACACCGCCGTGGGCACAACGCGCGAGCGCGTGGTCGTACAGAGCCTTTCCAAGGAGAATATCGATCAGCCGGTGCTGGTGAGCGGCGATTTGCCCGAGAGTGCCGGTGAGGTTGCGGTGACATCGAAGTTCCTGAAGGCTTCGGGCAAAAAGCTCGGCGATACCGTGAGCTTTGCCGCCAATGACGCTAGCTCGTCGAACCAAAGCGCCAAGGACCAGTTTGCCGCGGGCGATTACACAATTACGGCCGAGGTCCTCGATCCCACCGATGTGAGCTCCGACTCGACCGTCAACGACTTTCGCGCTGCTTCGGCTGCGGACTATAAGTTCTATGTGAGCGAGGATGCCGCGACATCTGCCTCCTACTCCGCCGTCCGCGTGATCGTCGAGGGAGCCAAGAGCCTCAACTCCTATTCCGATGCCTACACGGCAAAGATCAACGAGGTCAAGAGCAATATCGAGGAGATCCGCGATGAGCGCGAGAAGGCACGTGTTCAGGAACTGACGGTCGACACGCCGGCAAGCTTGGATGCGGCTGAGCGCCAGACGAATATGCTCTTTGGGATAGAGCAGGACAACATCAATCGCATGGCCGAGGGCAGCGAGGAGCGCGTTCAGGCACAGGCCGATTTGAACCAGCGCCGCGCAGCCGCCGACCAGCAATTTGCCGATGCCCGTACCGAGCTTTCCGATCTGGGCGAATGCACTTGGTACATCCAGGACCGCGTTAACATCGCAAGCTACTCGAGCGTGGAGAGCGACAGCTCTTCGATTGAAGCCATCGCCACGGTTTTCCCGTTCATCTTCTTTATCGTCGCCGTGCTCATTAGCCTTACCACCGCCACGCGCATGGTCGAGGAGGAGCGCACGCTCATTGGTCTGTACAAGGCGCTCGGCTATTCACGCGGGCGTATCCTGTCCAAATACGTGAACTATTCACTGTGGGCTTGTCTGATCGGCGGCGTGCTTGGCAACATTGTCGGATTTGTGGGCCTACCACTGTTCCTGTTCACGGTGTTCGACGACATGTACTCACTGCCCCAGATGCTGCTTTCGTACGACATCGTGTCCTCAATCGTCTCGGTGGCGCTGTTTGCCGTGGGCGTGGTGGGCGCCACGATTATCGCCTGCCGCCACGAGATGGCCGAGACCCCAGCCTCGCTCATGCGTCCCAAGGCCCCGCGTGCCGGCTCGCGCATTTTGCTTGAGCGCATCGGCTTTATCTGGCACCGTATGGGCTTTTTGAACAAGGTGGCGGCGCGTAACCTGTTCCGCTACAAAAAGCGTGCCCTTATGACCATCTTTGGTATCGCCGGCTGCACGGCGCTCGTGATCTGCGCTCTGGGCATCCGTGATACGTCGATATCGCTTTCGCCCAAACAGTACGGGCATATCACGCGCTACGACTTGCTGGCGGTCGCCAATCCCGACGACTTTACGCAGACGTGTGCGGCGCTCGACGAGCGAAGCGCGGTCAAGGATTCCGGTGTGACCGTGACTTCGACGCTGCCGATTACGACCGATAACGTCACCTTTACATTTGGCGGCAAAAGCGAGACAGTGCTGTTAATCGTGGTGCCCGATGACCGTGTGAACGATCTGGACGACTACGTGCGCCTTGAGGACGAGTCCAAAGAGTCGCTGTCTTTGCGTGACGGAGATGTGTATCTGAGCAAGAGTTCACAGCTGGCGCTGGGGATTCAGCCGGGTGATACGGCGCACGTCCAGGATTCGTCGCTCAATGTTGCCAAGGTCAAAGTCAGCGACATTTCGCTCAACTATCTTGGCAACACACTCTATATGACGCAGGGCACCTATGAGCGCGCGTTCGGTCGAAGCGCGCGCCTTAACGGTGTCCTTGCGTTGCTGAAGGGCTCGTCGGCCGACCAGATTGCGTTTAGCAAGAAGATTAAGAGTGACGGCTGGCTTACGATTTCGAGTACGGCCGAGCATCAGGCGAACGCTGATGCGAACTTTACGATTATCAATTCGGTCGTGGCGCTCGTGACCTTTATGGCGGCGTGCCTGTCGTTTGTGGTTGTGTTTACACTGTCCAACACGAATATCTCCGAGCGCGAGCGCGAGCTGGCGACCATTAAGGTGCTGGGCTTCCGCCGTGGCGAGGTGCACCACTACGTCAACAAGGAGACGTTAATCCTCACGGCAATTGGCGCCGCGCTGGGCGTGCCGCTGGGTAGCCTGCTGGCCGAGAGCTTTACGTACATTCTGCAGATGCCGTCGCTCTACTTTGACGTTGAGGTCCAGCCGCTGAGTTATGTGCTCGCCGTAGTACTTTCCTTTGTCTTTACGTTTATCGTCAACCTCACTACCAATCGCACCCTCAATAGGATCGACATGGTCGGCGCCCTCAAGAGCGCCGAGTAACCTGTCCTGGGATTCAAGTTCTGGCGAGCTGCCGACGCGCCCACAGCAGTATTTTTGCATAAACTGCCCCGCCAAATGCATATTTCGGTGGGGCGATTGCTTTTTGCCCACAGGTGCCCCAGGGGGCGCCGTGCAAATTCCGGAGTATTCAGCATCCCGGGGTCCGCGGGCGCGGGGGCGGGAGTGCAAAACTGCGCTGAAAGCCCCGATTCTGAGTCCCAACGCCTCTAGAGCCGCTCGTTTTTTACAGGATGCAGCCCATGGTGCCTGCCTTTCGCCCAAAATCCAGTATGCAGGCACCCTCGGCTGCTGAATACTCCCAAAAATGCACGCCGCATCCTACCCTAGGCACCTGTGGCTACTCTGCGGGTGCGTGGCCTGATAGTAAGTTGCGGTGGAATAGTTCCTGTTTTATGGCTCTGCTATGCCAAACAGGAACTATTCCACCGCAACATATTGAGAGGGCTCTTGGCTGTTATGCGTACTGACATTTGTCATGAAATGGCAGGCCATTAGGGGTTGCTACTCGTAGTTGCGGTAGGGTTGGAGCAGATTCTAACTAGAAATGGTGGTCGCTACCGGTTGTTCTCGGCATACTCGGCTCATTCGATTACGGTCGCCACATGAAAGGAACTGCTATGGATCTTGCGATGGCGCAGCGCCTCGTCGATCGCCGCAAAGCCGCCGGTCTTTCCCAAGAGGCTCTTGCTGTCCAGTTGGGTGTAAGCCGCCAGGCTGTCAGCAAATGGGAACGCAGCGAATCCTCACCCGATACCGATAACCTTATTGCACTCGCCGCGCTGTATGGCGTGTCACTGGATGAGTTGCTATATGGGGAAGCGGCTAGCGATGTCGACACCTCGGCCGACGATGACGTTGACGCAAATAATTACGACGAGACTGAAGGCACCGAGTCTTCTACCGAGCACGTGGATCCTGACGGCAAGCCACTTGTCGATATTTCTCTCGCACATGGTATCCACGTTATTGATCCCAACAAAGGCGAAGAGGTCCATGTTGGCTGGGATGGTATCCATGTGGCTAACAAGCGCAAGGGTGAAGAGGTCCATGTCGGGCCGGGCGGATTGCATATCGATACGCTAGAGGACGATGGACACAGCGTACATACCAATGCCGACGGCACCGTTACCATCGACGGCGAGACCTTTTCGAGCTGGAAAGAGGCACACGACAAGCTCGACCATCATGGCAAGCATTTCCACACTAAGCTCGGTCGCGCATGGAACAAGTTTCCCTTTCCTGTACTTGTCGTCCTCGCCTATCTCGCGCTCGGCATCGTCTGCGGCACGTGGGGCATGGGGCTCTTCCTGGTCTTTCTGATTCCCGTCTACTATGCGATGGGCGACTTCATCGACCGACGTCATCTATCTAAGCTAATCGGCAGCGTCTATCCAACAGCCGCCATTGCCTGGTTCCTCTATATGTGGCTTTGCTTGGCGCAGCCCCATCCCGCATGGGTCATCCTCATTACCATCCCAGTTGTCAAAGCGCTCATGCGCTGGTGCCGAAAGCAATGGAAACGCCGCAAACAAGCCTAAGCCGCTCCAACCCGTCAGCAATGCTTGGCCAATACCGCTCGCCCCTTTCAAGTTGCGGTGAAATACAGACCGTTGAGGACCTTGGAGCGTCTAACAGCCCCTATTTCACCGCAACTCACGAATGGAGCGGGCAATTCCAGCGCAGGAATTGGCATTTAACTCACCGCATGCCAAGAAAAGGCCGATTTACTACGATGAACTCAATGAGGCCGACCACATCCATCTTTTTCAAAAATCGGCAAGCTTTCTACCTGCGGTTTTACTTTCACCCTTTTCGGCATGGTCGAAGGCATTCGAATCATCGCAGTAATTAGGCGCATTTTGTAGCAAACGATTCATTCAAGCTCGAACTCGAAGACCGATGGTCCCCTCATTCACGGCTGCGAGCGAAAATACCAAATAGAATAAAAATCGAATGGCTAAGTCTGTTTGGCGAACGGAGGCAATATGGGCGAGGTAGCTGAAAGCGACTGGAAGCTGTTTAAGGAGCTGCTCCCAAAATGGCAAGAAAGCTATATGGAAATGCTCATCGGCCAATACATCGAGATACTAAACGGCGGCAGCGAAACGTCTAGTAGATTTTGGGCGCTAGAAGAGCGCATCAATAGGGACAAGCTGTCCTCGGGAGTGCTAGCAAACGATATTCGCCGCAGCACCATGCATTATGAGATTGCCAGCTTGCTTTCCGATAACGTGATCACGCTCGACGACCTTGACGGTTTCACCGAAGGCATTAAGGGCTACGCACGACGTTGCATCGGTCGGCAAGAACGCTGAGCGACATGCGCATCCACAGGCGCTGTACTGCATAAACCGCCCCGTCGAATGTATATTTCGGCGGGGCGATTGCTTTTTGCCCACAGGTACCCCCGGGGGCGGCGTGCAAATTCCGGAGTATTCAGCATCCCGGAGTCCGCAGGTGCGGGAACGGATGCACAAAACCGCGCTGAATGCCCTGGTCCTGGACCCCCAATGCCTCAAGAGCTGGTCATTTTTTACAGAACGCGGCCCATAGCGCCTGCCTCTCGCCAAAATCCAGTATGCAGGCACCCTCGGCTGCTGAATACTCCCAAAAATGCACGCCGTATCCTACCCCAGGCACCCGCAGCAAGAAGACGAATAGCCTCGACCTCCCTAGTTACCGCAGGAGGCCTCAGGGCTTACCTCCCAAATCTTTCCGCAGGACGGAAGGACCCCGCCGCGTGAAGCGCGCAGCGGGGTCCTGACATGTCCGAGGACGATTTGGGAGGTAAGCCCTGGGGCCTCCGATGAGAGCAGTTTCGGCCGAGGCTATTCGTCGCCGAAGCTGATGCCCAATGCCTTGGCCTCGCGCACAAGATCGCTCTGGGGGTCGACATACTTGAGCTTGCCGGCGACATCCTCGAGCGGCATGTGGCACATCTTGCCGTCACGCAGGGCAATCATGTAGCCAAACTCGCCGCGCAGGCAGCCCAGCGCCGCCTCGACGCCACACTGGGTCGCAAAGATGCGGTCCTGAGCGTCGGGCTGGCCACCGCGCTGCGTGTGACCGGGGATGGCGACGCGGGTCTCGCGACCGGTCTTGGCCTCGATCTCCTTGGCGATGTCGTAGACGATCGACGGGCTCGTGCGCTCGGCGAGCTTCTTCTTGTACTCCTTCTTGGACAGCGCCGCGTCCTCCTTGGAGATGGCGCCCTCGGCGACGGCCACGATGGTAAAGCGGCTGCCGGTTTCCATGCGATGCTCGATGGTCTTGATGACCTGGTCCATGTCGTAGGGGATCTCGGGGATCAGGATGACGTCCGCGCCGCCCGCGACGCCGGCATACAGCGGGATCCAGCCAACCTTGTGGCCCATAATCTCGATAACGAACACGCGCCCGTGGCTCGAGGCGGTGGTGTGGATGTCGTCGATGCACTTGGTGGCGACGTCGATGGCGCTCGTAAAGCCAAAGGTCATCTCGGTGCCCCAGGTGTCGTTATCGATGGTCTTGGGCAGGGCAATAACGTTGAGGCCCTCTTCGCGCAGGCGGTTGGCGGTCTTGGTGGAGCCGTTACCGCCCAGCATAAACAGGCAGTCGAGCTGCAACTTGTGATAGGTGTGGACCATTGCGGGCACCTTCTCGACGCCGTCGGCCTCGGGAATGTTCAGGCGCTTGAACGGCGTGCGGCTCGTGCCCAAAATGGTGCCGCCGCGGGTGAGGATGCCGCTAAAATCGGCGGGCGTCATGACGCGGAACCTGCTGTAGATAAGGCCCTGGTAGCCGTCCTCAAAACCATAGATCTCGATAGGCTCTTCGCTATTGGTCATAAGCGTTTTGACGATGCCGCGCATGGTGGCGTTGAGCGCCTGGCAGTCGCCGCCACTAGTAAGAAGACCGATTCTAAGCATGGTGAATCCTTCCGGGCAAGTTATAACATGCGCATAAGTTTACCCCCGCACACTGTTGATGCGGGGGTAAAACGTGTTAGCTCAAATGTATAGAAATGTAAGCAACGTCAGGCGAGCGTAAGGACGACGGCGCCAGCTCCTTACAGCACAAAGGCGTCGATGTCGCCCCAGTGGCGGCGCAGCGTGATGACGGCAGCGGGTTCGGTGTTGTCAAAGACGACCGACCACTGCGTGTTGCTGGTGATGTCTTCCGGATTGGGTTCTTGCGCCGCAGCGCGTAGGGCCTTCCAAGCGACTGCCTCGTCTTGGGCGCCGGCATGGGCGTCAAGGACATCGGCGATGGCGACGGCGCGCTCCTTACCATGGCCCAGCTCGCCATTCTTTTGGTTGGGCAGCACTTCGTCGCCATAGCAGGCGTAGAAGTTCGTAACCTGGCGTACAGGAGTCGCTTTGCATGCACGGTCGGGGTCGCGCGGACCCCACTCCACCACCCGCGCGTCACCGGCGGCGTCGTTGATAAAGAAGTGGTAATCGCGTCCTGCCATGGCGTGCATGTCGTAGGCGGAAAGCAGGTCGACAGCTTCTTGCGTGGTGGCGGCACGGTCGAGCACCAGACGGATGGCGAGCGAGGTATTGATGACGGGGCGCTGCGTGTCCTGGTCACAGGGCTTGGAGTCCAGGGTGAGTACGGCAATGGACACGCCGCATTCGTTAACACCGTCGAGCTGGGCAAACGGGCCCATGAGTGCAGCGGTGCGTCCGGCGACGGAGTCAAGCGGAGCGTTGGTGCCCAGGTTGTTGAGGGCCGCAAAGCCGATGGAGGCATAGCCGTCGCGCGGGTGATTGCGCACCAGCAGCGCCGAAGTATCGTCCTTAAAGTCGTAATTGCGACCGGTGCGCACGCGGCCTTCGGCATCTACGGCGACAAAAGCGCTGCAGGCAAACTGGGGCGCCTGGACATGTGCCGGCACACCGGGCAGCACCTGCGCCACCACGGCATCGATGTAGGCCTGGTCGTCGCGCACGCCAGCGGCGATGATGCGGTCGAGGTCGTAGTCGTAGGCGACGTCGATTGCATACAGGTCATAGCCATCCGCATAGTCGGTCAAGCGTTTGAGCGACGCGGCGGACTTGATTTGCTTGCGGTAAACGATGCCGGCGGCAGCGGCAAGGCCGACGGCGGTTCCTGCAACACCGCAGGCGATGGCAATGTTACGTGGCTTCATGACGGCTCCTCTCGTCCTGTTAACGTAATTGTCGCAAAAGGTGTACGGGCATGATGGCTCAACTTGGCGAGCGGCGCGGGATTAAACATGGAATGAAAGGCGCGGCGCTGGCGTGGCGGGGTATGCTGGAGGGGACCATCAACCCAGTGAAAGGGGAGAGCATGACGGATCAGGAAACGCCCGAGCGCGCGCATGTGACGGCCGATGATATCGAGGCCGCCAACGACCTTATCGACTTTATCGAGGCATGCCCCAGCATGTTCCATACGGCGGCGACCATTATGGCCGAGCTCGACGAGGCGGGCTTTACCTATCTGCCCGAGAACGCGGCGTGGGACATCGAGCCGGGCGGTCGTTACTACACGCAGCGCAATACCTCGAGCGTTGTTGCCTTTAAAGTGGGCGAGGACCTGGCCGCGACGTGGGGCGAGGACGGCGTTGCCGGTGACTATCATTTTCAGCTCACGGCGTCGCATAGCGATTCGCCGACGTTTAAGGTCAAGGCCGTGCCCGAGCTCGATGGCGCGGGCGAGACGCTGCGCCTGAACACCGAGGCCTACGGCGGCATGATCGACTACACCTGGTTCGATCGTCCACTGGCGCTCGCGGGCCGCGTGCTGGTGCGCGAGGGCGACCGTATCGAGAGCCGTCTGCTTGCCACCGAGCGCGAGGTCGCTATTATCCCGAGCCTTGCTATCCACATGAACCGCGGCGTTAACGAGGGCTTTGCTCCCAACCGAGCCGTTGACCTGTGTCCGCTCATCAGCGCCGGCGAGCTGAAACAGGGCGACTTTGACGCCCTGATCGCCGACGAGCTGGACGTCGAGTCCGATCAGGTTTTGGGTCGCGACCTGTTCCTGGTCAACCGACAGGATGCGCGTATTTGGGGCTGGGCCGATGAGTTTATCTCGACGCCCAAGCTCGACGACCTGGCCTGCGCCTATACCTCGCTGCAGGCATTTTTGGGCGCCGAGAACGCGCACGGCGTCTCGGTCTTCTGCTGCTTCGATAACGAGGAGGTTGGCTCCGAGACCAAGCAGGGCGCCATGTCGACGTTCTTGGCCGATGCGCTGCGCCGTATCAACGGATCGCTGGGCTTTGACGACGAGTCGTATCATCGCGCCCTTGCCGCCTCGATGCTTGTAAGCTGCGACAATGCACATGCCGTGCATCCCAACCACGCCGAGAAGTGCGATGCCCGCAACCAGGTCGTGCTCAACGGCGGCATCGTTATCAAGGAAGCTGCCAACCAGCACTACTGCACCGATGCCTTTAGCCGCGCGGTGTTCCAGGCCATCTGCGACGACGCCGACGTGCCCACGCAGGCCTTCGCCAACAAGAGCGACATGGCCGGCGGCTCTACGCTTGGCAATCTGTCCAATATGCAGGCGAGCATGCATGCCGTGGACGTGGGCCTGCCGCAGCTTGCCATGCACTCAAGCTACGAGACCGGCGGCGTGCGCGACGTGATGTACGCCATCCGCGCCCTCACCGCCTTCTACGAGCGCGACCTAACCATCAACGGAGCCGAAAGCGTGGAGCTCTAAAACCTGCCAAAAAGGGACAGGTTCATTTTGGCAGGTTTTATCTGGGCGAATGCAAAGGGTGAAACCGAACTAGATCGGTGGTACGTGGCCGCCGAGGTGCAGCGTGCCTCGGCGGTTTTTTGTGTACAGAGTACGGCTAATGCGAATAAATACTATACATGCTTTACGTATCTACCATAGAGTTTTATGATAATTTTAAAGTATTAAGGAGGGGTCATGACCACAACAGCCGCTCAGATCAACGTGCGTCTCGATGCCGATCTCAAAAGGAGTGGGGACGCCGCTCTCTCCAGGGCCGGTATGACGCCGAGCCAAGCGGTGCGAGCGCTCTGGCAGCTTGCAACGTCGCTGGCCGATCGCCCCGGTGCGCTCGAGGATATCCTGCTGCCCAGTCGTGCCCGGGCGGAACAGCGCGAGCGCGAAAAGGCCGCCAAACGTAAACTCGAGCTCATGGATCAGGGATCGAAGCTGTTCGCTGCCGCTTGCCGTGAGTCGGGAATCGATACGGTCAGGGCTCAGCCATCGGACGACGAAGAGCTCAAACGGAACGCCTATGCTGATCGCTATGGCGAGGAGATGAGCTGGCTCTATGAGTGAGGCTCTAAAGCGCATCTTGGTTGACACCAACGTGTGGCTCGATTACTTCATTCCCTCACGACGTGGTCGTTCGGCGGCGATTGAGTTTTTACGCGATGCATGCACGGCGCAGGTGGATTTGCTGTATGCGGCGACATCGTCCAAAGACCTGTTCTATTTGATTTCAAGTGAACATAAGGCATGGTATCGGCGAGAGCGCGGTTCGCTGTCTCAAGATGCCGCTTCGGCGGCGACATCACTCGCATGGGATTGTCTTGATGTGTTGTCGCAACTTGCTACGCCCGTGCCCTGCGACCTGAGCGACATATGGATGGCGAGTAAGCAGCGTGAGCTCCATAGCGATTACGAAGACGATTTAATCATCGCGGCAGCGATACGCTCCCAAGCAGATTTACTGGTCACCAACGATGTCAAACTCTGTTCACACGCACCCGTCGCAGCAATGAACGTAGAAGACGCAAAGAATTACTTAGCAACGCTCTAACAATTTGAAGACCCCGCAGGTTGAATAAAAGTCAGCGAGAACCTGCCGAGACGCCGCAGGTCGAATGAAAGTCAGCGAGAGCCCGCCAGAGCGAGCAAGGTGACGTGAAAGAGGAGGGCATAGGCCTTTTGGCCATGCCCGACGATTGAACGTCAGATTGCCGCTCTGGCGGGCTCGCAGCGTCGAGGGGTTCCGGCGTTTGGCAAAACGCCGGAACAATTAGTGTTCGATCCAGCAGCGCAGGGTCTCGCTGGCCTGCAGGTGACGCAGATTCTCCGCGGCGATGTCGACCACGTTATTGAGCGTGGCGGCTAGGTGGAACCAGCCGGAGACGTGCGGCGTGATGAGCATGTTAGGCGCATCCCACAGTGGGCTTGTCTCGGGTAGCGGCTCGGGGTCGGTGACGTCGACCGCGGCGCCGGCGAGACGTCCCGACTCCAGAGCGGCAACCAAGTCGTCGGCAACCACAAGATCGCCGCGGCCGCCGTTGGCAAAGAAGGCGCCCGGTTTCATCGCGGCGAAGAACTCGGCGTTTGCCAGGCCGCGGGTCTCGGGTGTGCTCGGCATAAAGGATGCGACGACGTCGGCTTCGGCCAAGCGCTCAGACAGGGCATCCATGCCGTCCATGTCCTCAAACACAATGGGGTAGACGAGCGGATGGCGCTTGATGCCGCGGACGTGCGCGCCCATGCTGCGGCATAGCGTGGCAAAGTGGCCGCCGATATCGCCTGCGCCCAGCACCAGCACATTGGCGTTTTTGAGCGAGGTGACCGACCCCAAATCCTCCCAGCGATGCTCGCGCTGCAAGTCGTGATAGCCGGGCAGGCGCTTCATCATGGAAAGGACCATGGCAAACATGTGCTCGCTCACGGCTTGGCCGTAGGCGCCCACCGAGCAGGAAAGCTTGGCGTCGGCTGGCACGGTGCCGGCGGCCAGGTAATCGTCATAGCCCGCGGTCTGCAGTTGCAGCAGCTGGAGGTGCTCGCACGCGGTAAGCAGGGCGGGGTCTATGTTGCCCAAGATCACGTCGGCGTCGGCGACCTGCTCACGCGTGACGGCATCGGCGCTCGTGTAGATAAAGTCCTCGCCCGGAGCGCTCGATTCAAGGATCGCGCGGTGACGGTCGTTGACGGGCAACAAAACCAGGATGTTCACAAGCAGTCCTCTCCGCTCGACCTACCAAAAAGGGACAGGTTTATTTTGGCAGGTTTTATCAGGCAAAACGTTCAAATAAAAACGCCGGATGCAAGACGAGCGTGCCCGTCAGCATCCGGCGCATCCACGGCTACCAGCTCAGCAGTTCGTAACCGTCCTCGGTCACCACGAGCTGTACCTCGCACTGGGCCGAGTCGCTGCCGTCCTTGGTGCGCACGCACCAACCGTCACCCTTGCTAATCTTGATGTCGGGCGCTCCGGCGTTGACCATGGGCTCGATGGTAAAGACCATGCCCGGAGCCATGATGGTGTCCACATCGGGCGCCTCGGTGGTAAAGCCCACAAATGGGTCCTCGTGGAACTCTTTGCCAATGCCGTGCCCGCCGTACTCGCGCACCACGCTAAAGCCGGCGTCCTCGACCGTCTTTTGTACGGCCTCGGCCATAACGGACAGCGGCAGCCATGGCTTGACGGCCGCCAGGCCCGCCTCCACGCTGGCACGGGTGACCTCGACAAGACGCTGGCGCTCGGCAGAGACCTCACCGATGCAGAACATGCGGCTCGAGTCGCTAAAGTAGCCGTCAAGAATCGTGGAGCAGTCCACGTTGATGATATCGCCCTCGTGCAGCACGTCCGTATCGCAGGGGATGCCGTGGCAGACCACGTCGTTGATCGAGGTGCACACGCTCTTGGGGTAGCCCTCGTAGTTGAGGTCGGCCGGCGTGCCACCGTGCTCGACGGTGTAGTCGTAGATCATCTGGTCGATCTGGTTGGTGGTCATGCCCGCGGCGATGTGCTCGCCTACGTAGTCGAGCACGCCCACGTTGATGGCGGCGGAGCGCTTGATGCCCTCGATATCGGCGGGCGTCTTGTAGAGCGTGCGGGGCAGAACCTCCCAGCCCTCCTCCCACAGGCGCTCGAGGCGCTCATCAAAGGTGCTATGGCATTTCTTATATTTTTTGCCGCTGCCGCACCAGCAAGCGTCGTTGCGGCCGGGTACGGGTCCTTTGTCATACATGGCTAACTTCCTTTCATCCGCAGCTAGTATAGCCCACCCACGCGTCCATAAAAGTTGCGGTGATATAGTTCCGATTTAAGCGGTTTAACAGCACAAATAGGAACTATATCACCGCAACTGATGGGGCGGGATGGCGGGCACTAGCTGCTGCGTGGTTTTGCTAGTAGCTCACCTGGCAGGGAATGCCGAGGGCGCGCACACGCGCGGCAATGGCGTCGAGGACGTCGGGTGCTGCTTTGGCAAGGCCGGCGACCGGTGTTTCGCGCGCCACCGTGTAGATGGTCGCCTCCTGCGGACGAATGCGCTCGAGCGCCGCGAGCCAGGGGGCAACGTATTCCTCGCCGGTGTTGTCGATGAGCTTGCCCTGATACTTGCCGGTCAAAAAGATCGTCTGGATAATGACATGACCGTTAAAGCTCGCGAACGTCTCGATCTGGTGCTCTACATCGTAGGGGCCAACGGGTTGATCGAGCAGCTGGATAAACGCCGGATCGACGGTATCGAGCTTAAGAATGTTGTCGTCGACCATCATGAGCGCGTCGTGCACCTCGGGGCGGTCGGCGCGCGTGCCGTTGGAGAGCACGGCGATCTTGGAGTTTGGGGCAAGCTCGTCGCGCAGCGCGACAGCGCCGGCGATGGCCTGCGGAAACTCCGGTGCGGCGGTGGGCTCGCCGTTGCCTGCGAAGGTGATCACATCGGGGAGCTCGCCCTCGGCTGCCATCTCGCGCAATTTGGCCTCGAGCGCATCGAGCACCACGGCGGCTGTGTTGTACGGCTCATGGCAGGGGCGCTCGGCGTTGAGGCCGTTTTCGCAGTAAATGCAGTCGAACGTGCAGATTTTGCCGCTGGCGGGCATCATGTTGACTCCGAGCGAGAGACCAAGGCGACGGCTGCGAACGGGCCCAAAGATGGGGCTGGCATTCAAAAACGTAGACATAGGCATATGCTCCTCAAGACAATTGTGCCTAAGCATAGCATCGGCTCCAAAGCAAGGTGTGGGCTCTTGCTTTACAAGTTTCGTTTTTTCACGTCGCTCATTATGCGGTGCCATGAAAAGTCTCGGGTCAGGTACAGTTAATCTGTTAACAAAGCGTAAGGAAGTGCGGGTCCATCCAACCGTACTGATGTACAACTGGATTGGCGTTGATGATGGGGGCACAACATGGAATTTACGGTCGAGAATGCGGGCGCCACGATTGCCTGCCGCGAGTATGCCGGCCCGGTTGTATCGTCCGATGCACCCGCCTTGGTTTGCGTGCACGGTGCGTGCGTCGACGGCGTCTTTTTTGATGCCATCGCCCGCGAGCTCGCCCGTGACTGTCGCGTCATTGCCTACGACCGCCGCGGTTGCGGCGAGAGCGGCGACGCTGCAGACGGACGCTACGACCTCGCCGCCCAGGCCGCCGACCTGCAGGCCGTTATCGAGCATATTGGCGCTCCGGCAAACGTGCTCGCGCACAGTGCCGGTACGTTGGTGGCCCTGGAGCTTCTCCGTGCAAACCCCGCCATAATCTCGCGTGCGATTCTGCATGAACCCGCCGTGACGGATGAGGGTGCCGGCCTGGGCGCGGCCCCGGTTTTGCTCGAGATGATCGCCGCGGGAAAGGTCTCCAGGGCATTACGGGCCTTCTTGGGCGCCATCGGCGATTCGGACCCTGAGGCTCCCAAGTTAACCGAGGCAGAAGCCAAGCATGCCCTGCGCAACGGCCGCAGTTTCATGGCGAACGAATACGGGATTACTATGACCTGCGTTCCCGATTGGGATAGCGTTCGCGCGTCGAAAACGGTGGCCGCCGTGCTTTTGGGCGAGCTCTCGATTGGTACGCCCCGCGAGGCGGGAACGAGGATAGCGGCTGAGCTTTTGGACTGTCCACTCGTAATGGTTCCCGGCGCGCACAACGGCCTGCGCGATCGCCCGGCAGCGGCTGCCCAGACTGTCCGTGGCATCCTGGAGCTCTAGCAGCCGTAAAAATCAAAACAGCCTTCACCCGCAAGCGTTTCGGCAGTGTTAACAAATGTGCTCAAAACCTCACGTCTGCGGCTTCAATCGCACCGTCTGCCAACTCATAAAAATGTAACAGCATTCACGTGCTTACCTGCATCGGCAAGGTGTTACCCTTGTAACATTTGGAACCCACCGCTACCATGCGAAACTATCGAAAGGGCCCCATATGCTCAATAATCACGAGGCCAATCTAACCGACGAGGAGGCTGCCGCCGAGGTCGCCCGCGTCGCGCAGACCTACCCCGTGGTGCGTTTGCTCATATGACCCAATCCGCTGTCAAGAGCCACAATGGCCCCGCCGACCGCTTGC
>OLPV01001263.1_pt1 | contig 19105 bp, 14 predicted proteins | sample 1671961 | NCBI WGS metagenome assembly OLPV01 (sample SAMEA3136630, study PRJEB25190) | human gut metagenome | biome: human gut; feature: human-associated habitat; material: faeces | place: Austria | collected 2013
GACCTGGTCGACCGGGCTGCCGTCTGCATGGGAGATGTCCAGTTCCACCCAGTCGTCCAGCGCATCCGACGCATAGGAAATGCGATAGGCCGTAGAGAAAGCAGACCCGTAGGTCTGGGTACCGTCCTTTTGCTGGATGGCGACCCAGCTGTGCAGGTTGCTGTCGTCATCCCATTCGTTCTCGGCAAGGTCTGCCGGGCGGGCGTAGCAGGTGAACACCAGCATATCCCCGCAGACGATGCAGCTGTAGGCACCCTCCGGGACGGGCAGGTTCTTGCCGGTGGCAAGGTCGATGACACTGCAGCTGCCGTAGCTGTCATAGTCGACATCGTAGCTGTCACCGACCATCCTGCTCTCCTGCAGCACCAGCAGACCGTTCTGGATGGTGGCGCTCTGCTCGCCGTCAAAGGCCATCACTTCGTTGCCGTCCTTGTCGTACAGGGCGCTGCGGCGGCCGCCCCGGCCGGTGGAGTCCGACCAGGAGCGGAACCAGTAGTTCGTCTCGCCGGTGACGGTGTCGGTAAGCAGGTTCACGGTCTCGCTGCGGAGCGACTGGTACAGCACCTTGCTGCCGCACAGGACGGTGCGGCTGTCGCCGGAGTTGTCGTAGCCGTACAGGATGCGCAGGCGGCCGTCCTCCAGCCGGGTGGCATCGTACAGGGGCTTGCCCTCGGCGTCGGTGGGGACGGAAGCCGCCGAGGAAGCGGGTTTCTCGGAGGAGGCAGGCGGCATTACCGCGCAGCCGCAGCCCAGCGCAAGGCTCAGGGTCACGCACAGGGCAGCACTGCCCAGACGGGAAACGGTCTTTTTCATGGGATCACTCCTCTTAAAACAATACAAAAAGCAATGCAAAATGCAGATGCTACTGTCTGGAATGAAAAAACGCACCCGGAAGAAAGTTCCGGTTCATCTGGAATACGAAACGGCCGCGCATTCCATTGCAGAAAATGCGCGGCTGATGGTTACAGATTTATGACAGAATTTCAGGACGCGGTTTTGCTCTGCTCGGCGTCATCCATCCGGCCCAGCTGCTGCAGAAATGCAAGCAGGAAGGGCAGGGACACCAGGAAGGTGAGCGCATCCGCGATGGGCTGGCAGATCTCCACGCCGAACAGCCCGTGGGTGCGGGGCAGGATGAGGATGAGCGGGATGAAGAACACGCCCTGTCGGCAGCAGGCCAGGAAGGTGGCCCGGCCGGACGCGCCTACGCTCTGGAAGGTCATGTTGGCCACCACGATGATGGGATGCAGCAGCATGGCCAGGCACTGGTAGTGGAAAGCGGGCAGCGCCACGGCGGTGACGGCGGGGTCATCGCGGAACAGACGGATGAGGACATCGCCGTTCACCCAGCACAGGCCCACCAGCACTACCAGCATGCAGAAGGCCGCTTCGATGGTGAAGATGGCGGCCTGCCGCACCCGGCGGTATTTGCGGGCACCGTAGTTGAAGGATGCCACCGGCTGCAGGCCCTGTCCCACGCCGATGGCCACCGAGATGATGAACATGAAGATGCGGGACACGATGCTCATACCGGCCACGGCGGCGTCGCCGTAGCCGCGGGCGGCAAGGTTCAGCAGCATGCCGCCGATGCTGTTCAGGCCCTGACGGCCAAAGCTGGGCGCACCGCCCAGCAGGATGCGGCCGAAATCGCGGGCTTCGCGGGTCACGGCGGTGATGCGGAACTGGCTGACCGTCTTGCCCCGCAGGAACATGGACAGCAGGATGCAGAAGCTGATGCTCTGGCTCAGGGCGGTGGCGATACCGGCACCGGCAGTGCCCAGCCCGAACACGAACATGAACAGCGGATCCAGCGCGATGTTCAGCACGCCGCCGGTGACCAGACCGATCATGGCAAAACTGGCTTTGCCCTCATAGCGCAGGATGTTGTTCATCACCAGGCTGGAGATCATCAGCGGGGCGGCAATGAGGATGGGCCGTGCGTAGGCGCAGGCGTGGGGCAGGATGGTCTCGGTGCTGCCCAGCAGCATCATGAAGTGGGGCAGGGTGCCAAGGCCCGCCACGGCCAGCACCACGCCAAACACCAGAGCCGTGAAAAAGCTGGTGGACGCAAACCGGGTGGCGGCGGTGGTGTCGCGGCTGCCCAGGCTGCGGCTGATGATGGTGCCGGCCCCGTGGCCCAGCATAAAGCCCAGCGCCTGGATGATGGCCATCAGGCTGGAAACAACGCCCACGGCACCGGACGCACTGGTGGAGATCTGGCCCACAAAAAAGGTGTCGGCCAGATTGTAAATGCTGGTGATCAGCATACTTAAAATGGTGGGAGCAGCAAGGCTGAGGACCAGTTGCGGGATGGGCGTCTCGGTCATCCGGCGAAACTGCAGCGCACTGCGGTCATCGCTTGTCATAAAAAGCCTCCTTGAATGGGATGGAGTAGGGAAAGCCGCCGCCAAAAGCGGACGGCGGAAATCAGCAACATCATAGTATAACGCAAGTACGGCAAAAAGTCGAGAGGGGAACCGTGTGAAAAAACGGCTCGCAAACCGGTGCGAAGGGGCGAAAATGACGCCGAAAGAACCGGCGATTCTGTATGATTTGCTAAAGAAAGGTCGAATTGCTTGTGGAAAATCACGATATGTGGTATCATTTAGGCAGGAAGATGTTGGCAGACCCTGCCCGGCATCGTGACAGATGGAGGAACTGAAGCATGAAAACCGTAGCACAGACCGTGATCGAAGCCGATCGTTTTTATACCATTGCCGCCCACACCGGCAATGTGATCCAGGCCGTGGAAGCAAGCAAGGACGGCGGCACCGTTCGTCTGGGCAAGTATGACCACAAGCCCGAACAGGAGTGGAGCTTTGTCCGGGTTGGCGAGGGCGTGTACCGCATCCGCAACCGCGCCTCCGGCAAGCTGCTGGACCTGACCATGACCGGCACCGCCAACGGCACCTGGCTGCACCTGTGGGAGGATGTGGGCGGCACCTCCCAAATGTGGGAGCTCTGCCCCACGCCGGAAGGCACCGTGCGCCTGCGCTCGTCCTGGGCCGGCGGCAAGTGCGTGGACACCGTGGGCATGGGTGCCGAAGCAGGTGCCGTGCTGCAGATCTGGCAGGAGGTGCCCGGTGCCGACCAGCTGTGGACCATCGCTGAGGTGAAGGACCGCGCAAAGCGCACCGCTAAAAAGACTGCCGAGCCTGCTGTGGAAGCCGCACCCGCCGCTGAGGCTGTTGCCCCGGCAGAGGAGAAGAAGGCACCGGTCAAAAAGCCTGCCGCCCGCAAGCCCCGCACCACCAAAAAGGCCGCTGAGGAACCGGCTGTGACCGCCCAGCCCGCTGCCGAAAAGGCAGAAGAGCCGAAGGCGGAGCCCGCCGCAAAGGCGGAAGCAGCAGAGAAGCCCGCCAAGGCTCCCCGCAAGACTACTGCCCGGAAGAAGGCTGCACCCAAGGCAGAAGCCGCCGCAGAAGCCGCCGCCCCGGCCGAAAAGCCCAAGCGCACCCGTAAGGCCCCTGCCAAAAAGGCAGATTGAGCAAGGCTGAACCCGTAAAAACCAGAAGCACCCGTCGGATCGTGAGACCCGGCGGGTGCTTCTTGCGTTTGCGGGAGGTTCACTCCGGCAGTTCGTTCAGGGCAAAGCGGTTCTTTTCAAAGGTCAGCAGGCCCTCGTCCCGCATTTTGCACAGCTCCTTGGAGAGGGCGCTGCGGTCCAGATTGAGGTAGTCGGCCAGCTGCTGCCGGTTGAACGGGATCTCGAACTGCAGACTGCCGCTGCGGGCGGCCTGTGCGGAAAAGTAGGTCAGTAGACGGCCACGCACGGTCTTGGGGGTGGTGCAGAAGATGCGCTGCGAAAGGCTCAGGTTTTTGCGCATGGACACCGTGAGCAGGTTGCGCAGCAGCTTTTCGTGCACCGTGCCGGGTGCGCCGCCGGAAAAGGCGGAAATGTTCACGAACAGCACTTCGCACTCTTCGGCGGCCACGGCGTCCACCATCATCACGTCGCCGCACAGCGCGTAGGTCTCGGCAAAGGCCTGCCCGGCAGAAATGCTGCTCAGGATGCTCTTACTGCCCCACAGGTCGAGATTTTCGATGTGGACGGTGCCGCGCAGCACCACGCCCAGAGCATGCACTTGCTCTCCGGCATGAAAAATGACGGCGTGCCGGGGATAGCTCTTCGTGCGCAGGCAGCCGGACTGCTCCAGTGCAGCCCACTCCTCTGCCGACAGGCCCTGAAACAGCGGGGATGCAACGGGTCTCATAAAAAAACCTCACTTTCGTGGTTATAACAACCGAAGGTCTGCCCTGATTATAGTATACTCAAAGCACAAACACAAGGAGGCTTTTCTATGATCCGGAAAATCATTCATATAGACGAAGAAAAATGCAACGGCTGCGGGGCCTGCGTCACCGCCTGCCACGAGGGTGCCATCGGTCTGGTGAACGGCAAGGCAAAGCTCATGCGGGACGACTACTGCGACGGCTTTGGCGACTGCCTGCCCGGCTGCCCCACCGGTGCCATCACCTTTGAAGAGCGCGAGGCAGCCGCCTACGACGAGCAGGCCGTGCTGGAAAACAAGCAGAAAAAGGCCGCACAGGCCGCAAAACCGGCCTTCCACGGCTGCCCGGGCAGCGCCATGCGCCAGTTCCGCCGGGAGGAAAGCGCACCTGCTGCCCCCACCGCAGCACAGCCGTCGCAGCTGCGCCAGTGGCCCTGCCAGATCAAGCTGGTGCCGGTGAACGCCCCCTATTTTGACGGGGCAAAGCTCCTGATCGCAGCCGACTGCACCGCCTACGCCTACGCCAATGTGCACGAAGAGTTCATGAAGGGCAAGATCACCCTCATCGGCTGCCCCAAGCTGGATGCTGTGGACTACAGCGAAAAGCTGACCGAGATCTTCCGCAGCAACGATATCCGGAGCGTGACGGTGCTGCGCATGGAGGTGCCCTGCTGCGGCGGGCTGGAACACGCCGCCGTGACCGCCCTGAAAAACAGCGGCAAGTTCGTGCCGTGGCAGGTGGTGACCATCTCCACCGACGGCCGCATCCTGGACCGATAAACGCATCAAAAAACGGCAGACGCTTTGCAAGGCGTCTGCCGTTTTTGCATATCAAGGAGGTTCAGGAGGCGCTCTGCGTGCCGGAAGCAGCGCCCTGCACGAACTGCACCACGCTCTCGACAGTCTGGCGCAGCTGCACCAGCGAAGCAATGTCGCTGTCCTGCATGCGGGAGGTGGGAGCGGTCAGAGTCGGAGCTGCCGGGGTCACGGTGCCGGTGAGCTCGGTGTGGATGCCGTGGGCCGGGATGTCCAGCAGGATGTGCACGGCGGGGGAGGCAGCCCGCAGCAGGCCGCTCTTTTCCACGCCCAGGGTCAAAACGGGGGAATCGGCGGCAGTGTCGTCAGTTTCCAGCCGGAAGTAGAGGTAGCCCGCTTTGGCATTTTCCGGCTGCACTTTTTTGATCTTTTTCAGGTCCAGCTGGAAGTCGTTCATGGACTGCAGACTGGTGGCGGTATCGTCCACGCCCAGCAGGCTGGCCAGCTGGGTCTGGGAGATGTAGCTGCCCATATTCCATTCCGGGATCAGCACACCGGCCAGCGGATAGTTGTCGGTGATGCTGCTGCGCAGGGTGCGGTAAAGCTGCCCGGCATCGTACAGCGTCTCGTCCTTGCTGATGTACAGGCGGGTGAGGGGCTGGCTGCTGCCGCTGGCCTGCGGGTACAGCTCCAGCTGCAGGGCTTCCGGCGTATATTGGCCGTCCACCCGGCCGGAGGTGCCGCCGAACTGCGCCAGCACCTTATATAAAGCGGGCTCTTCGGCAGCGGTGGAAGTGATCTGGTAGTCCAGCGAAAAGCTGGCTCCGCTGGCAAAGCTCTTCACGCGGCGGCTCACCAGCCCCAGCGCGACGGCGGCGGCCACTACGCACACCAGCACAAGGCACAGCACCACCACGACCGCAGCGCGGGCACCGGTGCGTTTCTTTTTGGATGCAGCCATAAAATGTTCCTCCTTCAGGAAAATCTTTTTTTCAGCATAGCGGAACGCAGGGCGATTGTCAAGGACAGCGTTTTGGAATAAAACAAAAAACCTGAAACATTTCTGTTTCAGGTTTCTGGCGGAAAGATGGGGATTCGAACCCCAGAACGCTTTTGACACGTTACACGATTTCCAGTCGTGCGCCTTAGACCAACTCAGCCATCTTTCCACATCTTTTGTTCTGCCTTTGGGCGGGTGCCCTTGGCGCTCCACTATAATACCTGAAACCAGCTGTTTTGTCAAGGATTTTTTTGAAAAAGATCAGACTTTTTTCAAAATGACGTACCATCGTACTGCAAAATGACAAGAGGCGGGCAAAAGGTGTGCAGAGCCCTTGACGGGGAGCCAAAACAAGGCTATGATGGGGGCAGAGAGTGCAGCAGCAGGGCATTTCCTGCCGCAGAAATGGAAAACAAGGAGGATGGACTCTGTATGAACTATGCTGAAGTGCTGGCCAATGCGCGGGAGTGCATCGGCAAATACTGCAAGGCCTGCCCGGTGTGCAACGGCGTGGCCTGCAAAAACCAGATCCCCGGCCCCGGTGCCAAGGGCGTGGGCGACACGGCAATCCGCAACTATAATAAGTGGGCGGACATCCGGGTGAACATGGACACCCTGTGCGAGGGCGGCACCCCGGATACCACGCTTGAACTGTTTGGCAAGCAGTTCAAATACCCCTTCTTTGCAGGCCCGGTGGGTGCGGTGAACCTGCACTACTCCGAGACCTACACCGATATGACCTATAACGACGTGCTGGTACGCGCCTGCGCCGAGAACGGCATTGCCGCCTTTACCGGTGACGGCACCAACCCCACCGTGATGGAGATGGCCACCAAGGCCATCGGCGCGGCAGGCGGCTGCGGTGTGCCCACCATCAAGCCCTGGAACATCGACACCATCCGGGAGAAGATGGCCCAGGCCAAGGCCAGCGGCTGCTTTGCCGTGGCCATGGACGTGGATGCGGCAGGCCTGCCCTTCCTCAAGAACATGACCCCGCCGGCCGGCAGTAAGAGCGTGGAAGAGCTGGCCGAGATCGTGAAGCTGGCCGAGCGGCCCTTCATCGTCAAGGGTGTGATGACCGTCAAGGGTGCTTTGAAGGCCAGAGAGGCCGGTGCCGCCGCCATCGTGGTGTCCAACCACGGCGGCCGTGTGCTGGACCAGTGCCCCGCCACCGCTGAAGTCCTGCCGGAGATCGCTGCAGCCCTCAAGGGCACCGGCGTGAAGATCCTGGTGGACGGCGGCATCCGCACCGGTGTGGATGTGTTCAAGGCACTGGCCCTGGGCGCCGATGGCGTGCTGATCTGCCGCCCCTTTGTCACGGCCGTGTACGGCGGCGGCGAGGAAGGCGTGAAGTGCTACATCGACAAGCTGGCCGGGGAACTGGCCGACACCATGCAGATGTGCGGCGCTCACAGTCTGGCAGAGATCACCCCCGATATGGTGCGCGTATAAAACCGAAGAAAAACCGGAAAAGCCGGAGTATGCCTGCGGGTGTGCCCCGGCTTTGTTAAATTTTGTTGAAAAGATGGATGTACGAAATTTGGACGCTTGTGTATTGCCCCAAAATGCGCTACACTACAATCAACTGAACCGTAAACCGGATGCCTGCAGGTGGGAGTGCCGCCTGCTCATTTTTAGGAGGATCTATGAAAAAGAAAACCGAGCAGAATGCTGCGGGAGCGCCGCAGACGGGGAAAACGGCCGGTACCGGAGCAGCCGGGTTCCTGAAAAAGAACTGGAAGTGGCTGGTCCCGGTGGCCTGCGTGGCCGTGCTGGGCGGTGTGTGGCTGCTCAAGCCCAAGGCCGACAAGCCTGCCAGCGTGGATACCAGCTATGTGGAGACCGCGCCGGAACAGCGGGACCTCGTCAATGCCCTGAGCGGCACCGGCACCCTGAAGCCGGCGAATACTTATAATGTCAAGTCGCTGGTGTCCGGCAAGGTGCTGACCTGCAGCTTTGAGGAAGGCGACAACGTGGAAGAGGGCGATGTGCTCTACACCGTGGACTCCTCCGACGCTACCACTAAGGTGGAGCAGGCGGGCATCACCCTGCAGCAGGCCCAGCGCAACTACGACAAGACGGTGGACCGCCAGTATGTGCGCGCGGAAGTGGCCGGTGTCGTGAGCAGCCTGAAGGTCGCCAAGGGCGACGAGGTGACCAGCGGCCAGGAAGTGGCCGTGATCCGCGACAACTCCAAGATGACACTGGCACTGGAGTTCCCGGCGGCAGACGCAGCCGGTTTCTCGGTGGGGCAGAGCGCGGACGTGACGATGGACGGTACCTTTGAGACCCTGACCGGCACCATTACCGCCATCACCGGCACCGATGCCCTGAGCACCGGCAACCTGCTCACCCGCACCGTGACCATCTCGGTGCGCAATGCAGGCGGCCTGACCACCGCCCAGGCGGCCACCGCTACCGTGAACGGCGTGAGCTCCATCGGCGCGGCCACCTTCCAGTATCAGGCCGAGCGCACCCTGACGACGCTGGCCGCCGGTACGGTCACCGCCATCCATGCACGCGAGGGCGACAGCGTGAACAAGGACGACATCGTGCTGCAGATCAGCGGTGACGACCTGAGCGAGTCCATCCAGTCCGCTTCTGAGACCCTGCGCGGTGCGGAGCTGTCCATGCAGAGCACCCAGGACACCATGAACAACTACACCATCACCTCGCCCATCAGCGGCACCATCATCGAAAAGGCCGCCAAGGTGGGCGATGCCCTGAGCACGGGCAGCGACCTGTGCACCATCTACGATCTGAGCTACCTGGAAATGACCATCAATGTGGATGAGCTGCAGGTCAGCAGCCTGTCGGTGGGGCAGACCGTGCAGGTCACCGCCGACGCCGTGCAGGACAGGACCTATGAGGGCGTTGTGACCCGCGTGTCCATGAAGGGCGACACCAGCGGCGGCACCACCACCTACCCGGTCACCGTGCGCATCGACGAGACCGACGGCCTGCGCCCCGGCATGAACGCCAACGCGGAGATCGTGGTGGCCCAGGCCAAGAACGCACTGGCGGTGCCCAATGCAGCTGTGGTGCGCGGCGGCTATGTGCTGGTGACCCAGGATTCCCCCAGTGCGGTCAACGCGGACCCGGACATGGTCGCACCGGACGGCTTTGTGTACGTCAAGGTCAAGCTGGGCGTCAGTGACAGCGATTACACCCAGGTTGTCAGCGGCCTGACCGCGCAGGACACCGTGGGCTACGACCCCAGCTCGGTGAGCAGCGATACCTATTACGACAACGGCGGCTATGAGTACATGACCGATGGCACCACCGACACGACGGGCGGCGAGACCACCGACGGCACGGCCGATGGGGAAGGTGCAGAAAGCACCGTGACCGAGGAACCGGCCGTTGACGAGCCGGTGGACGCCGGAAATGACGGCGAAGTGATCGGCGAGGCCGACGGCGTGATCCTGACCTGACACGGAGGAATGCATGAGCGCTCTGATCGAATTTGAAGAGGTCTGCAAGTATTACCAGATGGGCGACACCACGGTAAAGGCCGCAGACCACATTACCATGAAGATCGACAAAGGCGAGTTCGTGGCCATCGTGGGCCAGTCCGGCTCCGGCAAGTCCACCTGCATGAACATCATCGGCTGTCTGGACGTGCCTACCCACGGGGTGTACCGGCTCAACGGCCGGGACGTGGGTAAGATGAGCCGCAACGAACTGGCCTCGGTCCGCAATGAGATGCTGGGCTTCATCTTCCAGCAGTACAATCTGCTGCCCCGGCTGAACCTGATGGAGAATGTGGAGGTGCCGCTGGTGTATGCGGGCGTCTCCCGCGCCGAGCGGCACGCCCGTGCCCGTGAGGTATTGGAGCAGGTGGGCCTGGGCGACAAACTGAAAAACCGGCCCAATCAGCTTTCCGGCGGCCAGCAGCAGCGTGTGTCCATTGCGCGGGCACTGGTGCGCAACCCGCCGGTGATCCTGGCCGACGAGCCCACCGGTGCACTGGACTCCCACACCGGCCGCGAGGTGCTGGGGCTTTTGCAGCAACTGCACAAGCAGGGACATACCGTGGTGCTGATCACCCACGACAACTCCATTGCCGTGCAGGCCGACCGCATCATCCGGCTGGAGGACGGTCAGGTGGTGTATGACGGCGACTCCCACGCACCGGAGGCCATGGTGCAGCCCACCCTGCTGCCCGAAACGCCGGAAAAGGAGGAACAGGCATGATCTTTGAAACCTTCCGGCAGGCCATCCAGAATGTGTGGAGCAACAAGCTGCGCACCTTTCTGACCATGCTGGGCATCATCATCGGCGTGATGGCGGTCATCGTCATCGTGGGTCTGGGCAACGGTATGACCAAGAGCATGCGGGACAGTTTTTCCGCGCTGGGCACCAACACCCTGAGCATTCAGGTTTGGGGCTACGGCTCCCGTACCGTACCGGTGGACGATATGTACGACATCTGCCAGCGGCACTCCGACCTGATCAAGGCAGTGTCGCCCCAGATCGAATTCAGCGGCAACGCCAGCGGTACGCTGAAGATCGGCACCACCAGTTACCGCTGGTCCAACATCAGCGGTGTGGACGAGAACTACACCGAAATGAAAAATTACCAGATCGCACAGGGACGCGGCCTGCAGTACATGGATATGCAGGACAACAAGCAGGTCTGCATCATTGGCGATTACCTGAACCGGGTGGCCTTTGGCGGCAACGGTGTGGGGCAGACGCTCAAGATCGGTGCCAACAAGTTCCGCATTGTGGGCGTGCTGGCGGCCAAGGTCAGCAACCCCACCATGCAGCAAGGCAGCGACGACGACTGCGTCTACCTGCCCTACACCACCGTGATGCGGCTTTCCAGCCAGAGCGCGGTGAATAACTACACGGCTGTGATGACGGACGAAAACTTTGCCAACGAGGCCAAAACCACGATGGAAGAGGAGCTGCAGAAGATCCTCAAGACCGAAAACGGCTACTATGTGTACAGCGCCAGCGAGTGGCTGGAGGAAATGAACAAGATGATCAACATGGTCATCGTGGTGCTTACCGGCATTGCCAGCATCTCGCTGCTGGTGGGCGGCATCGGCATCATGAACATCATGCTGGTGTCGGTGACCGAGCGCACCCGTGAGATCGGCATCCGCAAGGCACTGGGTGCCAAGGAGCGCACCATTCTGGCGCAGTTCGTGGTGGAAGCTGCCACCACCTCGGCGCTGGGCGGTGCGCTGGGCATCGCACTGGGCTATGCGGTGAGCATGGCGGCCAACAAGGTGCTGCCCATGTTCATGAGCGATACCGCCATCACGGTGAGCCCGTCGTTCAACTCCATCGTGGTGGCTTTTGGCATCTCGGTGGGCATCGGTGTGCTGTTCGGCTATCTGCCGGCCCGGCGCGCGGCACGTCTCAATCCCATCGAGGCGCTGCGCTACGACTGAGCCCGAAGAAAGGGGAATACCTATGAAAAAACGTTTTCTCGCACTTTTGCTGGCGGTGAGCATGGCGGTGTCCATGCTGGCCATGTCGGCGGCTGCGCTGGGCAGTGCCAGCAACACGGCCGTGCAGACGGCCATCACGCTGGGCGGTATGGACGCCGGACAGACCGGCAGCCTGGACGCCGCCGTCACCCGCGGGGCCTTTGCCCGCATGCTGGTGGCGTTCTCGGCGTACCGGGAGAGCGCAGCCTCCCAGGGGGCTGTGGGCACCCTGTATAAGGACGTGCCCGGCTCTTCGCAGTGGGCACCCTACATCCGCATTGCGGTGCAGCAGGGCTGGATGAACGGCTACACGGACGGCACCTTCCGCCCGGACAACGCCGTCACGCTGGAAGAAGCCTGCACGGCCGTGCTCAAGCTGCTGGGCTACAAGATGACAGATCTGAACGGTGCCTTCCCGGCGGCGCAGCTGAACAAGGCTCAGGAACTGGGCCTGCGCAGCCAGCTGAACAGGGCACAGGGCCAGACCATGAACTATGAGGACTGCGCCATGCTGCTGTACAATGCCCTCACGGCCAACACGGCCTCCGGCGGAGCCTATGGCAGCACCCTGGGCTTTACCGTGGCAAATGGTCAGGTGGACACCTCCACGGTGCTGCTCAGCAGCCTGAAGGGACCCTTTGTGGCGTCGGAGGGCACCCAGCTGCCCTTTGCACCGGTGAGCGTGTACCGCAACGATAAGGTGTCGGAGTCCGGCGAACTGAACAAATACGATGTGTATTATTACAGCGAGAGTCTGCAGACGGTATGGATCTATACCCGCCGCGCCGCAGGCCGCATCACAGCAGTTTCGCCCAGCGCCAGCGCTCCCACGGCGGTGACCGTGGCCGGTACCAGCTACCAGCTGGGCAGCTCGGCGGTGGCGTCCAAGATCTCGTCCTTGAACGGCGGCGGCGTGGGCGAAGTGGTCACCCTGCTGCTGGGCATGGACAATGAGGTGGCGGATGTGGTCACCGGCGAAGAGGCCGACAGCGTGTTCTACGGCGTGGTGCAAACGGCCACCCGCTCCCTTGTGGAGGACAACGGTGCCGACGTGCTGCAGCGCGTAGCAGTGATGTGCACCGACGGCATCACCCGCACCGTGAACGTGGACAAAAGCCTGAACTACCCCGCCGGCTGGATGGTGCGCATCGACGTGACACCGGAAGGTGAGAACGTGACCGCTATTGAAAACCGGACCATCAGCGGCACGGTGAGCGCAGACGCCACCATGCTGGGCGACCATAAGCTGGCAGACGACGTGCAGATCTTGGATACGACTACGGAGGGTGTGGCTGGGACGGTTCGTCCCAGCCGCCTATCCGGGACGAAACTGAACATGCTGAATGTCCGCTACTATACGCTTAACGACAACGGCGAGATCGACCGGCTGATCCTCAACGATGTCACCGGCGACCTGTGGAAGTACGGCGTGCTGGACGATATCCGCAACATTGCGGCCAACCTGCCCTCAACCAAGACCCCTGCCACTGCAGGGGATTCTGAGGGCGAAGGCTCTGATGGGACCACCCAGGTGCTGAAGGACCTGCGGAGCGTGCTGGTGCCTACCACCAGCGAGATCCTGTGGGGCGTCATCAACGGCGATATCCTCCAGACCGTGTGGAATAAGGTCACCAGCAGCACCGGCTCCCTGGTGAGCATCGGCGTCAAACAGCTGGCTAAGGTGGTAGGGGAGCCTTATGGCACCATCCTGAACTATGTGGGCGGCGGTGCCACCTATGTGTGCTATGTCAATGGACAGCTTACCAGCTACACCACCTCCATCAAATACCCGGTGCTGGCCGGCGGCCTGGCCGTGCGGCAGGAAGTGAACGGTTCGGTCAAGGCGATGATTCAGCTGATGCCCATGAAGATCGACAAGGTGGGTGCCGCGTCAGTGCTGTCCGGTTCCACCCGCTATGAGGTAGCGGACAATGCCCAGGTGTACCTGTGGTACAAGGGCCAGTATTATGCCACGAAGCTGGCCGAGGTGAACTCGGACGATTACTACCTCACCGGCTGGTACGACAACTTTGGCTGCGCCGCGGGCAAGCGCGTCCGCGTGATCGTGGCCGTGAAGAAGGACTGATGCGCTATTACAGCGCCCCGCGCCGGGCACTGCGCGGGGTACGGCAGCTGCTTTATCCGCGTCGGTGCCCCTTCTGCAATGCGGTGCTGGGCAGCATAAGGACCTGCCTGGACTGTGCGGAAGAAGTGGACCGGCTGCGCCGGAAGCCCGGCATCCGGCTGGACGCATCGCAGCATTATCTGGGCGGCCTGAGCGGCGCAGCGGCACCGTTCCGATATGAGGGCTGCGTGCGGCGGGCCATCCTGCGGGCAAAGTATCAGGCTGCACCATGGACGGCGGTGGAGCTGGGCGTGGTGTTGGCAGAGCTTGCCTTTGGCAGCGAGGTCCGGATGAGGGGCGCGGAACCGGTGCCTCAGCGGGTGGAAGGTGCCCGGCTCGGCTATGACTGCATCGTGCCGGTACCGGCGTCCAGCCGCAGACGCGGGTACAATGTACCGGAACGCATGGCGCAGCCGCTGGCAGAGGCACTGGACCTTCCGCTGGAAACAAAGGCTCTTGGTCCTGCCCGCCGGAAGGACCGGCAGGCAGGACTGCCCTTTGAACAGCGCCTGGCCAATGTGGCCGGTGCGTTCCGCGTGCAGGACCCGGACCTCATAGAGGGCCGCCGCGTGCTGCTGGTGGACGATGTGATCACCACCGGTGCTACGGCTGCCGCCTGTGCACAGGCTCTGCTTTCGGCGGGTGCGGAGAGCGTGTTTGCGGTGGCTGTGGCTACGGTGGAATTTCCGCCCATTGCCCAGCCGACCCTGCCCTTACAGGAGGATGCGGACGAAGAAATTTAAAAAAGTTGCCGAAAAGTGCTTGACAAAATGCGAGAAGTCGGGTATACTAATCAAGCTGTGAGCGAAAAACGCTTACAGATATCCGGGTGTAGCGCAGTTTTGGTAGCGCGCTTGAATGGGGTTCAAGAGGCCGTGAGTTCGATTCTCGCCACTCGGACCAAGAGGTCCAACGATTTCGCAACAGAAGTCGTTGGACCTTTTCTTTTTTTGTGCCTGCGGCAGACGGTTTTTTTGCGTGCGACAGGAGGAACGACGGCAGAAATAAAACACAAAAAATTTGTAGGATATGTAGAATATCGCGCTTGAAATTGTGCATTTCTCCCAACAAAAACCTTGAAAACGTGTCAATCTTGAGAAAAAATAACCGCCTTTGTTTACAAAATGGTTACAGGCTGGTATACTTTATGGCAGTGAAACGTGAAAAATGATGCCAGAAAAGGGAGGAGCGACCAGACCGTGAATACCGCAGCGCCAACGACCGCACATAAAAAACTGGTGGGCATTCTGCTCACCATCGTGTTTGCACTCACCTGTCTGCCCGCAGCACTGGCTGTGGACCTGAATGTGGATGCCGGGTTCTACTTCAAGCAGAGCCGGGGCGGCACCTGCACGCTGGCTTCGGCTGCCATGATGCTGCGCCGCCGCGCTTACTTTGACGGACGGACCGACTGGGTGGATGTGACTGAAAACAGTGTGCGCTCCACGGCCTGGTCCAATGGTCTGGCCCACAGCTTTACATACCGGGAGATGCAGGTGGCCTATGCGACCCTGCCCTCCAATAATCAGGAAAAGACCCAGCTGCTCATCCAGCTGCTGGCTCAGCACCCGGAAGGCATTGTCCTGTACGACCGCACGCAGCCCCATGCCGTGTTGCTGACCGATTATACGAACGGCGTGTTCTACTGTTCCGACCCGGCCGGGAACATCTCCTCCGGCCGCATCCCGCTCACCAGCTCCAGCGTGTCCATTGCACGGGCGTCCTGCTACTGGTATGTGAGCTCCGACCACAACGGCGCAGCCCTGCAGGCAGATGACCTGCGGTTGGAAGGCATGCGTTATCCGGTCAATGTGCGCACCGGCAGCGGCATGGCCCTTACCGGCACCGCCAACAGCACCTCCGGCAGCACGCTGGAAGGTGTGCAGGTGGCCATCCTGGACGAGAACGACAAGATCGTGCAGTCCGCACAGGCCCAGGTGGGCGGAACCAGCTTCTCCCTCAAGACGCTGGACGACCAGATCCACTTCGGTGAGCTGCCCACGGGCTGCTACACCTACATGGTCATCGTGACCGAGACCAGCGGCGAGAACCTTTGCTTCGCCAGCGACTTCACCGTTTCGGATGCCGCCACCAGCACCGCTACCTATTGGTCGGTGCAGGACCCCGACGGTACCAAACTTACCGACCAGACCATTACGGCCACGGCGGAAGAAACGATCCAGAGCACCCTCGGCTGGCTGTCCGGCCTGTTTGGCTGATCCCTTCTGCATGCATTTCACAGAGCCTGTCTCCTTCGGGAGATGGGCTCTTTTTTTATCCGGACAGGGAAGTTCCGGGGTAGTAATGGGCCAGGATGTCGGCAAAGTTCTGCCCCTGCTCGGCCAGTGCCTTGGCACCCCACTGGCTGAGCCCCACGCCATGGCCGTAGCCTTTTGTGGTAAAACAGAACGCACCGCTCTCATACCGGACCGTGAAGCAGGTGCTGCGCAGGCCCAGCGCTTGCCGCAGGGCCGTACCGGTGATGCGCTGCCCGCAGACCGGCAGGGCAGCAACATAACCGGCGGCGGTGTACTCCGGGGTGCCGAACCACTGCTCCGGGGCGGCAAGGTCAGCGGTGAGGCCCAGGGCAGCCAGTTGCTGTGCCGTCTGCTGTGCCGAAAGGGTCAGGGCGTACTCGTAATGGTCGGCGGCAAGGTCGGTGCTGCTGTCCACCGAAACAAGGTAGGGCAGGGCGGTGCCCCAGACATTTTCGCTGGTCTCGGTGCGGCCGTTGGAGATGGCAAAATAGCTGGCACAGGCAGGGGCACCGTCGCAGAGCAGTACGGTATGTTCCACCTCGTCCACCAGCGCGGCCAGACGGGCATAGTTGGTCTCATAGGCAGTGCCCCAGTAGCTGCGCAGCACCGGGTCAGTCAGGCAGCCCTGCCGTCGTGCCGGGTCGGCCGTCAGCCAGCCGATACTGTCTGGTGCGGCATGGTCGCGGCAGTACAGCGCGTAGCTGTGGGCGGCAACGGCCTGTGCCTTGAGGGCCTCGTCCGGCCAGCTCACCGGCATTTCGGCCGCTACCGCGCCGATGAGATATTCCCGGCGGGACAACTCCAGCACCTGCCCGGTGGAGGCATCCTGAATCAGGAACCGGTCCGCGTCACCGGCGTAGGCAGCGGAGATTTCCGGGGCGGAAGCAGTGCTCTCCGGTGACGAAAGCGGAAGGCGGACCGTGGAAACGGCAGGCCCCAGCACCGCGCGGGTGAGGTGGTAGGCGGCCAGAGGCAGGGCGCATCCAAGCACCAGGAGCAGGGTGCACAGCAGCAGAAAAGCTTTTTTCATAACGGGATCTCCCTTGCAGCGTGAAAAAGATTCTGTCTCCAGTATAAAAAGACCTGCCTGCAAAACCCTGCGAAAAAACGTTGCCCGCAAAAATGAAAGTCGTTTGGCACGGGCCGGTGAGAAGTGAACACATTGCGCTTGAATTTACTGCACAAAAGCGATAATATAAGATTATGTCCATCAGTGAGGATGGCAGGAAAGTATGGGAAAGTAAAAAATAGGAACCGGAAGAAAGGAGAGATCCCCCGTGAATTTTGCACATGCAGAAGTGGCGACCCTGGACCCCACCACGATGCGGACCCTGTGCGAGGAGTACATTGCCAACAACTACATCGACCCCGAGACCAGTGAGCGCCTGGGCGTCAAGCGCGGTCTGCGCAACCCGGACGGCACCGGCGTGCTGGCCGGTCTGACCAACGTGTGTGACGTTGTGGGCTACAAAAAGGATCAGGAAGGACATGTGATCCCCACCCCTGGCAAGCTGATCTACCGCGGCGTCAACATCAACGAGATCGTGGAGGAAGCTTATCGCAACGACCGCTTCGTGTTTGAGGAAGTGATCTGGCTGCTGCTGTTCGGCAGCCTGCCTACCCAGGAGCAGCTGGATGATTTTTGCGAGATCCTGGCAGAGCACCGTGCCCTGCCGGAGGGCTTTATGGATACCATGAATGCCCCCTCCCCCAACATTATGAATAAGCTGCAGCGTTGTGTGCTGGGCCTGTACTCCTACGACGAGCACGCCGAGGACCTGACCCTGGAAAATATCCTGAACCAGAGCATCAACCTGATCGCCAGCATGCCCACCATGATGGTGAACGCTTATCAGATGAAACGCCGCTACTACGACAAGCAGAGTATGTTCTTCCATCTGCCCAAGCCGGGCCAGAGCACCGCAGAGCATATCCTGAGCACCTACCGACCGGACCAGAAGTTCACCCACGAGGAAGCAAAGCTGCTGGATATGTGTCTGTTGGTCCACGCAGACCACGGCGGCGGCAACTGTTCCACCTTCACCACCCGCGTGCTGTCCTCCTCGGGCACCGATACCTACTCGGCCATTGCGGCGGGCATCGGTGCCTTGAAGGGCCCCAAGCACGGCGGTGCCAACTTGATGGTGAACCGCCAGCTCCAGGATGTCCTGAAGCATGTGGAAAACCCGGACGATGACGATGAGGTGCGCGAGTATCTGCGCCGCATCCTGCGCAAGCAGGCCGGTGACGGCTCCGGTCTGATCTACGGCATGGGCCACGCAGTGTACACCATCAGCGACCCCCGTGAGGTGATCCTGAAGCAGCGTGCCCGTCACCTGGCCTACGAAAAGGGCTTTGAGGAAGAGTACAACATGCTGTGCAGCATCGAGCGGCTGGCCCCCGGCATCTTTGCCGAGGAAAAGGGCAGCACTAAGCCGGTGTGTGCCAACGTGGACCTGTTCAGCGGATTGATCTACAATATGCTGGGCATCTCCGAGGACCTGTACACCCCCCTGTTTGCCATTGCCCGTGTGCCGGGCTGGTGCGCACACCGGGTGGAAGAGGTCGTGTTCGCCAACCGCATCATCCGCCCGGCCTACAAGTATCTGGGCGTGCGCCAGAAATACAAGCCGATCGAGGAACGCTGATGAATGCACTGATTTTGCTTTCGATTCTCCTGTCCGCTGCGCTGGGCATCGCCCGCGGGGCAGATCTTGCCTTTGGTACCGATGCCGTGACCGGGCTGTGTACGGTTGGCTCGGTGTGGTGGCGCTATGCGGCATTGGGCGCGGTGGTGCTGGCCGCAGTGCTCATCGGTCGGCACTGCGCCGGAAAAGCCGAGACGGTCCGCAGCCGTCAGCCTCTGGCCGGAGTGCTGGCCTTTGCCGGAGCGGTGTGCTTTCTGGCGGCTGCCGGTGCGCAGCTGGCGGTGGGCCTGTCGGCAACGAGCAGCTTCGTGCGGTCCATTCTGGAGTGCATCTGCGCGGTGTGGCTCAGCACGCTGGGCCGCTGCTGGCTTACCTCTTCCGGCTGGAAAAAGCCTACGGGCGGGCTGTATCTGGCGGTGGCGGGCAGTGTGCTGTTCTACTGGAACGTGCTGATGCGCTTTATGGAGAACAGCTCCAGCTGGCACCGGGCGGCCCCAACCGCAGCGGTGTGGCAGGCGCTGGCAGCACTGTTGCTGCTGAGCAGCCTTGCCCGGGCGCTGTACCTGCCAAAGCCGGAAAACGGCCGCACCCTGTGCGCCGCCGGTCTGGCAGCACTCTGCCTGTGCCTGTGCTGGGAGCTGC
>OLPV01001266.1_pt1 | contig 19063 bp, 18 predicted proteins | sample 1671961 | NCBI WGS metagenome assembly OLPV01 (sample SAMEA3136630, study PRJEB25190) | human gut metagenome | biome: human gut; feature: human-associated habitat; material: faeces | place: Austria | collected 2013
GCTTTGCCGGATGCCTGTTCAAACCGTTCTCCATATCGGAACTGATGGAGGTTTCCGACAGGTGTGCCATAAAAGCGACACCGGACGGGAAACCGGACTTTTCCGCCTTATTGTCCTATGGCAATGAAGCCGTCATGCTGGAAAAGTTGATAACTGAAACAGAAAAGGAAATGCAGGCGGTACGGGATGCAGCAAAAGAAAAAGACCTGCAAAAGCTGGATTCCCTGATCCACCACCTGCGCAGTTCGTGGGAGGTGCTCCGTGCCGACCAACCGCTGAATGTACTTTACGGATTGCTTCGTGGCGATGCTCTCCCGGATGGTGAAGCGTTAAGCCATGCCGTGACTGCCGTGCTGGATAAGGGAGTGGAAATAATACGGTTGGCAGAAGAGGAAAGGAGAAAATACGAAGATGAATAAGACAAAAATAATTGTGGTGGAAGACAACATCGTGTATTGCGAATATGTCTGCAATATGCTGTCACGGGAGGGCTACCGCAATATGAAGGCTTACCACCTCTCAACCGCGAAGAAACATCTGCAACAGGCAACAGATAATGATATCGTGGTTGCCGACCTGCGTCTGCCTGACGGCAGTGGCATAGACCTTTTGTGCTGGATGCGAAAGGAGGGAAAGATGCAGCCCTTCATCATTATGACCGACTACGCCGAAGTTAATACCGCCGTGGAAAGCATGAAACTCGGCTCGATAGACTATATTCCCAAACAGCTTGTGGAGGATAAACTTGTCCCCCTGATCCGTTCCATACTGAAAGAACGTCACGCAGGACAACGCCGTATGCCTATATTCGCCCGTGAAGGTTCCGCCTTTCAGAAAATCATGCACCGCATAAGGCTGGTAGCCGCCACCGATATGAGCGTGATGATATTTGGTGAGAACGGCACGGGCAAGGAGCATATTGCCCACCTGTTGCATGACAAGAGCAAACGTGCAGGCAAGCCATTTGTGGCGGTGGACTGCGGTTCACTCTCCAAAGAGCTTGCACCGTCGGCTTTCTTCGGACACGTCAAAGGTGCATTTACAGGTGCGGACAATGCCAAGAAAGGATATTTCCATGAGGCGGAAGGCGGCACGTTGTTTCTGGACGAGGTAGGAAACCTCGCGTTGGAAACCCAACAGATGTTGCTCCGTGCCATACAGGAGAGGCGGTATCGCCCGGTCGGAGACAAGGCAGACCGGAATTTCAATGTCCGCATCATCGCTGCTACCAATGAAGATTTGGAGGTATCGGTGAATGAAAAGCGTTTTCGGCAGGATCTTCTGTACCGCCTGCACGACTTCGGGATAACCGTTCCTCCGTTGCGTGACTGTCAAGAAGACATTATGCCGCTGGCAGAGTTCTTCCGTGATATGGCAAACAGAGAGCTGGAGTGTAGCGTGAGCGGGTTCAGTTCCGAAGCACGTAAAGCGTTGCTGACACACGCATGGCCGGGCAACGTGCGGGAACTTCGGCAGAAAGTTATGGGTGCTGTATTGCAGGCGCAGGAAGGTGTTGTCATGAAAGAGCATCTGGAACTTGCCGTGACGAAACCGACCTCTACTGTCAGCTTCGCCTTGCGCAATGACGCGGAGGATAAGGAGCGGATATTGCGTGCGTTGAAACAGGCAAACGGCAACCGGAGTGTCGCCGCAGAACTGCTCGGCATAGGCAGGACAACACTATACAGCAAACTTGAAGAGTATGGACTTAAATATAAATTCAAGCAATCATAGCCCGTAATTCACTGAATTTGGCTATCTTTGCATAACATTTGAGAAAAACGGCGATTGGCAGGAGCTTTTCGCCGCCAACATATAGGATAAGACCGCAAGGCGTTTCAAGCGAAAATCTGGTAAATTGGAACTACGGAGACGATTGCGTGATGCTTATGCTATGCTTACGCATAGCGTGCATTCACGTACTCTCCGTAAAGGCTTTACCAGAGCCATCGCTTGAAGGTAGTGTGAATTGCACGCTACTTTTTTACCCTTGCCTAACGAAAGGAAACGATTATGGGTAAAGTTCAGATTCTCGCCGTACTGACGATGGACGGATGTCTTTCTTCAGAGTTATATGATAAAGCACATCAGGATTTGTGCCTTGACCGTTGCGGTCTTGATGAAATCAGGAAGAAAGCCTTTTACCGTGTGACACCGGACTATTCCATTTCAATGCTGCACGAATGGAGAAAAGACTGCACAAACATCCGTTACCTCGCGGAAGCCACACCGGACACGGCAGACTATATAAACGGACTGCTGCGGATGCACGCTGTGGATGAAATCATACTATACACCGTTCCTTTCATATCCGGAAGCGGACGACATTTTTTTAAGTCGGCTCTGCCAGAGCAACACTGGACGCTTTCCTCTTTGAAAAGCTATCCCAACGGTGTATGTCGCATTATCTATATCCTTGATAAAAAAGCAAGATAGCCAAAATGTGCGGCAAGCATACATTTCTATTTTCAGGAATAGAATAAATGTTCCGATTACAAACAATTTAAGTCGGAGATAATTTGTCCTTGTGAAAAAATACTGAATTTTATACCTCTGAAATCCAGCACTTTGTAAAATTGAGTGTTGGATTTTTTATTTTCTGCCGCGTTTTTTGCCAATTATATTCATGTGCGCACGCAGAAAACAAAGTGTAATTTTCAAAATTGACAGAACCATGAATTATTTCTTGCTGGCGGAAACCGACTTTTTCCGCCTGATAAACGAAGCCGGCGACTGCAATATGGAAACGGCATACACGGCTTTCGCCACCCAAGTGATCGAACTGTGCAACGGCGGCATGGACATGAACCTTACCGTCATCGCGCTTGCCTACATCGAAATCGAGTTGCAGCACCATCCCGTACGTAATCTGTCAGAAGAAAAAAGAGAGATTGCCGCCTACGTCAGCAAGGCTCTGTCTTTCGTAAGAAAGATGCAGAAATTCCTTGCCACGCCCCAAGTGCCACCACTAATATCCGCCAACAACGCAACAGAAACCACCGCCAGCCTTCTTCAATGGACGGGCAATGCCATCGACCTCGTGGAACTTATCTACGGCATAGACGTGATGGGCTGCATCAACAACGGCAATATGCCGCTCAAACAGCTCGCCCCACTTCTCTATAAGATATTCGGGGTTGATTCTAAAGACTGCTACCGCTTCTACACTGATATCAAACGCCGGAAGAACGAAAGCCGCACCTATTTCATTGACAGGATGCAGGAAAAACTGAACGAGAGAATGTTGCGTGATGAGGAGTTGGAGCGGATGAGAAAATAAAAAAATATCCATTACATATGAGAAGACAGGAATACTCGTATCCTGTCTTTTTATTTTCATTTAATTATATATTAATTAGCACAATATATGTGAGTTTTTCATTCCTATAAGGACAAATTTCAGAAACGTATGTCTGGTAAATTATTGAGTCATCATAGTATGAACATATATCATTACTAAAAACAATGAAACAACTTCCATAAGATTGTGGTTGTAAAAATCGCCATTTAATAGCCCGTTTTTTTTGTAAAATTCGCCAATTAAAAAAATATGATTATCTTTGCATTATATTTTATAAGGTATGGAAACAGTAAATAGAATACTTCAAGAGAAGATTACAGCACGAATCGCGCCCAATAAAGCAGTACTGATTTTTGGTGCTCGCCGTGTTGGTAAAACGGTAATGATGCGTAAAATTGTGGACAACTATTCAGGTAGGACGATGATGCTCAACGGCGAAGACTACGACACATTAGCACTATTGGAGAATCGCTCAATAGCCAATTATCGGCATTTATTGGATGGTATTGATTTGCTGGCTATTGATGAGGCACAGAACATACCACAAATCGGTAGTATTCTGAAGTTGATAGTTGATGAAATACCGGGAATAAGTGTCTTGGCAAGTGGTTCTTCGTCATTCGATTTGCTGAATAAGACTGGTGAACCGTTGGTCGGCCGCAGTACGCAATTTCTCCTTACACCATTCTCGCAACGGGAAATCGCACAGACGGAAACGGCACTTGAAACCCGCCAGAACCTCGAAGCGCGCTTGATTTACGGTTCCTATCCCGAAGTAGTAATGATGGAGAACTATGAACGTAAAACAGACTACCTACGTGATATTGTCGGTGCATACCTGCTTAAAGATATCTTAGCAATTGACGGCTTAAAAAATTCGAGCAAGATGCGCGATCTACTGCGATTGATAGCTTTTCAGTTGGGCAGCGAAGTTTCTTACGAAGAGTTAGGTAAACAACTCGGCATGAGCAAGACGACCGTTGAAAAATACCTCGACCTATTGGAAAAGGTCTTCGTTATCTATCGTCTGGGGGCTTATTCGCGTAACCTACGCAAGGAGGTTACAAAAGCTGGCAAGTGGTACTTCTACGACAACGGCATTCGCAATGCCATTATCGGGGCTTTCTCACCGCTGGCCATTCGGCAGGATGTCGGTGCGCTGTGGGAGAACTACATCATCGGAGAGCGGCGCAAAGCGAACTTCAATGAGGGACTGCACAGGGAGTTCTATTTCTGGCGCACCTACGACAAACAGGAAATCGACCTGATTGAGGAGAGTGCCGACAGTCTTACCGCCTTGGAGTTCAAGTGGGGAAATAAAATGCCGGCCGCACCGAAAGCCTTCCAAGAAGCCTATCCCTATGCCGAGTTTCATGTGGTAAATCGGGAGAATTATTTGGAGTTCGTATAATCAATAAATTACGTATATGGAAACAAAACTACAATCCAAACAGCAATATCCGCGGTTTATCCAAAATAAACCGTGTGGTATTGACAAATTCGATGGAGGTTCGCAAGAAAGGTTGGCAAAAACTATTGCTCGCCATTTTTGTCAGAATGATTCATTGGATGAGGAATGTACTTTACCTCGAATTATCGGCATCGAAGGTATTTGGGGATCTGGAAAATCCAACGTGGTTAAAATGTTGGAACGTGAATTATCAGACGACTATTACTTTTTTGAGTATGACGCATGGGGACATCAAGAGGACTTGCAACGCCGCTCTATATTGGAATTGCTTACAAGCAAACTTATTGATGATGGTATCCTATCTGGAAATGCAACAATAAAAGTCAAAGGTGGAGGTACGAAAACCGTATCATGGTCTGAAAAGCTGAAATATTTATTAGCCCGTAAAACGGAGACCGTAACCGAAAAATATCCCCTTATCAGTAATGGTATGGTTGCGGCATTTTTGGTTGCAGTTTTAACTCCGATATTTACATTTATTGCGTATGCAGTAAAACCTACACCCACAACATGGTGGTTTTCTTTATTGTCTATTATCATAGCTGCACTGCCAGTTCTTATTGCATTGTGCGTTTGGAAATGGGCATATAGCAAAGATCATAAATATGGATGGAGTTATATGTTAGCTATTTATCAAGATAAAGTCGAAAAGGACGTTTGCTATGAGACTTTGAGCGAAGACGAACCAACGGTTTACGAGTTCAAAACATGGATGCAAGACATTTCTGATTTTATCAAGGAAAAAGGACAACGTAAATTAGTCCTTGTTTTTGACAACATGGATCGTCTCCCCGCTGAAAAAGTAAAAGAATTATGGTCTTCTATCCATACGTTCTTCGCCGATAGCGGTTTTGAAAATGTTTGGGCTGTTATTCCTTTCGATGAAACACATTTAGCTTGTGCATTCGGAGATGAGACCGACGAACAAACGAAACAACTGACCAAGTATTTTATCAATAAAACTTTCCCTATTGTTTATCGTGTTGCTCCTCCTGTTATTACCGACTATCGAAGTATATTCAACAAACTGTTTGTTGAAGCATTTGGAGAAACAGAAAATGAAGCGAAAGAAACTATAAATCGGATATTCAGATTGGTAAATCCTAATGCCAATGTTAGGGAAATTATATCATATATCAATGAGATGGTCGCTCTTAAACAAGAGTGGTGTAACGAAATTTTGATGATAAACATAGCATTGTTCTGTTTGAAGAAGACGGATATTCTGGCAAATCCAGTAGAACAAATATTGTCCGGCGACTATCTGAATGGCATTCAAACAATAATTAACAATGATCTGCAAACACAACGCGAAATTGCAGCTTTGGTATATGGTGTCGATGTTGAAGATGCTCGACAAATTCCATTGAAAAAATATATTGAAGGCTGCATCAACGGAGAAGAAGACCACGACATAAATCAATATGCAGAGACTAATAAACAATTTGACACTGTATTAGAAGAAGTTATACAATGTATGGACAATGCGCTTATCGATAAGATTATACATTGTTTGCATAAATTAACTCGAAAGAGCGATGTTATTCTGCGTGTATGGCAAAGAATAGCACAATTGAAATTAAAAGAATCCATAGAGAAGCAGGTGTTCCCTGTCGAATACCAAGAACTGCTGTTGCATTTAGACACGGAAAGCCAAAACCATGTGATTGCTCAATTATATAAGAAGATAGTTCGGTTCAATGACTTCAATGGCGGCGACTATTTCAAAACGTTAGATGCAATAGACAGGTTTATTGCGCAAAATAAGTTGGCGTGCGATTTTACGTCATTGATTGAAGCAAAAACAGTCAAGCCAAATACATTTATCGATTATATTCAAGCTGCAAATGCAACAGATGCTGCCTATCGGGATAACGCGACAACTAAAGCATATAAATATTATCAAGTAGCAACAAATTCGGAGGCGCTCGATAATTATTTGGCAAACTTACTACCCGATAATTTCGACCATGCAGATATTGTAAAAACGTTAAAAGATAATTCTACCTATACGTTTCCAACGCTTTTGCAAGCGATCACGAATTGCATTGATGAACAGAATGTAAATAAAGATAATATAGGGGCTATATTTACAACCTATCGTTTATTGGCATCTGACGAAGAAAGACCTTTACCTGTAACGTTAGATTCAACCTACATAAATCAGTTGCATTCTGAATTAGAAACTGATGGCCGAAACATTAAAGAGTCTGGATATTACGATTTAGTCGCCATGCAATTGGCACATGGTCATTCCGTTTCCTTAATAGAGGGTGGAGATATAAAATATGTTGCAGAACTCATGGACTATTATGTGGATCATGGAGACTTATTAGTAAATAGTGTGGGATGGAATATACCGCTATTAAATGAAACACTACAATACATGGTAAATCATAAACTTGGCTATAAATTATTGCTCTCAGACATATTGCCCCAATTTGAAGATATTAAGAACAGAATAGGTGTAACGGATGAGGTATTTATCGAGCATTTAGCAGAGTGGAATACCGATTTGGATAAGTATATCACTAAGAACAATATTAAAGATGTAATTCCTGACGCATCTTTTTACGATTTGACCACTAAAATAAGCAATGTCCTGACCGATCATATCAATAAAATAGCGTTCGAAGCGTTGTCTGAAATAAGTGTTGATACATTATACGCCCAAAGAACAGCACATACATCATATTATTGGTTTGTCGCAATAAAACATTTACTGGCTAAAATCAAATCCTTGCCAGATAACTTGACTGAATTTGGCAAAAAGATTCTGATGGATATTGCTTCTGGAACTCAAAGTTTGAATCCTTTCCCTAATTGTTTCAAGAATATAGTTGAAAGATTGGATAAACGAAAAATTAAATCGACAGTTACCGATATAAGAAATGATTTCTGCATCGGTAAAAAGACTATCAATGCAATAAAGTTTCAATTTTTCGAAACATGGCTTAGATCGCATGGTAATTTGAAAAGTCAAGCTGGAGACGTTATTGATAAAATAGTGAAACCTGTAATTTCCGATGGGGCATGCCGTTCATTGATTCTGCAAAACAAAGATTTTTATATGGATTTAATAAATACAGCAGGGGATGATGCTTATGAATTGAAAAAGAGTCTCCGAAACCTCATACAAAAAGATTCAGATCCGCAATTGGTTAAATTTGTCAATTCGATAGATTCAGTACCTGAGGTTGAAACCGCGTAAGTATTTGTCTAACAAGTCCGAATTTTACGATTTTACCCGTCAGAACTGAAGTGCCCCCCAAAAAAATTGTATCCAACTTTTGGGGGTCACTTCAAACTTCGATAGGGATAATTTTCAATTTTGGGGACTTGTTAGACAGTCTCATTATCTGGTAGCAGTTTACACAGCACCGGATCGTTTTTGATACGCTCCAGTTCCTCCTGCACAATCTGCTTCACCTCTTCCTTGATGCGCCGGTAGTTCGCCTGCACCGTTTCCTTCATGCGGTCGTTGCCGTCCTCGTCCGTGAAGTTTGTAATGACGGGAATTTTCTTGTAGGCACTTTCTTCCCGTTTCACCTTTTCGGCATCCACCACAATCTCGCAATGAAAAATCTTCTGCTCGATACGCTCGTTGAAGTTGTCGGATACAGAACCGACAAACATTCCCTGCGTCAAACCGGAAATCTTGCTGGGCGGGATAAGCGCGTCCATCTGCGTGTTGATGGAGGTGGAAACATCCTGCCGGTTGATGGAGATGGACTGCCGTTTCTGCAACACCTTACCGAACCGCTCGGAGAGCGTCTTGGCTGTTTCCCCCACCACCTGACCGGAGAAAATATTGCCGACAGTGTTCATCACCACTTTCGCCTCTTTGTCCCCGTAGTCACGCACTAACTGGCTGAAATCCTGAAAGCCCAGACACACGGCAACCTTGTTGCTTCGGGCGGTAGCTATAAGATTGTCCAACCCTTTGAAGTATATTGTGGGCAACTCGTCGATGATGACCGATGACTTCAGCATCCCCTTCTTGTTGATGAGCTTCACGATACGGGAATTATACAGACCGAGTGCCGCACCGTAGATATTCTGACGGTCGGGATTGTTACCCACGCAGAGGATTTTCGGCTCTTCGGGATTGTTGATGTCCAGCGTAAACTCGCTGTCTGACATCACCCAGTAGAGCTGCGGTGAAATCATCCTCGAAAGCGGGATTTTTGCCGACGCTATCTGACCCATGAGCTGCTCCGCAGCCCCTCCAAGCCACGCATCCATGAACGGCGAAAGGTAGTTCTCCAGCTCCGGATAAGAGGTCAGTATCGGAAATATATCCTCGTAACGGCGGTTCAGAAACTCGATAGCATGGGGAAACGTGCAAAACTTCCCGTTCTGATAGATTTTGAGATACCAGATAATACTGGCAAACAGAATGATAGGTGACTCCACGAAGAAGTCGCCCTGCTTTTGCACCCACGTTTTATTGAGGTTGAGCATTATTGTGTAGGCACTCTCATAGGCATCCGTAATATCTTCCATAAAATCCGGGTGAATGGGATTGCACCGATGAGAGCGTCGCGGGTCGTCGAAGTTGATCACATAGAACTTCGGCTTTACCTTGTAGCCGTCCGGGTGGTTCAGCAAATGGTTGTAGGCAATAGTAGATAGGTCGGGATACTTGAAATCGTAGATGTATTGACTAAAGCCCTTTTCAATCTGTTGCTTGATAAAATTGTTTACCACGGCATAGGACTTGCCGCTGCCCGGCGTACCCAACACGATGGACGCACGGAAGGGATTAACTACATTGATCCAACCGTTGTTCCAGCGTTTCCTGTAATAGAAACGTGTCGGCAGATTGACCGAATACTCGCTTTCGATAAGCCTCGTTTCCTGCATGAAACTCTCGTTCTCGTTGTTGAAAACATCCTCCATCAAATTGTGTTTCAACAGGCGGCTCATCCACAGACCACCCATCAACAGGCAGACATAGCCCGTTCCAATGGTAAGGACATACAGTCCCGTCACCGCTTCAAGCGGCAGCGGCAGGGGCAGCAACCACCAGTTCAGGAAAAACAGCACGAACCCGACGGCAAATGCTGTCCAGATTCTCCCCCAAGTGATTTTCTCACCCTTGACACCCTTCGTACCCAGACAGGACAAGGCAAGCAAAAGGACGGAAAACAGCTTCGTGTAGAGAATGGAATGGAACAGCCCCGCCGTGCGGTCGAAGTTCAGAAGGATTTTGTCCACCACGCCGATGTTCACGCCCCACAGCCGGATGGCTTCGTAGCAGAACCAGTACACGTTCATGACCACTAAAATGATACTCACGGCACGCAGAAAATCCATGATTTTCGCCAATGCCCTCAAATCGTCTTCTTGTTGTGACATACATTGATTTTTTAATTGTTGATACTCTGATTACATACCCAAGCCCTTGCGTTTTTTCTTCTTTTTGCGCTTCATCGCCCGGATGAAAGCCTCTTCCTCGGCATCTACCGCCGGACCTTCGGGAGTGAGCAAGCCCATACCGCCCGATATATCTTCACTGTCGTAGGCGGTCTGCCCGTGTGCCTTGTCCGCAGCATCCACAGGGATGGATAGCGGTATCGGCGGTTGTCCGGCGTATGGCAGGGTGAAGTGTTCCTGCAAGGCATTCGCCGAAAGCTCCTTACCCATGCGCGAACCGTTCAGCACGCATCCCGTGCGGTGGTCGATGAAGGTAGCCCCATAGATGCGCCCTTCCTCTGTGTAGCGCAGTACGGTGTCGATGCCCTTCTCTTTGAGTTGGGATACAAATTTGTCCTTGTCATAAGTGCCTTGCAGCACGGAAAGGACGGTGCGTTTCGTCATGTCTGCCAGTTTCCTATCCTTGATTTCCGATTTGGAACGGACAAACTTCTTCTGTACGGCTTCATAGCCTGCGGACTTCCCGAAAAGCGAGGATTTGAACGGGTTGCCCACCTTGTTACCCTTGTCGTCCGTGACGGAATAGACCAGCCCGTGATACTCCCGTCCGCGCACGTTGCCCCTCGCTTCCTCCACCGTCATATTATATAAGGAAAGGAGCGCACGGTATTCGCCCATCGTCTGGAAACGGTACTGCCCATTCAGAGCCTTCACGGTGTTGCCTACCTGCTTCTTCACATCACCTGCCGATGCGGCCACCTTGCGCAACGGATTATCCAATCTCTGATTTTTACGTTCTGCCGGATGCAATCCGTACTTCTGTTCCAGTTCCCTGCGGATACGGTCGCTGCGGCGGTAGAGAAAATCCCGGTTGAGCCTTTTCCCGTTCTCGTCCACGTTGACCGTCACGATGTGCAGGTGGTGGCGGTCGATGTCCTCGTGCTTGAATACAAGATAAGGCTGGTTTCCGAAACCGAGTTTTTCCAGATACTCGCGGGCGATATTCTGCAACTCAATATCGGTCAGCACATCCTCCGGGTGCGGGTTGAGAGAGATATGCACCACCGGCTTCTCGATCTTCATCTGCGGTGGCAGGAAGGTGAGAAAACCCTCCATCGCCTTGCCTATGTCCACCGTTCCCGAACCGTCATTGTAGATGCGGTTGGTGGTGAGAAGCCGCCCCTGCGCCTCGTTAATCTTCTCCCCGTTGTAGGCAATCGCGCCGTACAACGAACTTCCTACACTGATTTTTGCGACCATTTTGCCTCCATTTCCCTTGAAAGTTCCACAATCCGGCGGCTCAGTTTCACGAGTTCGACGGTGTGTTGCTCTAATTTGTAGAGCAACGCCATCGCCTTTTTCTCTGAAAAATGCAGCCTCAGTTCCTTCACGACTTGGTTGTAATTCGTACCCACGGCACGGAATTGTGCATGAAAATCCGACAGTTTGGTGTAATAGTCCACCAACGTCTTGTCCACCTTCAGCACCTTGAACGGTTGCCCGAAGAAGTGCGCTTTGAGGAAAACAGACCGTGCATAGACACCCGATTTTCCGAACATGGCGAGGAAACGGTTGTGTTCCTCCTCGTTGAAACGGACGGTGTACCGGTACACCGCCGGATCAAGTTTGGGATTTCTCCCTGATTTGCTTTTCCTTTTCTCTTTCATATTACTTTGGATTTAGCGGATTGACGGCATAAGCCGCCGCTTCGGATTACAGCACCGCAGTTCTGAAAGGCTTCCCGACTTCGGAGGGAAAGCCCGCCCCCTGCAAGGGCAAGTGCTTTTCGTGGCTGCTCAAAATATTTTGAGCGGCTGAAAAGACATCTTGCTATGTTCAGGTGAACATAAAAATCCGTCAGGGGACGGATTGGGAAAATACCTTTCAGGACTCCGGGCCGCGCGTCATCGGCGAACCCTGCTGTCCGGGTGCAAAGTTACGCCCTTAAAGCGGTATCGGACAGATGCTTGACCCGGTCAATGACTGCCAACCGGCGCAACGTGCCGCCACTTGCCGGAGAAGTGATACAGGTTCCAAAATATACTTGTTTATTTGCAGCATGATTCAAGAAACGAACGATTTGAAGATATGATAAACGGAACATTCAAATACCCGGAAATCCGCTTCTTCGGATACTTGCCGAAACGGATACCCGAACCGTCGGAAACCCGGTTCTCCGACAATTCGGTGACGTATGGATTCAATGACTTCATGACGCAATGTCGTCAATCACCATTTGTCCGACGCACCGCTTCACCACAGAACCGGATACGCGACGACCCGCCTGCGTGTGTAGTCACGGAAGCGGATGGTGCGACAGCCAAATCCGTATGGAAACAGAAAAACAAATCATCAACAATTAAAATAAATGGAACTATGAGTAAGGAAATCTTCGTTGCATTCGCAACACAGAAAGGTGGCATCGGCAAATCCACTGTCACGGCACTTGCCGCCAGCTACCTGCACAACGTGAAAGGCTACAATGTCGCCGTCGTGGACTGCGACGACCCGCAGCACAGCATCCACGGGCTGCGCGAACACGAAATGGGGCTTATCGACAGCAGCACCTACTTCAAGGCTCTCGCTTGCGACCATTTCCGCCGGATCAAAAAGAACGCCTACACCATCGTCAAAAGCAATGCGGTGAACGCCCTCGACGATGCCGAGAGGATGATTGCCACTGAGGACGTGAAACCCGACGTGGTGTTCTTCGACATGCCCGGCACACTCCGAAGCAACGGCGTGATAAAGACGCTCTCGCAGATGGACTACATTTTCACTCCGCTGAGTGCCGACCGCTTTGTCGTGGAGAGTACCCTGAAATTCGTCACGATGTTCCGCGACAGGCTGATGACTACCGGACAGGCGAAAACAAAGGGGCTGCATCTGTTCTGGACGATGGTGGACGGCAGGGAGAGGAACGACTTGTACGGCATCTACGAGGAAGTGATAGCCGAAATGGGCTTTCCGGTACTTTCCACCCGCTTGCCCGACAGCAAGAAGTTCCGCCGTGACCTTTCGGAAGAGCGCAAGAGCGTGTTCCGCTCGACCATCTTCCCGATGGATGCGTCCCTGCTGAAAGGGAGCGGCATCCGTGAGTTCTCGGAAGAGATAAGCCGTATCATCAGACCTCAATAATCATGGGCAGCAGGAAAGTGAACACCGAAGGCATCGACGAGGAACTGTTGATAGCCTCCATCGGCAGACGCAGGCAGGACGGGATCCTGTACCACGCGCAGGAGCCGCCCGCGCCGGCCCCCGAAGAAGAAAGCGTTCCCGAATCGGAACAGCCGTCCGCACCGTCACCGGCAAAGGAGAAACCGCTGAAAGACAGCGGACGCCGCAAACGGCAGGAGGACGACTATTCCGGGCTGTTCCTCCGCCGCAACGAGATAAAGACACGCCAGTGCGTCTATATCAGCCGCGACGTACACAGCAAGATTCTTAAAATCGTGAACGACATCGCCGGACGGGAAATATCGGTAGGCGGCTACGTGGACACCGTGTTGCGCCAACATCTGGAACAGCACAAGGAGAAAATAAACGAACTGTACAAGAAACAACGTGAAGACTTGATTTGAATATGGAAAAGAACCAGAAAAACAGAAGTCCGCAGCATGACGGCGGCGGTATGCTTGCCCAAGTGCAGGCGAGTGTGGAAATCCTCTCTCCCGTGCCGTTAGGCGGCAAATGCGGTGAGAAGGACTATGAACGGCTGTTCATCCGTGAAGCCGAAGTGAAGGCACGCGAGGGAAAGATGGCGTATGTGCGCCCGGAGTATCACGACCGCATCATGCGTATCACCCGTGTGATCGGGCATGACCGGCTGTCGCTGTCCGCCTACATCGACCATGTGCTTACGCACCACTTCAACCAGTGCGAGGAGGCGATAAAAAGCCTTTACGCCCGGAATTACGACGCAGTATTTTAATCCTCAAAAAGTAACAGACATGAAAGGAAAGAAGAATGATTATCGCGCCTTCCTGAAAAAATCAGGAATCAAGGCGAGAGAGGGAAAGCAAGTGTACATCAGTTTGGCAAACCACAGCGTGATAACCGAAATCACCTATTTATTAGGTAAGGGAAACCTGACCATCGCCGACTATCTGGACAATGTGCTTAACGAACATTTCCAGACACACCGTGCCGAAATCAACCGTATGTTGGATTCAGTCCCCAAAGTAGAGCTATGAACATGACTATGATTCTGCTGACCGTATCGGTCGGCTGCAACCTGTGGTTCCTGTTCCTGCTCCTTTACGAGCGCATCATGGACACGCGGATTGTCCGCTTCTTCAAGGGCATTGTCGGATTATGGCGGTCACTGGACGGGAATGAGGCTAAACGCATAGCGGCACACGAGGAAGTCCCTGCGGAAAAGGCGGACATCATCGGCAAGAGCCGTTTCAGGATGGCATCCACCCGGACAACCGCTGCCATACCGACGCAAGAAGCCGCCACTATTGAAAAAGGCATTGAGCTGTCGGAGGAAGAGGCTACTTTTGACGACGGAAAAACGGGAAACGCATCCCGCCCGGCACAAGTCCCGGAGGAAAAACTCGATGAGACCTTCACGAGCATACCGCCGGAGGAACTGGGATACGGGGACGACGAACCGGAAGAGGACGCCTCGGACACGCCACGGGCTTCGGGCAGCAGCTTTGACGAGATTGACGACGCCTGCAAGACCGCCAAAAACCCGGACGCGACACAGGCGGAACGTGAAAAGGCGGCTAAGGTGTTCACCGACATGGAGGGCACGGAGTTGTACGAGAAAATGATGGAAGGCTCTTCGGAGATAGGCATCCGCATCAAGGGGCTTATCGAGATTCGGCTGAAGAAATCTGAAAAGGAGTTCGTCGTGCCGGACAACATCGAGGAGTTCGACATTCGCAACTATGTATGACAACAATAAAAGAAATGAACATGAAAGAATGACATCAACCCACGCGGCGAGGAAACGCAAGGCGCATCCCCATCCGCAACGGACACGCCCACGTCCGTGGAAACAAACGGGCATCCACTAAAACCAAAGTAAAGAAACAAAGTATCAACCGCCCGACAAAGGACCATCCACCCTTTTGACGGCAAAAAACAAGAACAGTTTATGAACAAGAACATCTTGAAAAACAGAAAAGCAATCCTCTCCGCGGCACTTGTCATCGCCGCAACCGCCTCCGCTTTCGCGCAGGGAAACGGCATCGCGGGCATCAACGAAGCCACCTCTATGGTGAGTTCTTATTTCGACCCCGGAACTAAACTGATATACGCCATCGGTGCAGTCGTCGGGCTTATCGGGGGCGTAAAAGTGTACGGCAAGTTTTCATCGGGCGACCCCGACACCAGCAAGACAGCCGCCTCGTGGTTCGGCGCGTGCATCTTCCTGATTGTTGCCGCCACCATCCTGCGCTCATTCTGGCACAGTTGCATAAGTCCGTGGCAATATAATCATGTTATCCAAAGATCATAGACGCTCTGAACATAAAGAAAGGTAAATCCTGCACACCGCGTAGTTGTGCTCTAAAGCCTTTCAACTTAGAGTTAAGAGATTCAGCATGAGCATTGGTTGATCTGTTTATGAAGTAATTTAGTACTTCTTCTTCCTTGTACTTGATGGCATCCCTTGCAGCCTTTACTTCACGCAACGTACAAGCTGATACCTTCTGATACCACTCATGCAGTTTAACCTTAGCAGTACCCCGGTCGATAGACTTGTTGCTAAACACGCTTCTTAGGCTACAAATCAAAGTATATGCTTCCTTTATCTTTGGGAACATCCCGAAAAGTATCTTTGCACGTGTTTTCTGCCTGTCAGTCCATTTCTCACCACTCACACTCAGCAGATACTTGCTTCTTGTCAGCAGTTCTATGACAGTTTCGCCATTGGCAAGCATGGTTGGCCTGAAGCGTTTGTTCAACCTCTGTGGCTTGCGTCCCCGATTCTTGCCTTTGTATTTCTTTGGATGTTTCTTGCGGTAGTATTTACGGCTCTTTACCAGCTGTTCAAGTTTCTTTTTGAACATGGCCTTCTCCTTGTTTTGTGCTTTCTGTGCTTCTCGTTTAGCTTTGAGGCGGAGTTCCTCCACTGCTTCGATACAACGCTTGACGATATGGAAGCAGTCAATGACTATGGCTGCATTAGGAAAGGCTTCTGTGACGACAGCAAACATGCTGTCAGAGAAGTCCATGGTAACTTCCTCGACCTGCTCTCGCTGTTCCTGCGGTATCTGCATAAGAACATTGATAATGTCTGAGGCCTTAGTGCCTTTTACAGCTGCTATTAAGGTGTGACGTTTGCCATGCCCTTCTTTGTTGGTCAAGAATGTCATCAGGTCCTTGTGAAGCATGGTCTCGTCAATGCCCAGCCGTTTGCCTATGTTCTTAGGATGCAGCACCCAGTCCTCTGCATGACTGGCTTGTTCCCAATTACGGAAACCGCTCAGATGATCCTTGTAAGCACGCTCCAGGTTATTGCCATCTACCTTAAAGTATAGTCCCAGCGAGCGGGCCGTTATCGGGTAGGTATCCAAATATTTTTTTTAAGACATCAGCAAACTCCTTAGAGTAGCTGGTGTTATCAGCAAGCAACGAGTACCTGTCAAGGATTATGTTTCTGCCTTCTGCCGTTAACCATCTGCGACGTCTGACATGAAGAACGACCTTGTGATCACGGATAGGAAAGTCGTTAACCTGACGGCTTTCCGTGAAACCATTGGGCTTAAGGTCGTGCCACTCTTCTTCCCGTGCATCTTTTTCGTCAAGATAGATGTGAAGAAGGACGCGCTCATTACCAGTCTCTTCAATAATGCCAGTGTGGTCTTCGTTAACGGATGTAACGTCGAAGTACTCAAGTATGCCTTTGGGAAGAAGGTAACTTGCCAGAATCTTATAGTCAAATGCTGATTGCTTACTCATGAGTGCAAAGGTAATGCTTCTTATAAACATTTAAGCATTAAACAAGAAAATATAGACCTATACTACAAAAATAAGCCACGGATATTTGCAACTGTGCCGAGTTGTTATTCCCTTTGGTTTTGGTAACCAACGCTTTGCCTCTTCAGAGAGTGGGATGATGACAGGCTTCTCCGTCTTCTGCATTTCCATGTCAATATACTCGCCCTTGCCGTCAGGAGTCTTGAAAATGTGAATCGGTGCAAGTTTGTACATATCACTGAGTCGCAATCCAGTGAAACAAGCAAAGATGAAGGCTTGCTTGACCTCTGGACGGTAACTGTCGGTTGCCATGAGGGCTTTAAGTTCCTCAATGGTAAGGTATTCCTTCTTGCCATCCTTTGGCTGAATGCGCTCCTTGGCATCCAGTTCCTTCATAGGATTGTTACGGATGATACCTTGACGGACGGCATTGTTGAGAGTTGTCGAGAACATGCCGAGGTAACGGCTTGCCGTGTTCTGGCTGATAGGTCTTGGCTCAATGTACTTGCAGTGTGAGTTTGGGAAGGTGCGAAGGAACTTCACATACCCACGGCAGAAATCAGCATTGACCTCTTCAAGGGTGATGAAGGTCTGATTGGACTCTTCAAGATATTTCTCCACGGTGTGAAGCATTTCAACACGACAATGAAGGGTTGACTTCTTGGTGCTGACTCCACCTTCACAATACTTCTTGATCCATCCTGTCAAGAGTTGTGAACCCTGCTTGACGGTTTCCCAGTCTTGCACTCCGTGACCATGGAGAGCCTTGATGCGCTCTGCCTTGATACGTTCTGCGAGTGCCATCGTTTCCTTGTTCTGCTCCTTGCAGAGTGGATTGACCTCAGGAATGATATAGAGTTTCAGATACTCATACTTCCTGACTCCCTTCCAGTAGATGTCAAGATAGATACTCTTGTTGCCATCTGCGAGGGATTTGAGACGAATCTTAATCGGCTCCTTCAGTTTGACTTGTTTCTTTGGTCTTGCCATGCTTGTATATTTTTTATTGGTAATTTACTCCCGAAAGAAGGGAAAATGAATTTTGCAGAGGGTCTGCGAGGGTTGGGCTTTTCGGATGCTGATATATCGTTTCTGCATCGTGATTATGCCCTTGAAAGCATGTGCTAAGATATGAAAATCAAGTCATATATGAGAAACAAATCAGAAACAAAAATCATTTTATTATATCTTTTTAAGAGTCGGTTGAGCAAGAATCGGAAAATTCAAAAAATCGCTTATTCGCTTGATACTAAGCACTTTATTTGTCATTTCCTTTCTTATCCTTTCCAAGCAATTTTGGAGGACTAAGATGTTCTTGACATCCTGCTCCTCGTTGTTCATGGCGATGTACACTGAGATGGCACCGACAATGGCAACGATACCTGCAAGAGCATAACACAAGTTGACTACATACGGAATGTACTTGACCAGCTCGGATGCGACCTCCTCCAATGCGGAAGTTCCTGCATCATAGCCAGTACCGGCTAGGTTCTGCGCAGAAGCACCGATAGGAGTTAGAGCGGCAATCGCAGCACCCATTATCATGAGTTTTGCACAATTCATTGCGTGAGACACTTTCGCCTTAATGGAAGTAAAGACGTTTGAAAAAAACTGTTTCATTGACTTTCTAATTTTTTAGTTCTACAATTTGTGATAACTCTATTTTTTTCGCGATTAAATAGTCTAAAATACGAAATTCATGTCTTGATAGCCGAACAATTGAAGCACCAATCATAAAGAGAATGCCACCGAAAAGCATCATCATGCTCTTGGTGATGTCTCCCTCATGGTAGTTCATCTTTATACCGATTTGCAATGCGGCAACAATCACCACAATACCTGCCACGGCATACAGAATTTCCACAGTGTATATCATCATGGTGCCAACGAATGCGGTTGCTTCGGCAAGTCCATCCGCTCCCCATGAATAGTCAACAGACCCACATCTGGCAGAAACATCTTGAATGCATAATATAGCC
>OLPV01001267.1_pt1 | contig 19051 bp, 20 predicted proteins | sample 1671961 | NCBI WGS metagenome assembly OLPV01 (sample SAMEA3136630, study PRJEB25190) | human gut metagenome | biome: human gut; feature: human-associated habitat; material: faeces | place: Austria | collected 2013
ACGGCAGACCTCGCAGAACTGAGAATCCCCTGGTTTCAACTACGGGGAGTGTCAAAGCACTCTTCTACAGGAGAGGTGTGCCTAGTCGTCTTGCTCGCTGACCTGATCGTTGCGTAACTGGTCGCGTTTCATGGTCTCAAGGACGGTCGGAGGCAGGCCCATCCAGCCGGCAATGATCTCATCGGGCAGCTCCGGATTGGCATTTTTGATGAATTGGCTGATCTTGCAGGCACGCTCCGTGATTGACGCGCTGCGTCCGTTACTGAAATACAGCAGCTCTTGGCTGAAGAACTTGACGCCGTTGACGAGCTCGCCGCCCTGGCGCCATTCGACAAGCTCGCCGTCAAGGGTGATTTTCGCCACGTCCTCGAGTTCCCTCTTGGAAATCAGGCGGATGCGGGTGCTCGCCTTAAGGAGTGCGTTGTTGAGCGTGGCGTTCTTCTTCTCGTCGAGCGATGTCACGGCATTGTCCTTGTCATGGATCTTCGCATCGTACCAATAGACGTCGACGACAAGGCCCTCATTCGAGTTCTTGTCTTCAAGCAGGTCGAAGCGGATTGCGAATTCCGTGATCAGGTTCATACCGTCCCTCTTGAAGGGATCGGTCGCCGTGAAGGTGGCGGTGTCGAATACATCGATCTTGCCGGTCTGATAATAGGTTATAAGTTTCATAGGTCACTTTCCTTTCTTCGATAGCGTAAATCAATTATAAATCAGCGAGCGTGGCGAGCGGATCATAGGCGCGCGTGCGCGCCGCACAAAAAGCGGCCTGCCATCCGAATGGAACGACAGACCGCATGTCTGATTGCACTAAATCGATGACAACCTAATGCTCAAGATTGTCCTTAGCGGGCGCGGCCTGGGTTTGACCGTCCAGCTTTTCGGACGCGCCGCGGGCGGATGCGGCCTTTGCGCCGAGACTCTTGCCCTGCTCGCGCTCGGCATCCTTGCGCTCGAAGAAAGCCTCGCGGGCGGCCTTGTTCGCCTTGGACGCGGCGAAGGGGTTTACCTGAATGGTATGGGCTTCCTTAGATTCGTGGTTGTAGAAATTGACCTCGATCTTACCGTCCTTGAGCTGAGTGCTCGGAAGTCCGACATTGATCTGCTCACCGTTAGCTTTCTGCTCAGCAGCCTTGAAATACTGCTTCTCGGTGAGGAACACGGTCATATGGCCGGAGATGCCGTTCTGATCGCCGAGATCGATGCCGTTTGCGACAGAGCCCGGCATGAAGCGGCAATCTGCCAGATACATCTGACGGTCGTCCTTCTCGATGACCTTGAGTTTGACCTGGTTGTTGAAGAACTTGAAGTTCGTCCAGGTCGTCTCTTCCTTGACATTGGTGTTCTTATTCTCGTTGGACATAGCAAGACTCCTTTCATTAGTCATGTCCTTGATTACATCATCGGGAAACATCAGTTCATGGATCGGGACTCCAAGCTGGTCCTCGATGCCATGCCAGATGTCTTCCCGAAATGTCCCGATAGGGTAGCCGTAGAATTCCGAATCGATACATTCATTATCGTCTATGCAGACATCTCCGAGTTCATTCCAAATCCTTTTTGCGGCGATTTCCTTCGTATCCGGTCCGTTCGCATCCGTAATGACGTAGCAGTTGTTGAAATTGACGATTTCGCCTTCAGCGAGGTCTTCAGCTGCGCAGGCATACGGGCCGAACCCTTCTCGAAATCCGCCGTTGCACTGGTCGACGAGACGTGAGGCGTATTCGATATTACCGTGTGCCGCCTGGTAGAAATCGCGCCAGCAAAGTGTTTCATATTCATCATGCGTATATTCGACGCGCAGGTAATCTGGATCGATTGCTCCGCTGTGGAGCTGAGATGCATAGCTAATCGCTGTGCGGAGCGAATCGAATTCGACATCGTCATGGAAACAGGCTCCATCGCCGTAACTGTAGACGATGAAAGGATGATCCCTATGGCTTGGTTGGCTCTGGATGACCATTGCGACGCCATTGGGAAGTTCAAAGCCGTAATAGTCGGTTGCCGTTTGAGTCGGGTCCGCCTCACCAATATCGATGACATGCTCGAAATTCATCCACCTGGGTAGATCATGACCGTATTCATCGTGCTTGCCATCATAAGCGTTCGATATGGTTGAGTTTTCGTTCATGTTCAGTTCCTGCTTTCGTGTGTTCCTGGGAGTCCACGTTCATATACTTCCTTCGTTTTGAAACGATAGGATCGGTCTTGATAGGAGGATACCCGGTTTCCTTTTCCCTGCCTACACCCGCTGACGGAACGTGCTTTCTGCACCTTCGGCAGGCTTTCTTCGAGTTTCTTTGGAGAATAGTTATGGGTGGACTGCTCATCTTCGAACTGGACTGGAATTACGCCGCCCTTTATATATTTAAGCTTCATCCCGATATGGATAGGGGAGTTCTGGTTTTGAGCCTTGACGGCCTTATCGTACTGCCATTTTGCGAGATGCAGGGTAAATGAGCAGTTTCGCCCGGCGATTTCGGATGTCACATCGGCACGATAGTCCGTTCTCGCCGTGTCTGGGTCGATGGATTTTGAAAGGTCGACCAGGTTCGGGAAGAAGTGAAAATTCACCCATTCGTTCCCGGTAAAGGATTGTTCCGTGGTGCCGCGATACTCCTCGGGACTTTTGGATGGTGGGTCGGTTTTACTGCTATCGGTTCTTCGGACATCGATATCGGCGGCAAGGTCTTCAAGTGCGACCATCTCGCCATCGATTTCGACTCCATCTGGATACCTGTCGGTTTTCAAGCCGAGACTGACCGGTTTACCGGCCTTTTTTTGAGCGTCGGCGCGTGCGTACTGCCTCTCACCCAGCAGAATTTTAAATTTGCCACCTGGCTTGATTGAAGATTCCTCTCCGAGAGTGCAATCGGCACGATACCATGGCCTGTCGGTTTTCCTTGAGACACCTGTGAGGAGCCTTACATTGTCGGGAGGAACTTCAAGGTTCGTCCAAACCGGCTTTCCCGATTGTGTGGGATGGCTTTTGGGCTCTCGAATGGAAAAATCTTCGATCTCGGTGACGGTAGGCTTTTCATTGGAAACGCCTACGTTTTGTTCTGGTTCGATACGTTCTGGTTCTTCGGGGACATCGATTCTGTTCGGATGGCCATTTTCTACTTTGCCTACGTTGTCGATCGCCGCACTGATATCTTCCAGGCTCGTACCGAGAGGGAAACCGTGGAAATACCCGGTGATATGCCCATTCTCGTCAGTCGGGACGCTATCGAGTTCGAAGCGCAAGATTTCCGCGCTGTTCAGACGGTTCTTCTGACCGGCATCTCCGGTCATGATGTACTCGCTGCCGAACTCGGCAATGACTCCGTTGATCAAGTCTTCCCTTGCGCATCGGCGCGGGTCCATGCCGTCGCGGTCACCGGCTTGGCAATCGAAAAGGAGCTTGTTGGCATATTCCAGGTTGCCGTGAGCCGCATAGAATAGATCGCTCCATCCGGCGAAGCCGCCACCCGGCATGGCTTTAAATCCCGGCTCTTTGTACATGATGAAACTCGAATGCAGCTGGATATCGGAGAGGAAACCGGAACGGACGTCCTCGCAGTAGCGCAGCGCCTCGTCGAGATCATCGAATAGGATATTCGATCTCCATTCCGTCTCGTAGTCGCTGAAAAAAGAGTGGATGTTGTCGACCTCGCCGACAACAAGGAGATCTTCACGACGGGCGGACTGCTTGAGAAACATCTCCTTTTTTGTTTTCGGCACGGTGAAGCCGTACCAATCTACCAATTGCATTCCCGGTGCTTGGGTTTTCCGTTTGATGGCTTCATGCGGCTCAAGCCATGGATGGGATGCTGCTGTGTCCTGAAGCTTTTCCTGCCACATATTCCCTCCTTAGTAGAGTAGAAAACAATCCATCAGCGAGCGTTGCGAGCGGATCATAGGTGCCGAAGGCGCCGCATTTAACGCTCTTCGTAAGTCTTCTCGTTATTCGTCTCGCAATCGCCTCGCGCTACGGCACGATTGCCCTTCAACAGCCCACACATCTTGGAAAGGGATAGATCGCTCTTCCGATCGGTCTTGATCGTCTCGACATATCGCTTTCGCAAAATGAACTCGAGTGTCTTGCCCCGCGGAATAGACTCGGTTTCATCGATAAGCCTTTGGGCAGTGTTGACGACTTCACGGTATGCGGTCTCGTTCAGCACGCTCCCGAGCTTCGTCCCAAGTACGGCGGTAGCGATAATGTCCTGCCCGATATATGGGTCGACGATTGCCTTTGCAAGCCTGAGGTCACGTTCGCTGATCATTTTGCCTCGATTTGAGTCGGCTTCTCGATTCCCGGTTCACGTTGTTCAGATTCGGCGATCTTGCTGCAGGCAGATTTGGCGAGTTCGGCTTTATCGGAAAGCCTCGTGTGTTCATGGTAAGGCGCTCCGCCGTCGGAAACACCGCCGACCGGTCCGTTTTCGATAATATCGATGATGTCTGACGAGTTGACGAGTGAATTTGAATCATGGAACAGCTGGTCGAGATCGCCTATGAACTCATTGCTTTCCGGACGACCTTCAAAGGAGAACTTTTCCGTCACGGTATGGGCATTGGAAAAATCAAGTTGGTGGAAGGTGAGCAGCTGATCCACATACTCGCCTTCACGATAGAATCCGGTATGGGCGAGCATGGCAAGGTGCTCGCGGTTTTCATCGCAGCCAAAGTCGATACCGCTCTTGAAATCGTCCATAAACCACTCGGTGAAATCTGCAAGGTCCTCACCGGAAGTAGGACCGAGAGGAAGAAGCTCATATTCGGGATCACCGATTTGTTTTGTGCCGGAGAAATTGACCTTTTGCACGACGAAGGCGGTGTCCTGTCCCTCGGCAAATTTAGAGATCAAACCGAAGATATGGTCATTCTCTTCAGCATGGGCAAGCTGGTCCGATTCGGGGACATCGGCCTTGATCTGATTCAGGTAGATAAAGTTCTCAATCGAGACATCATCGGCTTTTGGTCGGATTCGTCCCTGCAGATCGTCGATCTTATCCACGAGGCCGGAAAATGCCGAAAGGATATAGTCCGGCTTGGAATCGGGATTCCATTCATTGATTTCGAGAACGTCAGTCAATCCATATTTTTGTGCAAAAGAGTCCAGTTCATCAAGTTGTTCTTTAGTGAACCCCCATGAGGCCAGATCTTCAGGATCGTCGATAAAGACCATTCCCGCATAGCTGTCTCGGACGTTCTTCGTAATAGCGTTCAGCATTTCTGGAAATTTCGATGGGTCTACTTTCGGAACCATTGCATAAGTCCTTTCTTTGAATACCTTTTGTAAGATTCTACCACTTCGCATTGAAGAAAAGGACCCTGACCATGAGAAGAGATCGAGCCCGGCGATGGTATATGACGACTACGCGGATATTGGTATATTTGCAAAATGGGTGATGGATGCGCCCGAGATTGGGGAGCGGGCACATCCATCGGTGGGAAGAAGATGTCCCTGCACGAGAAAGGGGATCAAACTCGTGCTCTTAATCATAATAGCAATTTACAGACCGTTTTCGTGTGGACTTTCCAAATTCGCAAACGTTTGCGAATTTCACTTCCAAAATTTGTCGAAGAGACCTTTTATCCTTCCGAGAATCCCGTGCGGTTTCGTCGGCGTTTCAAAACCGGTATCTTCGGTCTGCTTTATTTGTCGGCCGGCGGGTGCGCTGTTTTTATAGGAAGGGCATCTGGAACTGAGTGACCTTTTCTTCCTCAGTGCCTCTTCTTGCTTCTCGACGGTCGCTTCGGAGATCTCCCGGAGTGTGAGGTCGATGTTGTCCCATGAGGTCTCACCTGTCGGTGCGCCTTTCACGGCATAGACCGTGATTGCCGGAAGCGGTGCCTCCAGCCTTACGAGATCTGTTCCTTTATGGCGGAGCGGTTTATCGGATGGTTCTGCCTCGATATGCCAGCTACGCTTGAGAATCTTTTTAGCTGCAGGAGAGTAGAGCCATTCGCGACCGGCGAAACGCGTCGCATGGCCGGTTCCTGTAATTCGTTCTGCCAGGCTCTTTCTGGTATCCCCCGCATTTGCGATATCATCTGTGATGGATATTTCCATGACCGGGAAATCCACGGTGGCATATTTCCGCACATCCTCGATGGCTTTCGGATGGCTGACGCGGAATTCGATGGCGACCCAGATCTCTGTATCGGCATGCGACAGCAGTGCGACCGCATCCGGAATGAGACCTTCAGGGCACATCGCGCCGCAATCGCGCTCCGTTTTGACATCCTCGATTTTAGTCATGCAACCGGTACCGGGAATGAACGATTTGTATGTTTCGGGACCGAACTTTAGGACAGAAGAGCCGGGAACGGGAAGGACTGTCAGTTTGCCATACTTCTTGAATTCGAGTTTGCCGGCGTTCCGATAGCGTGACGTATGCGGGACACTATCGATGAGTGACAGGTTGGGGAGGTAGAAATCATGGCCGATGAGCCCTTGAAGGACGGCTTTTGCCTCCAGGTGGAGAAGGGACTCTGGATTCGACTCGACCGCGCACCGGCTGTTTGCCTCGTGGGCCAAATAGTGGATGCCTCTCTCCGGGTCGTCCTTCGACCATCGGACTGCCTTGAGTCGTTTCCCGCAATTCGGATCGGGACAGACAAGTCCGCACTTGAACCCATTGCGGTCGTAGGGGATTTGGTCTGCCCATACGGCATTGCCGTGCGCATCAAGTCCAAAAGGAACCCTCATTTGTGAACCGTCTTTCTGTCCCATAGCCTGGTGAGGACGATCGGCTGTGTCTTGTCTTCATTCAATTCAAAAAGATGCGCAGCGCCCCCGAAGCGAGGGCGGCTGCACGCTGTTTTCTTTTTATGGGCGTCAAGGAGCCGTTTCAAGGAATTGACTTTTACCCAAACTGTTTTTCCAAACTCCATACCTCGGGGATCCTCTGGGATTTTAACCAATTCTAGGACGTACGTAGATACCGTCGCTTACTTTGCCGTTGCAAATTGCCTTAGGAACAAATGTCTTGCTTTTCCCGTTGACCGCATCGAATTCTGTCTGCTCGCGGTGGGGAAAACTAAAAATGACCTGCTTGTAGTATTATTAAACCATCTGATCATCAATTAAAAGGAAAGTGAGGGTCTATGGTGGAGTACAGCGACCCGAGATCGGGAACGAAAAAAGATGGGAAAACGGGAGAAGTCTTATGAGCACTAGACTCGACGAAATTGCAGATTGGAAGCCGAAGGCGTCGGGTGGGCTGAAAAGCGATGATAACGAGTACGGCTTCCCAACCGTGATTTACCGCACGCCCAGTAGGCTCGTTGAGGAATGCGAGGAGGCATTCGATGTGGGCTTACTCCTAGCAGCACTGAGCCTCGTCGTGACCATTCCGGACGTTTGTGCGAACATCGCTGGAGTGAAGTATCTCGATTGGTGCAAGGAATACCTGGACCTGCCTAACAGCGGCGAAAAGATAGCCGCTGCCCGCAAAGAGCGAAAAACGGAGGAAGAAATCGCTAAGGCGTTCGATGCCATAACGGCTCGCGGCATTTTTACGGCCTCAGACCTCTATCAACTGCGGTGCGCAGTCGTCCATGCCGGTTCATCCGTGGTCATGGGCAAGGGCGAGGATTACAGCCCCTACAAGGTCATCGGGATATGCGTCCAGGGCGACGAGTGCGGAATTGTCGCGAGCTACGGGCATTCAGGATCCGGGATGGGGAGTCAAAGGAACTGCGCATTCGAATGCGTAGTCAAGCTCGAGGGCCTTATCTCCCTTATGGCAAAAGGAGTACGTACCTTCATTGAGGAGGAGCCTGCACGAGACCGCGAATACTCAATAGGCAAGGGATTCGGCCGCAGCGGCGTGACGGATTTCCGACCTTTGAAGCCACCATTAGTTTATTAAGTTATTAGTTGGATTTGCCTACAAGCCATTTGTAAAATTCCTGGTTGAAAATGAACGATTCCCATGCCAAGCAATCAACCAGTTATTATGCAATTTCCAACCACTTATTTTACATACCCAAATAGATAGGAAAAAGCCCCCTACCGCCAAGTAAGAAGGGCTTTTTCCATGTTCAAATGTGGCTTTCTGCCTGTTGCCTGCAATCCTAGCACACGTATGCTTTGATTGCTATCCGTTCTGCTTATATTCCTTCCACCACCAGATCGGTGTAACGACTGGCTGATTTGCGAGTGTTGACGGGCATACGTTTTGGGACTGGCTTCAGGGCAAACAGGTATAATAAACGTACTACAGTGTAATACGTTGATTGGAGCAACTATGGCCATGAGTGCCACTGCCATCAGATTCGATGATGGCGAGAAGGACTGGATCCAGTCCTATGCGAGCGTCCTCGGCATGTCCTTTTCTGAATTCGTGAGGAACGCCGCCCTCGATAAGGTCGAGGAGGCGGCCGACATCAAGGCATACAACGAGGCACTGATGGAAGACGATGGCACCCGCTATTCGATGGATGACGTCATGCGTATGGCAATGGAGGCCGAGTGAGTTTCAACGTCGAATGGTCTAAGGCGGCGACCAAGCAACTCCTCAGTATTCCGAAGAAACAGCGGCTCATAATCCTGTCCTGGGTTCAGGAGCACCTTGACGGATGCGAGGACCCGCGCCGCGCACCGAATGGAAAACAGCTTCAGGGCACCGATTTCGGTTGGCGTTGGCGCGTTGGAGTCTACCGCATCCTGGCAAGGATCGAGGACGGGAAAGCCGTCATCGAGGTCGTAAGGGTCGGCCACCGCCAGGGTGTCTACAAGAACATGCCGCGGCTATGAGCACCCCAAAGTGCCGCCACGCAGGTCAAGGCCGAAAAATCGACCTCACCAGATGCGTTTTAAGGCACGGAAGGGGGACGTGAACATCAGCACCACCCTGGGTCTAATCGGCCTGTAAATCGAATCCTGTTGAGCCGTCTACCTGCGCGTTTATGAAATTTGCTACCGCCGTGTTGCAACCATGGAAAGCTGGACCTAGAAAGCCAGCTGTGCCGATCGCCTAGCGGTTTTCAGGATGCCTTGACACTTGGCAACGTCTCGGCTGAGCAGACAAGCTCCGCAAGACGCTCACGCGCCTCATGTTCCTGACGCAAGATTTCATTCAGCTGAGTTTTTTTCTCAGCAATTTCACTGTCGAGTCGTTCCAGCTCGGCTTTTGCATCTACGTAGTCCTTCAACCCCAAGGTGCTCAGGATTCTTTCGCCGGCTTTTTCGGAATCGAGAAGAATCTCGACCTTACATCCCAGGAACGATTCCATGAACCGCTGCATGTCGGGATGCAGCGTCTTTAGCTCTAGACGTGTCACGACATTCTTCGCCGAGAGGCGGCCGTCCTTGGTAACTGGTACCCAGGCAAAGTGCATGTGCGGACGGGAGCTGTTCTTGTGTACGTAGGCTGATACGACATTATCGACACCATAACGCTGAGATAGAAATGTATATGCCGTCTTGAAGAACTCGCGTTCGCGGCTATCATCGAAAGAGCGGGGGAGTGTGACGATGCAATCGCACAGTCTCACCGCATCCTTGCGTACATGGCGTTTCAGCGCGAGAGTGGAAATTCGCTCGCCAATGAACTGGACTTGAGAAATGGACCTTTGGGGGCCAAGGTTGTAACCGTTGGCTTGCATCGCCTCATTCTCGTAAAGAGCGCACATGTGACCGATCGCGCCAGATTGATACTTCGCTATATGGGCCATTGTGATCACCTTTCAGGGAGCTTCAGACTTCATCAAGTATATCGTGGGTGGGGCTTATCAGGACTGTAGTTAAACATCTAGTTTTAACTACGGGGAAATCAAAGACGGGTTCGAAACTCAAAAAGAAAGGTCACCGTTGCTAAGACGATGACCTAACTCTACTAAGCAACGACTTTGTCCAGCTCACTACAACTTGGGCTGCCGTCGGCACTATTTTACCCTATCCAGAGTGCTGAATTTATCGAAAACTGCGAGATGGACTTCAGGAACATTTAATGTCATTGCTTTTAAACAAAGACCGCCTGTTTTACCAGCGCGTTTAACCGAATTTACAGGTTTCATTTAACCAGATTTACGCATATTGTTTAACAAATCAGGTTAAGCGAGTACAAGTACTCTCAAAGCTTTAGGAAATATCCGATCAGATCAAGGAGAACCTACATATATCGCTACAATGATGATACGTACGACACACTCGAAAAGTTAACAGGCGGCGGCGAACTGTCCGATCACAGCGACCAGCGAATATATAGGTGACTAACATGCAAGGCAATTACCTTTCCCCGATCATAGATGCCTGTAAGCCGATCCTGATTTTCGCTGCTGTTCTCTGGGGCATTGAAATTATCATCACGATGCTTATCAAAGATCACAAGAAGGCGAAACGAAAGCAGGCACGTGAGAAGCGCCGCTTGGAATATCAGGACCGCCGCATGGCAAACGATGCCGAGCACGCTAAGGTCACAAGAGCCATACGCTACGACGTACTCCGTCGCGACAATTTTCGCTGCGTCCGCTGTGGCAGAGGAAAGGAGGACGGTGTCAAACTGCACGTCGATCACATTGTTCCTGTCTCGCGCGGTGGCAAATCGGTAATGGACAACCTGCAAACGCTATGCGAGGACTGTAACTACGGCAAGGGCAACAGATATGAAGAGTAATGTCATGTCGGCTATGATTTGAAATTACTTCTATGGATGAAAATAACTGGAGCTGTTCCACATGATGCAAATACCTGAAAGAATCTTTCATCTCGCGGATATCATGCCCAAGAAATTTGACGTAATCACCTATTTCAAAAAGTATCCGGGTAAGGGTCTTCTCTACGATATTCCGACAAAGCTGAAGACCAAGGATATGATTCTCCAAGTGCTAAATAAAGAGCCTTCCAATCTCGATTGCGAGTCTCTTATGGCCGATCGAATCCTAAAACCTAAACTCACGCCCCAACGACTTCTCGATTATGAACTCTGTCTACTTGCCTGCGAAAAAGAAGGCGGAAATCTGACTCATGTACCAGACCGACTTATCGACTATGAAATCTGTAAAGCTGCCGTGCATAGCCGACCGGTCATCCTTTGGAAGGTTCCGGACCGGTTCATAGATTTCGACCTACTCAAAGCCACTGTAACTTGTCCGACAGATTGGTTTGGACAAGGCCTTGATGCAGTCCTCAAGGACGAACGACATGACAAATCATGGGATCAAAAACTCGCAAGTTTAGCAGTTGAGATCAATCCACTAGCCCTCAGTATTTTCCCTTACGAATGGAAAACGAAAGATATTGTCCATCGAGCAGTCTCGCTGACGAGAAGCTACAAAAAAGACAAAGCATATCTCCTGTCGGAATTCACTCGCGTCACATCGGAAGGGACCCTAAGCAACAGCTTTACTGAAAACAAACTACCTCCCGAACAGGACGTACTTTTTGTAAACAAGACACCGCTTTCCACATGGCCGTTAGAATATGTCCCGAGGGAATTCATCAACGATGAACTGGTTCAACTCTCACTCGACGTGTGTCCTCGCAGTATCGGTGCACTATTCTCCGGCATTGGCGAGATACCGAAGAAATATACCTCTACGAAGTTCCTAACGAAAGAGTTGCTTGAGAAAATTGTCGTGACAGATCCATTATCCTATGAATTTCTTCCAGATCGAATTAAAAAATCGAATAGGGAATTGCAGCACTTCATGCCATCTCAAGATGAGAAGCCAAAGACCTTTGTTTCACACTTGATTGGCAAGTCCTCATCTAGGAAAAATAAACAAGAAGCTGCAGCCGATACAATAATCCTTGTGAATTCCCAACCCGCGAAAACGAACTATCCAATTACGGAAAACGGTCTTCTTGCAATGAATAGCAAGGAAATCGAAAAACACAACATAACCAAAAAACCGGTAAAACGCGGGAGCGTCTGCTATATCTCTGACATTCACATTGAAAATCAACTCGACCTTGTAGGCAAGACGGCAGCTGAAGTAGAAGAGGTGCTGCGGTTGAGGATTTGCAAGCTCTCTAAGACAATCGACGAGACGGCGGAGTTGATTGTGTTTGCAGGTGATATCTCCAGCTCGCTTGAGTTGACGAAGCGGTTCTTGCGGTTATTTGCGGCCTGGAGACCTGTTCTTTTTATTCCTGGAAACCACGAACTGTTCATTCCGCCTAATCACGAACATAGTGCAGTTGACTCAAAAGCTGAGCAGTCTGCAGCTCTCGATGTTTTTAAAAACGAAGTTAAAAAGGATGCTGTTGTGCTGCAGAACGAAATCTTCGTCTGTCATAAGAGGAAAAAGAATTTTGTCGTTTCCGAGAGTGCGATATTGGAATCAACTGTTGACGAACTCAAGCATATACTCGACGAATGTTCGACAATCGTTCTTGGCGGGACTGGGTATACCGGAAACAATCCTGATAGCCCTGGATGCTTCGTAGCAGAGAGCGATGAAAGGGAATCCTCAATGCGTTTCCGCGCCGTTTATGACAAGGTGCTTGACGCTGCTGGTGACAAGACGGTTATCGTCGTAACGCATATGCCTATTTGGGATTGGTCAGATTATCCATATCACAAAGGGTGGATCTATATCTCGGGCCATACTCATAAGAACCAGCTATTGATGGAGGATGGCATTGCTGTGTTGGCCGATAACCAAGTGGGCTACGAGAAAAAGCCGTGGCGATTTAAGTCTTTTTCAATTGACGTCGCATGGGATCCTGTATCCAAACTGCCCGATGGTATTCATGAGATTTCACATGATGCCTATGACGCTTTTAATAGGAATCGCGAGATCCAGGCTACGCTGAACCGAGAAGGACAGTGCTATTGCTTGAAACGGGGAAATTTATTCATGTTCGCCATTGAAATGGATGGGAAGAAATATTTGCTCGATGGCGGAAAAATTCGTTCACTGGATTGCATGTTGTCGTACTACTATGACAACATGGTTGAATATGCCAGGAGAGTGAAGCGCCTATTCAAGCCTTTCCATGCCGTACTCGAAGAAATCTCTTCTATTGTGCAATCATACGGTGGTAATGGTCGAATCCACGGCAGTATCGTTGATGTTGATTTGCTTCATCATATTTGCCTTGACCCGGCAGGTACCGTTTCCTTCTATTACGCTGAAAAGAAGGGTGATTGGAAGCGATTTGATTCGTTTGAAGATCTTCTTAAAAGCAAGAATCTCTATTTCGTTCCGAGATGTCTTGACGATTCGACCGAAAACGCCTTGGCAGCAGTGTCGAACGAAACTAAGGCGCTTATGCTATCGAGTTCAGAAATGAATTCGGCGGCAGCAAAGACGACTCGGGAATCATATGCACGTTCGGCAACGATTTCCAAGGTAAACTACCTGACCAAAAATAATGTGATTCGAATCTGGAACGATGCGGTTATGCGGAATCAATCTTTGCTGTTTATAGATGCTAATAAACCTATAGGAACTCACCTGTCTCAAGGTCGACGAAATCTTCCAGCTTAATCTTTGCGTTGAACATGGATCCGTATTCACCAGCTCGCGTCTGGTCATCGAGTTTGAAGCCGATGTTGTACAGTTTTCCAGCTTTAGTCCTTCTGATTAGATCGTTTTTTAGCATGAACGTCAGCGTTCGGCGATGTGCTTCAAGGTCATCGGCGTTTAGGTAGAAGCAGATGACGCCACAGCCATCGTTAGTTACAGAAGCAGAGGTGTGCTTGCAGACCGCTACAGTTCCCTCCAACACTGCCTTTCGGCAAATCGCAGCGGCAAAGGAGATGTCGTTGAAAAAATGCATCCACTTTCCGCTTTTGTGATCTTCGAGGCTGCGTGCGCGATCCACGTCTATGTAATACGACCAAGAAACGTTGTCGATTTGCACAATTCGTCCGTCACTACTCAGCTTCATGACCGTTTCATTCATGTCAAACTGTCCTTTCACCTCAATCTTGAAAAGAGAATAGTTACTTTACCGAATGTTCTTTGCTCCAAGTAGCACGACAGGAGTTGCTGCAGAAAGAACGTTCGCCGCCCTGGGTGCCGGAGAGTACCGTTCGCATACAGCGTTTGCAAGTCAGAAAATAATAGCCGGGATGGTTCCTGACGAGGAGCCACATGGCCTCCAATATATTGCTCGGTTTCCGTTCCGGGGCTATTTCTGCCATCTTTATGCCCGTATACGTAAGTTGTGGCTGGAAGAGCATTCCGTCAAATTCTTGAAGCAAGTGATTCGCCAGTTGCATCTGGCTATTTATCACCTCGCCGTCCGTGTTTGAGCTGACGACCATATACCGCCATTTATTTTCCTCGGAATGGCTTTCATGATTGTCCAATCTGTTTTTGACCCGTGATGCCTCTAACGGCGCAAGGAATTTCACGAATTCATTGCCGGGACCTTTAAGATGGTTCTCAACCGCAGTTCGGCTAAAGGAATTCTTTTTATCGATAAGGCTGCCGTACAGCGGGCAGAATTGCAGAGCATCGAAGGAGATATCCTTGACTGCTAAGTTTTCCATTCGATAGATCGGATTGAAAGCGATGGGGATTGTATAGCAGGTGTCCGTATCTATATCGAATCGTTTTTTCAGAACCATTGGATTCACTTGACGGAACCGTGCGGCTTCCAGAATAGTGTCGGGATCGGCGCCGGATCTGTATAATCCGCCGATGCGCATGAGGATCGAAAGCAGGTTTCTGGCAAAGACCCAGTCGTGCAGCGGTTCGACGATTGCACGAAACTGCGAATCCAGATAGGACAGGTCTCCGGCTTTAGTGAAGTCGAGCTCGTTGATAAGCTCTCGTGTCGCCTTCTTTCCCGTACGGCCGATTGCCCTATAGCCCATACCAGCTATCTCATCGGGGATTGCGTATGGATCGAAATAGCATTCCGAAAGCAGGCTCTCTAGATTGGGTGGAATGAGATTAAACCCGCACTCAATATCTTGCTGGAGATGGCTAGGTATAAAAGTGCGACGTGAGAGGATGTCTGCTGAAATATACATGGGTCCGAGATCGCGTGCAGCCAGGACAAGCGATTTTACATCCCTTGCCATCATGAGTTTATTGAAATTGTCGGGATCAATCGGAGGATAATCTACTCCTATATCATCGACTGCCAAGATTCTGACGAGAACATGCATACCTGACTTCCCGTCCCTTGCGATATAGATTTGATCAGTGTGCATATGGCTTCCTCTTCTAGTAACGAATCTAGCATGCATCAGTTGAAAGACCGTCACGGTCTGATCGCCCTACTCGCTCTCAGCTTGGCGATATACGCGCAGCTCCCATTGCTTGCGCTCGACTTTCGCCACGGCATCCAGAATGAATCCAGTAGCCAGAGAAAGGGCGGCAATAAACATGAACGCCACGGCTAAGATGGCTGTCGGGAGTCTGGGCACGAGGCCGGTGGCAAGGTACTCACTCACTACAGGCATGCCGGCACATAGGCCCCCGATGCAGAACGCCAAAGCGATCAGCGAGAAGAACTTTAACGGACGGTAGTCCTTGAACAGCGTGCCGATCATGGCGATCACCTTCAGACCGTCACTCACCGTATTCAATTTAGAGACCGAACCTTTGGGGCGGTCGCGGTAGTCAATCGGAATGTTCAGGATGCGCCAACGATGATCGACGGCATGTATCGAGAGCTCGGTCTCGATTTGGAAACCCTCGGAAAGGACGGGGAACGTCTTGATAAAGGGCTTGGACATGGCCCGATACCCCGTCATGACATCGGAATAGGCATAGCCGTAGATCCACTTAATCATGAAGCGAACCAAATCGTTTCCGAAGCCATGAAACGCGCGGGCGTTCTGCTGTGCATAGGCGCCGTTGGATAGACGGTCGCCCACGACCATATCGGCCTGTTTAGCAAGAATCGGCTCGCATAGGGCTTTAGCCGCCTCGGCCGGATAGGTATCGTCGCCGTCGACCATGAGATAGCAGTCGGCTTCGATGTCTCGGAACATCTGGCGGCAGACGTTTCCCTTGCCTTGGCGGGGTTCGAGTCTGACGACAGCGCCTCGCGAGCGGGCGATGGCGGCGGTGCCGTCGGTCGAGTTGTTGTCGTAAACGTAGACAGACGCCTCGGGTAGCTCGCGGCGGAAGTCATCGATTACCTTGCCGATGGTAAGAGCCTCGTTATAGCAGGGAATGATGACGGCAATCTTATCTCGACTCAATGCGGACTTCCTTTCATTACAAACCTTATTAAAAGGCTGACGTTGTAAGTGTGACAACGCAATTATGCGATATCGCATTACCTATTATGCTATCATAGTATCATCCAACCACCTCAAATAGAAAGACTCCATCATGCAAGTTCTAACTTCCGCGTTCTGCCGCGAGCTTTTCACGTCACTCGGCTTTGCTTACGACGATATACGCCACTGCGATCTCGATGCCCTCCAGGGCTATATCTCCATCGAGTGCGCCAGGTCTCACCGTGCCAGGATGACCCCGCACTTCATGACGCCACGTCGGAAGTCTGACAGTCTGTGCTGCAAAATGAAGCCGGAAGGTGGTCTTGAGAAGGCATATATCAAGATCGACTGTCTTGACCAGTGGAACGGCCGAGAGGCGATAAGCTTCAACGCTGACGGCTTCATCGGTTTCTGTGGATGGGCCGATACGCAGAACAGCCAACCGTTCCTCAATGCTTTTCGACGTTGGCTGACTGAATACATGTTGGAACGTTCGCGCTAATTTCAAGTGCCTAATTATAGTGTCGTAGTATTGTGGTACAATGGATTTTAACGATAAATAAAAGTTTGGCTGATAGGAGTGGCTATGGGCAAAAAGAAAGTTACCGATAAAGACATCCGTTCGATTGAGTTTGCAATTGATAGCGTGTTTTCCGGTGCATCGGGAGAGGCTGCAAAACAAACTTTTTATTCTTTGGTTGAACGGGCCGAAGAGACCGGGAAGCTCCAAAACGATTTGAACTCGCTGCGCCGCGAGTTCAACACACTCAAAGGCGAATATAAAAAGGTTTCCCATCGATTCAGTAATTTCCGTAAGCTCTGCCACGCGATGGCACGTAAGGAGATTGTCGATGCGGACGGGGAGCCCATCTTGTTCGGCGACATTCTGTATGGTGAGGATGGGCGTGCATGGACTGTTCTCGGACCGAGTAGCAAACGTTGGCTATTTGTCAGCGGGATGAATGTCGATGGCGAACCGGTCAAACAACTTGTCATGACGGAATGGTTGACTCGTACACCTTGTAAGGCAGAAGAGAAGTAGTGCAATCTCAAACTGATAGGTCTAAAGAGTCGTCTTTTTCGGGCGACTCTTTTTTAGCTCGATAACCGGTGGGCTGTAGACTGGTTAAAGGGGAAGGTCAACTAAATGGCAAAGCTAATCGTCGGTCAAAATGACCTAGCGACAGTCAATCCGGATTTGGCAGCGGAGTGGCATCCGACGAAGAATAACTGCCTTCGACCGACGCAGGTGACTGCCGGATCCAACCGAAAGGTCTGGTGGAAAGGAAAGTGCGGGCATGAGTGGGAGGCGGTAATCGGAAATAGGAGCAGGGGAATTGGATGTCCCCATTGTTCAAAGAGACATGTCGTCGAAGGCGTTAACGACCTCGTCACGGTGAATCCAAGTCTGGCCGCCGAATGGCATCCCACGAAGAACGGTAGGCTTCGCCCGATGCAGATTGCCGGAAAGTCCAATAAGAAGGCGTGGTGGCTGGGAAAGTGCGGGCATGAGTGGGAGGCTGCCATATATTCAAGGGCGGCAGGGAAAGGCTGTCCCTATTGCTATGGCAAAAAGGAAAGGTAGGGCAAAATGAAAAAAGCGGCGATCGGTACCAATGATCTTGGGATGCATATTGTCATCAGGCCTATTTCAAAAGATCTTCTCTCGAAAGACGAAATCGTTGGAATGGAAACCGGAAAGATCAACTCCCTCTTGACGGCGCGGAGGCCGATAACTCTCGTTGACGCTATTTCCGCGCTTCCACCACTATTACCTCCATCGGCTGATCCTATAACTGGCAGGCGGTTATACAGTATCGAAGAAATAATGTCCGGTTCATGTGGTATACACTTTGGACCGTCCGTTCCTGAATTGCTCAGATATGAGACTGAGTTGAGTGTGAACACGGTCTTTGAATCAAGCATAGCTTCGGCACGAAGTGCAGCCAAGCAAATCCCCTGCAATGGTCAATGGCTCACGGACGTACTCGGTAACGCGGATCCAGATTCTACTATGGTCGCGGTGGAGACTCTTGCCGATTGGAGCATGGCGCGTTCTGTCATCTTCTTGGTTGCCAAGTTGCTCAGTTTTCTTGCTGCCGGTTCCGATTCACCGATGGAGGACACGGGTTTCGCTCGCTGCTATGTTGAGTGTCTTAATAAAACTCTCTGGTGTATTCCATTTGCATTTAATCCTTTTTTTTCATCGGGGAAAAGAGGCTGCAGGCTGTTAGCGGATAAGTTGACGGACTATCGTTCCTATCAGCAGCTAGTCGGGATTTTGACTCATCGGGAAAAGATCGGTGATTTTGGAACCGAAGATATCTATGCCGAGGTATTCGGATCCACCTCTTATGACGAGAGCGAATCGGCCTTTATCCTTACATCGTCTGTTTCTTCCGAGAAATATAGAGGTCTATTCGATGGGTGGAACGACAAAGCAGAAAGGAACTATTTGCTTTGTACGCAAGTTGGCTGTTCGCAACGAAGCGATGCGGAAAATATCATAAATGCGTTGATCGGCTCCGTTTCGAACCTTGCTGTTTCATACGGTCAGATAAGCCTAGGGTGGGAAACCGACACGTCTGCACGATTTTCCGATCGCCCGGTGCCGAGCGTGAAGCGCAATTCCCTGTTCGCAGAATTGCTATATCGGATTGTCTACAGGGACTCTTTGAACATCGGTATTTGTCGGAATTGCGGGGCACCGTTCCTTAAAAGTGGAATCGGATCCTTGAACGATGTCTGCTCGCAAGCGTGCCGAATGGCTCAACGCCGTAGAAAAGGATTGGCATAGGAATTGAGACTGCAGATATCGTTTCTGGGTTATCAAAACCGTCGTAAAACCCCTGGTTTCAACTACGGGGATATAAGACGGTAGATATTATGCAGCTCAATACTGTATAATATCTATACCA
>OLPV01001268.1_pt1 | contig 19049 bp, 2 predicted proteins | sample 1671961 | NCBI WGS metagenome assembly OLPV01 (sample SAMEA3136630, study PRJEB25190) | human gut metagenome | biome: human gut; feature: human-associated habitat; material: faeces | place: Austria | collected 2013
GGATAGGAAACAACGCATTTGAAAAATCAAGTGCAAAAGAAATAGTTATACCGGATAGTGTTACTGAGATAGGCAGCCAGGCTTTTTCAGGTTGTGGAAAACTTACAGGCGTTTCGATCCCAAACAGCGTAACTATGATCCGGGATAGAGCTTTCTTTGACTGCAATAGTCTTGCAAGTATAACAATACCCGATAGTGTAACAGATATCGAGCTGCAAGCATTCTGTAACTGCACATCGCTCAAGTCGGTTACTATTCCCGCAAGCGTGACTGATATCGGTGATGAAGCTTTCGGATATTATTTTAATGATATAGATGAATCGGAAATAAAGAAGGTCGATGGATTCAGGATAAATTATGTCAAGAATACATACGGACATTATTATGCTACTAAAAACGGCTTTTCTGATGAAGATTGTCTCCTCACCAATGAGCTTGACGACGGTACACTGGAAATAAGCAACTATGCCGGAAACAGTGCGACATATGAAATTCCCGGTGAAATTGACGGTAAGAAGGTTGTCAGGATCGGTGACAGCGCATTCATCGATTGTACTGAGCTGACAAGTGTTACTATACCAGATAGTGTGACAGATATCCGCTGGCGTGCATTTTACAACTGTGTATCGCTCAAGTCGGTTACCATTCCGAAAAGTGTGACATATATTGACAATTATGCTTTTGGATATTACGATGATAGTGATAGCTTTGGAACAAAGAAGATCGATGGATTCAAGATAAATTATGTCAAAAATACATACGGACATATGTATGCCCTCAAAAACGGTTTTACCGATGAAGCTTGTCTCCTCACCAATGAGCTTGACGACGGTACACTGGAAATAACCGAATATGTCGGAAACAGTGCGACATGTGTAATTCCTTCGGAAATCGACGGTAAGAAGGTTACTCAAATCGGCTACAACGCATTCAGCAGCCGCACTGAGCTGACAAGTATAACGATACCGGACGGTGTGACAATTATAGGTAATAGTGCATTCTCTGATTGTACATCGCTTGAAACGGTTACTATACCAAACAGTGTGACACAAATATACCCCAGAGCATTCTATAACTGCACATCGCTCAAAGAGGTTGCTATTCCCGCAAGTGTGACAGTTATCCGTGATGAAGCTTTTGGATATTACTATGATACAGATAGCTCGGAAACAAAGAAGGCAGACGGATTTAAGATAAACTATGTCAATAATACACAGGGACACTGGTACGCAATTAAAAACGGATTTACTGATGGAGCTTGTTTTGTTGTTAATGAACTTGATGACGGTACGGTAGGAATAACCGGATACGCAGGAAACAGTGCGACATGTGTAATTCCCGATGAAATTGACGGCAAGAAGGTTACCAGAATCGGCGAAAATGCATTCAGAGACCGCACCGAGCTGACAAGCGTGACGATACCTGATAGTGTGAAATATATATTTGATCGTGCATTCTCCAATTGCACATCGCTTGAAACGGTCACTATTCCAAACAGTGTGACAGATATATACAGTGGTGCATTCTATAACTGCACATCGCTCAAAGAGGTCACTATTCCGGCGAGCGTGACTGATATCGGTAATATGGCTTTCGGATATTACTATGATAGAGATAGCTCGGAAATAAAGAAGGTCGATGGATTCAAGATAAACTATGTCAAGAATACATACGGACATTATTATGCTACTGAAAACGGCTTTACCGATGAAGCTTGTCTCCTCACCAATGAGCTTAACGACGGTACACTGGAAATAAGCAAATATGCCGGAAACGGTGCGACATGTGTAATTCCCGGTGAAATTAACGGTAAGAAGGTTACTAAAATCGGTGACAACGCATTCATCGATTGTACTGAGCTGACAAGCGTGACGATACCTGACGGTGTGACAAGCATAGACGAGACGGCATTTTTGGGCTGCACATCGCTTACAAGCGTAACAATTCCGGATAGTGTAACGAGCATTAAAAGTAAAGCTTTCTTTAACTGTACATCACTCAAATCTGTAACTATTCCCGCAAGCGTGACAAATATTAATATTGGAGATTACGCTTTGGGATATTATGAAATTTATAATACCGATTCTTGCGAATGGGAAATGTATAAGGTCGATGGATTCAAGATAAATTATGTCAAGAATACATACGGACATATGTATGCCCTCAAAAACGGTTTTACCGATGAAGCTTGTCTTCTCACCAATGAGCTTGACGACGGTACACTGGAAATAACCAAATATGCCGGAAACAGTGCGACATATGTAATTCCCGGTGAAATAAACGGCAAGAAGGTTACCGAAATCGGTGACAGCACATTCAAAGGGTGCACTGAGCTTACAAGTATAACAATACCGGACGGTGTGATCGGTATAGGCAATAACGCATTCTCCGGTTGTACATCGCTTGAAACAGTTACAATTCCCGCGAGTGTGACATATGTAGGAAATAGCGCGTTCTATGGCTGTACATCGCTCAAATCGGTTACTGTCCCTGAAAGCGTAACTTATATAGGCGGCTATGCTTTTGCTGAGTGCTATTCACTGAAATATGCCGATATACCTGCAAATGTAACCGGTATAGGCACATCACCGTTCTGCAATTGCCGGTCACTCGAAAATATAAATACAGATGAAGCGAACAAATGCTATACTACTGTAGATGGCGTTCTTTACGATAAGGATAAGACAGAATTGATAAATTATCCGGCAGGAAAAAAAGACAGCAGTTATGTTATTCCTGAAGGAATAAGAACCATAAGAGAAAAGGCATTTTACGGATGCTTAAATCTTTGTGAGCTTACAATTCCTGATAGTGTTACTGAAATTGAATCCGGCGCTTTTGAATGTAGTTCTTTAATTTCAGATGAGTACGGAACAATAAAATATGTAGACGACTGGGTCGTTGGCAGCGGTCATACTGCGAACGTAGTATTAAAAGACGGAACACGTGGAATTGCTTTCGAAGCTTTCTCATGTGATGAAATAATTGAAAAAGTAACAATGCCGGATACGGTTAAATATATCAACGGCTGTGCTTTTGAGAATTGTACGAATCTTTCTGAGGTCTTATTGTCAAGCAGTTTAGAGAATATCGAAAGAGGTGCTTTCCTTAATTGCTCGAACCTTGCAGATATAGTGATACCGGACAGTGTGATCAGTATAACATCGGATGCGTTTTATAACACAGCTTTACTTAATAAGCAGAACACACCGGTAAAATATGCGGGCAAATGGGTAATTACAGCTGAAGATTGTGATAAAATAGTTATTAAAGATGGTACAAAGTGTATAGCTAGTTACGCTTTCAGCAGCTGCACAAGCTTAACAGATATTACGATACCCGACAGTGTGACAATGATCGGTGATTATGCTTTCGCTACTTGTAACAGTCTTACGGAAATTAAAATACCGAACAATGTGAAGAGCATCGGAGGGTGTGTTTTTTGGTTTTGTGGAAGCCTCAAGAATGTAACTATACCTGACAGTGTGACAATGATCGGGGATAAGGCTTTCTTTGGCTGCACAAGCTTAACAGATATTACGATACCCGGCAGTGTGACAATGATCGGTAATGCTGCTTTCGTCGGTTGCAAAAGCTTAACAGATATTACAATATCTGACGGTGTGACAATGATCGGTAATAAAGCTTTCAGCGGTTGCACAAGCTTAACAGATATTACGATACCCGGCAGTGTGACAATGATCGGTAATGCTGCTTTCAGCAGTTGCACAAGCTTAACAGATATTACGATACCTGACAGTGTGACGAGTATAGGTGGCTCTGCTTTTTATAATTGTCCGAAACTTTTAGATGTAACGATACCGGACAGTGTAACGAATATAGATGATTGGGCATTTGGATTTGATGAGAACGATGAAAAAATAGACGGTTTCAAAATTTACTGCTACGGCGGTACAGCCGGAGAGCAGTATGCCAAGGACAACGGCTTTGAATATAAGATACTTGAATGCAAAGTGCATAAATTCGGCGAATGGACAATTACTGAAGAAGCAAGCTGTACAAAAGACGGCGAAAAGGTAAGAGTATGCTCTTTATGCAACAAAACGGAAACCGAAACGATCCCCGCAACAGGTCATACGGAAGTAATTGACAAGGCAGTAGCCGCAACCTGCACAAAGACAGGTCTTACAGAGGGTAAGCATTGCTCAGTCTGCAACGCGGTTATCAAGGCACAGAAAACAGTACCTGCAAAGGGTCATAAGTATGTTGACACTGTTGTAAAGCCCACATACACAGCAAAGGGCTATACACTTCACAAGTGCTCGGTTTGTGGAACAAGCTACAAGGATACTTACACAGCTAAGCTCACACTTGCAAAGGTTACAGGCGTTAAGCTCGGCGGCAGAGCGGCTGACGCACTCAGAATAAACTGGAGTAAGAATGCAAATGCTGACGGATATATCGTTGAGATGTATCAGGGCAACAAGTGGGTAAGAGTTGAGAAAATCACAAACAACAGCACAACCACATTCAGAAAAGCAGGACTTAGCGCTTCTACGGTTTACAAGTTCAGAGTCAGAGCGTACAAGATGGAAGGTAAGACTGCGGTTTACAGCGCGTATAGCACAGAGTTAGCCGCAAGGACAAATCCGTCTGTTATGACAGGTGCTAAGCTCACCGGCAGAGCGGCAGACGCATTGCGTATCAACTGGAGCAAGAATGCTTCTGCCGATGGTTACATTGTTGAGATGTATCAGGGTGATAAGTGGGTAAGAGTTGCTAAGATAACAAGCAACGCCACAACGACCTACAGAGCAAGCGGACTTAGCGCTTCGACAGTGTATAAGTTCAGAGTCAGGGCTTATAAGATGAGCGGCAGTACAGCACTTTACGGCAATTATAGCGCAACTGTTGCGGCAAGGACAAATCCGTCTGTTATAAAGGGCGCTAAGCTTGGCGGCAGAGCCGCTGACGCTCTCCGTATCAACTGGAGTAAGAATGCAAGCGCTGACGGATATATCGTTGAGATGTATCAGGGTAATAAGTGGGTAAGAGTTGCGAAGATTACAAGCAATGCCACAACGACCTACAGAGCAAGCGGTCTTAAGGCTTCTACAGTCTATAAATTTAGAGTAAGAGCTTATAAGATGAGCGGAAAGACGGCGCTTTACGGCAATTATAGCGCGACTGTTACCGCAAGAACAAATCCGTCTGTAATGACAGGCGTTAAGATAGCAGGTAAAGCTAAGGACGCACTCAGAGTAGACTGGACTAAGAATGCTTCTGCGCAAGGCTATATTGTTGAGATGTACAAGGGCGGCAAGTGGGTAAGAGTTGCTAAGATCACTAATAGCAATACGACTACTTTCAGGAAAGCCGGACTTGCTAAGAATACTGCTTATAAGTTCAGGGTTTGCGCGTATTATATGAGCGGTAAGACTGCACTTTACGGTAATTACGGTAGTGTCAGCGGGAAGACAGCGGCAAAATAACGCTCTGATTAAAAGCAAAAATCAATAATTACGACCGGGTAACGATGGGAAAATCGTTGCCCGGTTTTGTGTTTGAGGGATATATCGGGTGTGCTTATTTTTCAGGCGAATTTACTGCGATTTGCGTCCGTTGCAACTAAATCAAGCCTTGTATCGTTACCGTTTGCGCCACTATATCAACCGTTCGTGCCCAAAAAGTTGAAAATGTCAAGCGAATGAGTTATGATATAATTATAAAATTATAAGGGGGAGAGGTATGCTCATCTGCGTTTACGATACCGCAAACGAGGCGGAGATACTGAAAGCGAAAATAACACAGATCGCAACGGCGGCATATCGACGAATTGCCTATAGGGTATGTCAGAGGTATGAGAGCTTTGCGAAGGAGTGTAAGACGGCTGACCTTATAATCGTGCTTGCCAACGGAGCGGACGGTATGGAGGGCGTTATCGCGGCGAAGAATGCCGATAGGGACACGCCTGTAATATGGCTGTCGGACGATGAGGGATTCGGGGCGCAGTCATACAGGCTTGGCTGTACCTATTTTCACAAGAAGCCGATACCGCTTGAAAAGCTGAAGGAGGCACTGCATAAGTGCAGGTGCATGGCGTAAGCACGGGTAAATCTACAGGAGGAAAAACATGAAGAAAAAATTTGTACGGCTCATAAGTGCGGTGCTGTCTGCGGCAATGACGCTGACGGCTGTACCGCTATCGGCATTTGCCGAGGGCGAGGGACATACGCATGACGGCGAGAGCAATGTCATCACGACACCGCTTGATTTCAGAGAAAAGACGGCGGACGAAAGCGGTGACGGCTGGAGCTGGGTATATGACACAAAGACGCTGACGCTTAACGGAGTGAACATTCAGGCGACAACAGAAGAGAATATGATGAGCGTCGTAACAGTCCCCGACGGTACGGAGATAGTGCTGAACGGTAACAATACTATCGTACAGACGAACACCGGCGACAGCGATACATACGTTCTCAGTGCCGTAAATAATAAAGAGGTCAATTGTGACGGCACAATGACGATCAGCGGCGACGGTGTGCTGAATGCAGAGAACCGCTCTACAGACAGTATGGCGCGCTCTCTCGGCGGATCAATAATCCTGAACGGCGGTACAGTAAACGCAACAGGTACTGTAAAGACAAATTCGCTTGAAATACATAATGACGGTGTGCTGAACGCAAATGCGACAACTGCATCTTTTGAGGGTGTGGCTGTCAATGTCAGCCGTGGCATTACTGTTGACGGCAACGGCAGTCTTACTGCAGTAGGTTGTGCTAATGAATCTACGTTAAACAGTGCAATATTGCTTACCAGTAATTTCGGTGACAAAATTTCCGTCAGCGAAAACGGCAGTATTACTGTGCCTGAAGGCAATGCAGCAAGAGTCGGAATATACTACAGCGGAAACAACGGCGACGGAATGGATGCCGAAATAAGCGGCGGTAAGGTCACTGCTTACGGTGCTAAGTATGGCATTTACAAAGTAAACCTTATAATGAGCGGTACAGGCTCGGTATATACTACGGGCGGTTCATACGCTATCGGTCAAACTTTACCGGCAATAGACGAGGACGAATTTGTAGTAAAGGGCTCGACCGAGTCCAAGGCTTCAGAAAGTGCTGTAACAGCCGATGCCAAGTATAACAGCGGCTATTATGAGATTGGCGGAGCAGACGCTAAGACGGTAGTTATAAAGCCTGATACTTCTCCCCGTATAATACTCGGAAAGCAGACAGGAATATTCAAGACGGAAGAGTATAAAATAATTGAAGACATAGACATGACTGATATCAAGCTCAAGGGTACGGTTTACTTTGATATTACTCTGAAGAATATGAGCGATGAAGAGTTTGCAGACGCAAGAGGCTATTTCGGCGGCGATGAACCCGATTTATTAGCAAGCATAATCAAGACCGATTACGGCTGGGTGTGCATGGTCTGCGATACCGAGTTTTCGGTTACATACGACACTGATAATACTCTTACAATAAAGTGCGGAGATATTGTATCCAATACCGTTCAGGTAAAGTCGAATGCAAACCGTTTCAACAAGGTTACACAGGGTGACAACACAAACAGAACGGTTTTCTATACAAACACTTCGCAGGAAGAGAAGGACAATTACAAGCTTGTAAGCACCTATACGGTTGACAGTGAAAGCATAAGCTATAACTGGTACAGTACGAACAGTGCATACAGTGCAGATGAGCTCGGTGCGGCAGTATCCGGAAGCAACGGCGAATTCAAGCTTGCGGATAATATTCCTGCCGGAAATTATGTTCTGTATTGCGATATAACCTATTCAGACGGTGACAGCACAGAAACTGTTACAGAAAAATTTACATTTACATATAAAGAATGTGCACATGAAAACGGTTATTCCGACGGTAAATGCACAAACTGCGGAGCGTTATGTGATCACAGCGATATTGACATTGGCATGGGTAAGTGTAACAAGTGTGAGCGTCAGTTTGTTGCTACAATCAGCACAGACGGCAATGCGCCGACAGGCTATGACACGCTCGCAGACTGCCTTGACAGCATTACTGCCGATACCGGAAACTATGTTAAGATCTATCAGGATATCGGCGATGCATCGGCAACTGCAATTTTAGATACTATAGATGTAAAACACAATGTTATGATCGACCTTAACGGTCACAAGCTGAACAATATCAAGCTTGGGGTCAACAAACTTGGGGTTAACAAAGACGTCACGCTTACATTAACCGGCACAGCGGGCAGTTATGTTACGCAGGTGTATGTTCGCAAAGGCGGCGGATCATTCATAATTGACAGCGAAGCAAATGTAGAATTTAATACAATTTTTGTTGAGGACAGTGCACGGCTTGCTGTAAACGATGGCGCAAAAGTAACTACAGAACAGTTGACTGTGATAGCATCCGTGAATGATGACGGAACTACAACGACATCTGTAAAGCTCGCTACGGGAATGAAGTTAGGTGGGCTGACATATCATCGCCAAAACAATTCCGGCGCTCTGAAATTAGGCAATCTTCTTGATGTTACCCGGCAGGCACTGCGACGTGAAGATAACGGCAATTATCTTGATCTTTATAAAGAATATGGAAGTATGGGTTATTCCGTTGCGCTTACTGTTGTTGAGCATACTGACGCTGACCACAAATACGGCAGTGGAACAGGCAAGTGCGAGGAGTGCGGAAAGCCCTGCGAGCATGGCGGTGATATAAACACGGACACCGGCATCTGCTCAATCTGCGGTGCGGTTGTGTCTGTCGCACTCTATACAGACGGGGACGGAAACTTACAGTATGTAGATACCGATGAGCTTCACTCTTTACTGAATGAATACAACGGAAGCGGTACGATAAAGCTGTTTAAGGATTATGATAATTCAAAAGCTCAGTATGACTTATACGGAGAACTTACAATTGACTTAAACGGACGCAGATTAAATATCCGGAGTATTACTCCTTGCAAAAGCGGAAAGCTTACGATCAAAAACAGCGGCAATCCGGTTATGCTCGGTTGTAATGTATATCCGACAAGCGACCCTTCCTACGCCGGCGGTACGCTTATAATAGACGGCGATGTAGTTTTAGACACTTCGATCTATGTATATGATTCGAGTACGGTTATACTGAAAGACGGTACATATCCTGCCGGACTTTATGCAAGGGACAGCAAGACATTATATGATATGCTCGGAGAGGGTAAGGCTTTCTTCAAGACTGACGGAACTCTTTTCAATGCAAATGTTAAGGAAATATCAAGCAGTGAAACGCTGACAATCAAAGACCACAGCCATACCTATGTTGACGGCGAGTGCGGCTGCGGATATGTATGCCCCCACAGCGATGTTGACATTGACACGGGCAAGTGTACAGAGTGTAAATATCAGTATGCGGCTGTTATCGTAAAGGACGGGGCTGTAGCTTCCGTTTATAAGGAAACTGAGATGGAAGCGGCTTTTCAAACGGCTGACAGTGACGCAAACACCGGCTGTACATTAAGAGTATACAAGAATTATACAGGCAGCTATAAAACACTCAGTGGCAAGTTCACGCTGTGGATCGCTGAGGAAGCCAATGTAGGTACGTTAACTGTTTCGGGAGATATAACCGTTACGGGATCGGAAGAAAATAATAGTATTTATGGCGTTTTCAATGTAGCGGCCGGCGGTAAGCTGACATTTGACGAAAACTGCGGCGCTAAGGGAACTGTGTCGGTAGGTGCAGGTACATTTGACTGCTATCGTTCACTCGGCATAATACTCAATATAAACGATGCAAGCAGTGACGTAATTCTTCACGACGGAGCTTTCCTAAAAATACGCTATAACGGCGGCGGGGACAGAGCAAACGCAGAAATACTGACTTTATTGGCTGAGAACCGTATGTTTATGACGTCTTCCGCTGTGCCGATAGACGGCTCAAAAACACTGTTGAAAGACGGTTTTGCAACACCTGTTATTGTAGCACCACATGAAGATCACAGTTACGACAGCACAACGGGCAAGTGCACGATTTGCGGTAAGCGGTGCGGTCATACGGATGTTGACAGCAAAACGGGTGTATGCTCTATCTGCAAATATCAGCTTACTGCGGGCATTTCGGGCGTGGGAACAGCGAAGTATTTCGATAATATAGACAACGCTTTTACTGCGGCATTATCGGCGGAAAACAACGGCTGTACGCTGACGTTATACAAGGACTGTGAGCTTTCGCAGAACATAGTGATCGGCAACGCAACGGTTACTGTCGATATGAACGGACATTCTATATTATTGGCGTACAGAATTAAAGTAAACGACGGAGGCGTGCTGTATCTTAAAAACAGCAGAGAAAACGGCAGTATAGACACAGAAATTGAAGTGAATAAGGGCGGCACGCTTATAAACGGTACTGCGGACGACAGCAGTTCAGCCGTTTCCGTGTTCAGTGTATACGCCGACGCGGCTAAATGTGTGGAGATCTACGGTGGTAGTTGTACAGGCTTAACAGTAAATAACGGCACAAGCGGTATAGCTTTATACGGCGGAAGCTACGAGTTAATTCACACAAATGATTTAACTGATAGCACGCCTGTAAGCGCCCTGCTTGCGAAGGGCTATGCGTTTGCGATCTTAAACAGTGTCACACATCTCCCCGAAAGTATAGTTGACGGCAGTGCGGTGACACTCAGCGAAGGAATTAGAAATGTCACAGTTGTAAAGCATACTGACGCTGACCACAAATACAGCAGTGGAACAGGCAAGTGCGACTGCGGATATGTTTGCCCTCACAGCGATGTTGACAGCAAAACAGGTGTATGCTCTACCTGCAAATATCAGCTTACTGCGGGCATTTCGAGTGCGGGAACAGCGAAGTATTTCGATAATATAGACGACGCTTTTACTGCGGCATTATCGGAGGAAAACAACGGTTGTACGCTGACATTGTATAAGGACTGTGAGCTTTCGCAGAACATAGTGATCGGCAATGCAACGTTAACTGTTGATGTGAACGGACATTCTATATCACCGGAAATCAGAGGAATTGACGTAAACGACGGGGGCGTGCTGTATCTTAAAAACAGTGGTGAAAACGGCAGTATAGGCCTGGAAATGGCCGTGAATAAGGGCGGTACGCTTATAAACGGTACTGCGGATGACAGCAGTTCAGCCGTTTCCTTGTTCGCTGTAACTGCCGATGCGGCTGAATGTGTGGAGTTCTACGGCGGCAGTTGTACATACTTAACAATAAAAAACGGCACAAGCGGTATAGCTTTATACGGCGGATACTACGATATAATTTGCGGACCTTTGACTGATAACACACCTGTAAACGATCTGCTTGCAAAGGGCTATGCATTTGCGACCTTAAACAGTGTCACACATCTCCCCGAAAGTATAGTTGACGGCAGTGCGAAGACGATCGGCGACGGACTTACAAATGTCATGGTTGTAGCGCATGAGCATAGATACAACGTGGAAACGGGCAAGTGTCCGTGCGGCGTTTGTGCGCTTGCTATATTTACCGAGACAACACAAAGCTCTGAAACTTATACATTTATTGAAAGCGAAACACAGTTTAAAAATATTGCGGAAAATGAGGCTGACGGTGTATTAAAGCTGACCGGCGATGTAGATTGTATTGTTAAGGGCATAATAATAAACGGCAATAAAACGATCGACATGAACGGTCATACGCTGAATGTTTCGGTCGGTACCGAGGAAATAAGCGCAGTAGCGGTTTACGGAAATGTAACCTTTGAAAACAGCGGAAGCAGCCGTGCAGTTATAAACGCCACCGGCGTTTATTCCTATGGAATGGTAACTGTAAACGGAGATATTGAATTCGATACTTTTGCAACATTTGAAGACGGCGACGCTTTGATCAATGCCGGAGTATTCAAGAGCATTTATGTTCAGGGAAGAAGTGTAATTGAAATACTGGGTAGCGGTAAGGCGCTTGCAAGTGAAAGCGGAGAAATACTGAATGCAAGCGTACAACAAATATACAAAGCAGGCGATAATATATTTGTTAAGGCTCACCCGAAGCATACATACGATGATCACTGCAACTGCGCTTGCGGATATAAGTGTCTGCATGACGGCGAGGGTCAGGTAAATGAAGACAGCGCCAACAAGGTGTGCAGTGAGTGCGGTGCGAAAATTTACGCAAAGGTAACTACTGCCGACGGAAAGGTAAAGTATTTCGACGACATAACCGAGGGCTTACGGTATGCGGATAAGGCTGAAAACAAGGGCTGTGTTTTCACTCTTGTAACAAGCGGTAAGATCAATAGTGGGGTTACGCTGTCAAACGGTCAGTTTACTATTACCACAAGTAATTATGGTACTATCTATGATTACAACCAGACAATAACTATTGACGGTGCAGATGTTATTGCTGAAGGTTATATGTTCATCAGGTGCAAGGTTAATGTGAAGAGCGGATCTCTTACATTACCTGAGGGCTCAAGCGCCGGATTTGATAGTATTGCTATATCAGGCGGTACCGTAACTGTCAGCGAAGGCGTCAATGTTGACAATACTGCGGGTGCTGATAATTTATTTGTAAGCGAAGACGCAACTGACGCAAAGCTTACTATAGGCGGCGGTACTTACGGCCGTATCGTTCTCGGACAGCATAAATTTAAGGACGTGCTTGCAAGCGGTGCGCGTGTGATAAGCTACGACAATCCGACAGATCCGACTGCTGAGAAAACAGCAACGGCTTTATTATACAGCGATATAGCCGAAAAAAATATTTTTGACTCCGAAAACAATACTGTAAGCTATTATCTGTTTACCAAGTGCGAGCATAAGAATGAGGACGGCAGTTATGCCTTTAATGACAGCGGTATATGCGAATACTGTGGCTCTGAGTTTGCCGCAAGCGTAAGCTATACGGTTGACGGAAGTGCAAAGACAGAGCTGTTCAGTGATATTTATGACGCTTTTGATAAGGCTAATGAGATAGGTACGGCTACTGTAACGCTGTATAAGGATATTACGGACGATATTACAGATACGATAGCTGTTACAGGCAATGTTACGCTTGAACTTAACGGTAAAAAGCTCTCAACTTCCGGTTTTGATCCCTACTATGCCATAGAAGTGAAGAGCGGTAAGCTGACCGTTAACGGCAGTGGTACAATAAAATGTGTTGTCGTTCGCAACGGCGGCGATGCGGAAATCAACGGTGGTATTTTCTCTGACTTCAGAATTGAAGACGGCGGTAACGCTGTAATTAATGGCGGCAAATTCAACAGCATAAAGGTTTCAGGTGAAGGCAGAAACGTAGGACAGCTTCTTGCGGATGGCCATGCCTATAAGAATTTCGACGGCTTCTGGTCTACTGTTGCAGAACGTGAAAAGCAGGATATAGCTAATGTAGAAGTAAAGGAAGCGCCGATAAAGAGCGCAACAATTACCGCTAATGACGAGTCACCGATAATATACCGTAACGGTAAAAAGGCTTCAACTTTCGCGGCCGATGTGACATATTCGGGAAATGAAACACTCTATATTACCGGATGCTTAATTGACGGAACGGTAATAAGCGAAAAAACAGAATTATTAAACGGTTACTGTTATTTACTTGGCGATCAAGTTGATAAAGTGGTGGCAGAAGACGGAGAAATCCAATATTACTGCATATTTACCTATGACGGATATGATTATAAGTCGAATGTGGTAACGCTTACAGTAGCTACCTGCCAGCACCCCGGCGAAAGCGTAAAATGTGACGATAACGGTTGTGTGTGCGGTATATGCAACAGAGCACTACCGGCTTCGGTAGAGCTGTCTGACGGCACGTTATCGTATTACGAAAACTGGAATGACGCTATCGGCGCTGCCGAGGAAAGCGACGGCTGTACATTAAAGCTGTTAAACTACAGTTTGGTTAACAATAATGAAACGTTTGACATAAGCAAGGGTAGATTTACCGTTGATTTCAATAAAGATGACGGCAGCGGACTATTTACATTTAATGTCAAGGGTGGAGATATAACGTTCACGACATCGCAAGCAACCTCAAATCCATGGGCACGTGTACAGGTGTCGGGCGAGAATGCCAATGTTTTAATTGACAGCAAAGCCAGGTTGAATTCTTTAGTTGTAAATTCCGGAAAGGTTACTGTCGATGGTGCTAATATCGGCACAATAACGATAAAAGGCGGAGACATGGTCATCAATGATGTTAATGCCGATTATTTAAGCATGAAAGCAGACACGACCGGTGGAAGCGGATATAATGTCTCTATAGTAAGCGGTACGTTCAACATCTTCACTTGCGAAAATGAAAGCAATTATACTTTAGGCAGGGCAATTGCGAGCGGAAGCAGAGTTATAGGCTTAAATGCGATTGTCGGTTCAGGTTTCAAATATGCTGAAATTCAGAGCATGACCAAAGCCAATTATCTTAATGTTATAAAGTGCGACCATAAGGACGAAAACGACAGTTATGCGCTTGACGGAAACCTTTGTCCTTACTGCAATGAGGAAATCGCCGCAACTGTAAGCTATACGGCTGACGGCGGCGAAATGACAGATCTGTTCAGCGATATTTATGACGCCTTTGCCAAGGCTAACGAGGCAGGTACGGCTACTGTAACGCTGTATAAGGATATTACAAACAGCGAACTTACACAGGGCGTTACCATTACCGGCAATGTAACGCTTGCACTGAACGGTAAAAAACTGGGTGGCACTTTTGCTTTCAACGCACCTGTAGAAGTATCCGACGGCGGTATGTTTACCGTAGGCGGCGATGGCAAAATGCGGATGCCTATTAAAGCTTACGCAAACTCAAAGTTAATCATCAACGGCGGTGAATTCACATCGGTGATGGTTTACATAGACGGCGACGCAGAAATAGGCGGCGGCGTTATAGACGCTCTGACCATTATAGGTAACGCTAAAGCAAAAATCAGCGGCGGTAAATTCTACAACATCGAGATAGCAAACGGCAGTCTTGAATCTGTTCTGGCTGACGGTTATGCATATAAAAAGGACGGCGGTGCATGGCTTTCAATTGCAGAACGTGCAGAGAGCGTTTATAGCAGTGTGAATAACGACAATAAACCGGTGAATGTAGAAGAAGCGCCGATAAAGAGCGCAACGCTTAGCACAGAAATAAACAAGCTGTATCGCAACAGCAACGCAAACCCCACGCTGAAGTTCAACCTTGCTCTTGCTCACGGCTCGAACCTGAACGACTCGTATGTAAGTAAGAGATACGGTATAAACTCCTATGTAAGCGGAGATATAATTTATAGCAGCTTAAGCGCACTTGTAAAGGACGCTAAATTGTCGGCAGACGAAATAATTGATAAGGCAGGCGACAGCGATGTTGCCAAGATATACTACGTAGTTACTACCGGTGACGGCTATGAAATAAAGTCGAACACTGTAAGTATAGACCTTGTTGATTGTGATCATTCTCAGGTGGTCGATCCTACAGCGGACAAGGAAACCGCAGGTAATATTACCGAGCCGACATATTGCGAGATATGCGAGAGCAAGTTCAATGCAAAGATAACAAAGGGCGACGATGTCAAGTATTATAACGATCTTGACGAGGCTGCGAAAGACGCTCAGAAGAGCGAAAACGAGGGCTGTACCTTATATCCGCTTTATAACAAGAACGGATACGGCGGTCAGTTAGTCATAACCGAAGGTAACTTCACGCTCAAGTACGCAGTTCGTACAGCGTTCTCACGTCCGATCATCATAAACGGCAAGGCAAAGCTGACGGTTACGGGACGTTGTGCGGTGACAGCGTTTGAGAATCAAGACGCATTCATAGTGAGGGGCGGTGATGTCACATTTGACGGGCTTGCTACAGGCAGCAATGTGACCATAAACGGCGGAAATGTTACAATGGCCGCAAACAATATAAATTGCCTTACTATAAACGGCGGTAATGTATCCATTTCGTCAGGTGGGTTTGCCGAAATCGTAACTACGGTCAGTGATAAGGTGATAGCCGATTATATCGATCCCGACTTCTGGATACAGGACAGAGAAACAAAAGAGTGGATAGATATATACAGTCTTAATAAGGCAACGGCGTCATCGACAAGCGGCCTTACGGTACGTGTGTGTCCGATGCAGATAATCAAGCCGATAGATACTGTATATTACACCAACGGCTATTATCCGGGCGACATACCGTCACTTCAAATAAATGCAGAGCCGTGGTATTCAAACGAGGTTGACGCAAAAGTTGCTTATCAGTGGATCGGCATTGATGAAAACGGCTACGAAACAGAGATAGAGGGCGCTACAGACAGAAAGCTGTCGCTCGAAAATCTCACAACGGGCAGGTACTACTGCCGTATTACCTACAGCAATGCTACAACGGCGGGAGTTTCGATGGCGTCGGACGTTGTAACGGCTACGATAACCGAATGTGAGCATTCCGGAGGAGAGGCTACCTGCACCAATAAGGCAAAGTGCGAAATATGCGGAGCGGAGTATGGCGAAACTAAGCCACACAGCTATGCGCAAATAAAATCGCCTGAGTATCTTAAATCTGCGGCAACCTGCACTGCAAAGGCTGTATACTATATGTCCTGCGCAGACTGCGGACAGTCAAGCAAGGGTACAGCCGATGAGGCAACGTTCGAGTACGGAACCGCACTCGGACACAAGTACGGTGAGTGGGTATCTAACGGTGACGGAACTCATTCGAGAGTCTGCGCTAACGATAACAAGCACATCGAAACAAAGGCTTGCCACGGCGGCAAGGCTACTTGTACGGCAAAGGCAATATGCGAGGACTGCGGTAAGGCTTACGGCGAAATGGCAGCCCATACATTCACAGCTAAGACAGTTGCGGCTAAGTACCTTAAATCTGCGGCAACCTGCACGGCAAAGGCTGTATACTATACGTCCTGCGCAGACTGCGGACTGTCAAGCAAGGGTACTAAGAACGAAGCAACGTTCGAGTACGGAAACGCACTCGGACACAAGTACGGTGAGTGGGTATCTAACGGTGACGGAACTCATACAAGAGTCTGCGCTAACGATAACAAGCACATCGAAACAAAGGCTTGCCACGGCGGCAAGGCTACTTGTACGGCAAAGGCAATATGCGAGGACTGCGGTAAGGCTTACGGCGAAATGGCAGCCCATACATTCACAGCTAAGAGCACAGTATCAAGATATCTTAAACGTGGGGCTACCTGCACGGAGAAATCGGAGTACTATGTATCATGCGCAGGCTGCGGACTTTCAAGCAAGGGTACTGCAAGTGAAGCGGTATTCACAGGAAGCGCGCTCGGACATTCACTTACCGAATGGAGCGTTATAACTGAGGTGACCTGTACGACAAACGGCACTCAGGAAAGACACTGCACAAGATGTGATTATAAGCAGACAAGGACTGTTGTCGCCAAGGGACACAGCTACGGTCTGTGGAATGTCACAAAGAAAGTCGGTTGTATTACAGACGGCGAGCAGTCAAGAGAATGCTCGGTATGCGGCAATAAGGAAACAAAGACTATTGCGGCGACCGGTGTACACAGCTACGGCAGCTGGAAGGTCGCTAAGGCGGCAACCTGTACAACTACAGGCACAAAGGTAAGAAGCTGCTCGGAATGCGGTGTGAAAGAAACAGTTATAATACAGCCAACAGGTCATAAGTATGTTGAAAGCACGGTTAAGCCTACTTATACCGAAAAGGGCTATACACTGCATAAGTGCTCCGAATGTGGAACTTCTTACAAGTCTTCGTATACCGATAAGCTTGTACTGGCATCTGTAAGCAGTGTTAAGCTTGCCGGCAGAGCGGCTGACGCACTGCGCGTAAGCTGGGATCGCAACACATCTGCCGACGGCTATATCGTTGAGATATACAAGGACGGTGCATGGGCAAGAGCAGGTAAGATCATGACCGACAGCACCACCGACTTCAGAGTTACAGGACTTAAAGCATCTACGTTCTATAAGTTCAGAGTAAGAGCCTATAAGATGAGCGGCAATACGGCAGTCTACAGCGACTACGGCACAACATTGACAGCAAGAACAAATCCGTCTGTGATAACGGGTGCAAAGCTTGCAGGCAGAGCGGCTGACGCACTGCGTATAAGCTGGGAACGCAATACATCTGCCGATGGCTATATCGTTGAGATATACAAGGACGGTGCATGGTCAAGAGCGGTCAAGACGACAAACAACAGCATCACAACGTACAGGGCAGAAGGGCTTAAAGCATCAACAGTTTATAAGCTCAGAGTAAGAGCCTATAAGATGGACGGAACAGCAGCGTACTACGGCAATTACAGCGCCGAAGTCACAGCAAGAACAAATCCGTCTGTGATAAAGGGTGCAAAGCTTGCCGGCAGAGCGGCTGACGCACTGCGCATAAGCTGGGAACGCAATACATCTGCCGATGGCTATATCGTTGAGGTATACAAGGACGGTGCATGGGCAAGAGCAGGTAAGATCACGACCGACAGCACCACCGACTTCAGAGTTACGGGACTTAAAGCATCGACAGTTTATAAGCTCAGAGTAAGAGCTTATAAGATGAGCGGAACAGCAGCGTACTACGGCAATTACAGCGCCGAAGTTACAGCAAGGACAAATCCGTCTGTGATGACAGGTGTCAAGATAGGCGGTACTGCCAAGGACGCATTGCGTATCAACTGGAGCAAGAACACCTCAGCTCAGGGGTACATTGTTGAAATGGCTCAGAACGGTGAGTGGGTGCGTGTTGCAAAGATAACCGACAACAGCACAACTACATTCAGAAAAGCCGGTCTTGCAAAGAACACATCATACAGGTTCAGGGTTTGCGCTTATCATATGAGCGGAAGCACACCGCTTTACGGTACATATGTAAGCGTCAGCGGCAAAACAGCGGCTAACTGATAACTGAATAAAGCGACGCGGGTTGTGATACAACCCGGAAAAGAAAAAGTGGGTCGAAGCGCAAAGGATAGTGCGCTCGGCTCACTTTTTAATATCTGGAGAAAGTTTGTTTTTTTAGTGTACTTCTGTTATACCATTTTAGTAATTAACAATGATAGCAGGCTACCGATAGTTCTCTTTGTAGGATAGCACTTCTCGGGTTCGCTATTCTGTGCGATAACGTTGCTGC
>OLPV01001269.1_pt1 | contig 19043 bp, 15 predicted proteins | sample 1671961 | NCBI WGS metagenome assembly OLPV01 (sample SAMEA3136630, study PRJEB25190) | human gut metagenome | biome: human gut; feature: human-associated habitat; material: faeces | place: Austria | collected 2013
TTCTGTTGGTGAACTTAATATTTTAGAAAGTTGTTGTGCTGATGAAGAAATATCAACTCCATCTACTATTACTCCTATTCCATCTGCAGTTAATTTTTTACTTGCTGTTTTATTTAAATATTTATCTTTACCTTATCAAAAGTATTTAATAAAACCGATGTTATAAACTTTTTTATTTATGTGTTTTTTTAACGCTGTGATAATCAAAAACAACGGAGGTGTAAAGAACAATGGATGGTAGTAGAAAGCTTTTTTTATATCCAGCCTCAATACTGCCATCCATGCCCTCGACATTCCGCATCCCATACACGAAATCCCGGTAAGGAATTTTATCGGGCAGGTAATGCCCACAGCCTCCATAACTGCGTACAAACCTGCCACCGCCAGAATCGGCGCTATATATTCCTTTAATTTTTTCTTCACTTTTATTCGATTACGGTCATCTTATCGAGATGCCAGATTTCATCTACATACTGCTGGATGGTACGGTCAGATGTGAACTTGCCGCTGCATGCGGTGTTCATCATAACGATATGTGCCCATCTTGTCTGATCCTGATACAGCTCGTTGATCTTCATATGTGCCTCATGATAGGACATGAAATCCTTGAGGATGAAGTATGTGTCTGCACGGTCGCTGCTGTAGGTATTAAGCAGAGAATTGTAGATATCGCGGAACAGCTCTGGATCCTGTGGTGAATAGAAGCCATTGATCAGCTGCATAAGAACCTGACGAATCTCCTGATTCTCATTGAAGATCTGCATTGGATCATATCCGCCGTTCTTCTCATAGTTGATAACCTCATCTGCGGTCATACCAAAGATAACAGCGTTGTCCTTGCCAACTTCCTCAAGAATCTCTACGTTTGCACCGTCAAGTGTACCGCAGGTGATTGCACCATTTAACATAAACTTCATGTTACCAGTACCAGATGCCTCCTTAGATGCGGTAGAAATCTGCTCTGAAACATCAGCTGCTGCAAAGATGATCTCTGCATTTGATACACGATAGTTCTCAATGAAGACTACCTTGATCTTGCCGTTGATGGACTTATCATTGTTGATGACATCTGCTACAGAGTTGATCAGCTTAATAGTCAGCTTTGCACGGCGATAGCCTGCTGCTGCCTTTGCACCAAAGATGAAGGTATGTGGATAATACTCCATATCCGGATGGCTCTTTAACTCATTGTAGATGTACATAACGTGCAGGATGTTTAAGAGCTGTCTCTTATACTCATGCAGACGCTTTACCTGTACATCAAAGATGGAACGAGGATCAACATCGATTCCGTTGTGCTCCTTGATATACTTTGCAAGACGAACCTTGTTCTGATACTTGATGTTCATGAACTCCTGCTGGCTCTTCGGATCATCTACAAACAGCTTAAGCTTTGAGATCTCCGGAAGGTTGGTGATCCATGCATCACTGATCTTATCAGTTACCCAGTTTGCAAGCAGTGGGTTTGCATGAAGCAGGAAACGTCTCTGTGTGATACCGTTTGTCTTGTTGTTAAACTTCTCCGGCATCATCTGGTAGAAGTCCTTTAACTCCTGCTTCTCCAGAATTTCTGTATGAAGCTTTGCTACACCGTTTACAGAGTAGGAACCTACGATTGCCAGATGAGCCATGCGAACCTGACCGTCATAGATGATTGCCATCTTTGCGATCTTCTCATGATTGCCTGGGTAAGTAGCTTCGATTTCCTGTACAAAACGGCGGTTGATCTCCTCAACGATTCCATAAATACGCGGAAGCAGACGTGAGAACAGCTCGATTGGCCACTTCTCAAGAGCCTCTGCCATGATGGTGTGGTTGGTGTAAGCACAGCACTTTGTTGTGATTTCCCATGCAGCCTCCCATGTCAGATTCTCCTCATCCATAAGGATACGCATAAGCTCTGCTACTGCCATAGACGGATGGGTATCATTCATCTGGAATGCAACCTTCTCGTACATCTTTGTAACATCGCCATTGTGAGTCTTCTTATATTTGTTTACAGCTGTCTGTAAGGAAGCTGAAATGAAGAAGTACTGCTGCTTTAAACGCAGCTCCTTTCCTGCATAGTGGTTATCATTCGGGTAAAGTACCTCTACGATATTCTTTGCCAGGTTCTCCTGCTCAACTGCCTTCTGATAATCACCCTTATCAAAAGAATCCAGGTTAAAGGTATTGATTGGCTCTGCGTCCCAAATACGAAGTGTATTTACAACGTTGTTTCCATAACCTACAACTGGCAGATCATATGGTACGGCACGAACAGACTGATATCCTGCCTGTCCAAAATGCTCTCTTCCTGTCTCATCCTTTGTTACTGTTACGTAGCCGCCAAACTTAACCTCACAAGCATACTCAGCACGGCGGATCTCAAATGGATAGCCATCCTTTAACCAGTTATCCGGAACTTCCTTCTGATAACCATCCTCGATCTTCTGTGCAAACATACCATACTTGTAACGGATTCCACAGCCATATGCCGGGTAACCAAGTGTTGCAAGAGAATCTAAGAAGCATGCTGCCAAACGTCCAAGACCACCGTTTCCAAGTGCTGGATCCGGCTCCTGATCCTCGATAGTATTCAGATCAAAACCGAGTTCTTCAAGAACTTCTTTTACCTCATTCTGTGCACACAAATTTAAAATGTTGTTTCCAAGAGCACGGCCCATCAGAAACTCCATTGAAAGATAATACAGTGTCTTTGCGTCAGTGCGCTCAATCTCCTTGTGAGTTGCAATCCACTGATCAATGATATCATCCTTCAGTGCATAGGATACTGCCTGAAAAACCTGCTGCGGAGTTGCCTCATCGATGGTTCTTCTGTACAGGGTCTTTACGTTGTAGATGATCTGCTTTTTCAGCTCAGCCTTATCAATCGTTGTTTTCATTTCATCCTCCTTAGGTTTATTCCTTGCTGACAGTGAGTACAACAGTCTCGCCGTTGATGCTCCACTCCTTGGTGTAGCCGCTGATCTCACTATCTGTCAGCTTATCTGCAAGTACATCTGCACAAATCTCATCTGCATACTTGCTGAAGATGGACTCAATCTTTGCATTGTCCTTGTAGCCGACTGTGATGTGATCCGTTACCTCGAATCCTGCTTCCTTACGCATCGTCTGGATCTTACTGATGATCTCTCTTACAAAGCCTTCCTCAAGCAGCTCTGGTGTTAAGTTGCAGTCTAATACAACTGTAACATCCTGATTGCTCTCTGTTACATAGCCTTCCTTCTGTGTCATATCAATCAAAAGATCTTCCTCAGTAAGAACAACCTTCTCGCCATCAAAATCAAAGGTAACAGAACCATTTGCCTTTAACTCATCCATAGCGGCATTGCCGTCTACAGAAGAAAGGGCGGTGCGGATCTTTCCAAGAAGCTTTCCGTACTTCGGACCTACTGTACGAAGTTGCGGCTTAAAGGTGTAGGTAGTAAAGGAACGTACATCGTCTGTAAATGTAACTGCCTTAATATTTAACTCGTCTGCAATGATATCCTTAAAGAACTCGTTTAATGTAAATGGTGCCTTTACAAACATATTTGCAAGCGGCTGACGGTTCTTCATGTTTCCACTGTTTCGGCATGCACGGCCAAGAACAACAACCTTTAAAACAAGATCCATGTCTGCTTCAAGTTCCTTGTCTACATGTGCCTCATTTGCCTTTGGATAATCACACAGATGGATGCTCTCCGGTGCGGATGGATCTACCTTTACAACGATATTCTGATAGATTTCCTCTGTCATAAACGGAATCATCGGCGCTGCTGCCTTTGCAATTTCAGTAAGACAGGTATACAGCGTCATATAGGCATTCACCTTATCCTGCTCCATTCCCTTTGCCCAGTAACGCTCACGGCTGCGGCGCACATACCAGTTGCTAAGATCATCGACAAATTCCTGAAGTGCCTTTGCAGTCTCTGGAATCTTGTAGTTTTCCAGGCTGCTGTCGCATGTCTGAATCGTAGAGTTTAACTTAGACAAAATCCACTTATCCATAACGGAAAGCTTCTCATAATCTAATGTGTGCTCCATCGGATTGAAGTTGTCGATGTTTGCATACAGTACGTAGAAAGCGTAGGTGTTCCACAGAGTACCCATGAACTTGCTGCGGCCTTCCTTTACTGCATCATCGTGGAAACGGTTCGGAAGCCACGGTGCGGAATTGGAGTAGAAATACCAGCGGATTGCATCTGCTCCGTGCTGGCGCAGTGCATCCATTGGGTCAACGGCGTTGCCCTTGGACTTACTCATCTTCTGACCGTCTTTATCCTGAATATGGCCAAGAACGATAACGTTCTTATAAGGTGCTTTGTCAAATAAAAGAGTTGAGATTGCAAGCAGGGAATAGAACCATCCTCTTGTCTGGTCTACTGCCTCACTGATAAAGTCAGCTGGGAAATTCTTCTCGAAGACTTCCTTATTCTCAAATGGATAATGATACTGTGCAAATGGCATAGATCCTGAGTCAAACCAGCAGTCGATTACTTCCGGTACTCTTGTCATCGGCTTTCCACACTTCGGGCAGGTAACATGAACCTGATCGATGAATGGGCGATGAAGCTCAATATTATCCGGACAGTCTGGTGACATCTTCTTTAATTCTTCCTTGCTTCCGATAGCATGCATATGACCGCATGAACACTGCCAGATATTCAGTGGTGTTCCCCAATAACGGTTACGGCTCAGTCCCCAGTCCTGAACGTTTGTCAGCCAGTCGCCAAAACGACCCTTACCGATGCTCTCCGGAATCCAGTTGATGGTGTTGTTGTTTGCAATCAGATGATCCTTTACAGCTGTCATCTTGATGAACCAAGACTCTCTTGCATAGTAGATAAGCGGAGTATTACATCTCCAGCAATGAGGATAGCTGTGCTCAAACTTCGGTGCTGCAAAAAGCTTGCCTTCTGCTTCCAGATCCTTTAATACTTCCGGGTCTGCCTTCTTGACAAAAAGTCCTGCATACGGAGTCTCCTTAGTCATCTCACCCTTGCTGTCTACTAACTGTACAAATGGAAGATCATACTTTCTGCCGACCTTTGCATCGTCTTCACCAAATGCAGGTGCAATGTGAACGATACCAGTACCATCACTCATAGTAACATAGCTGTCACATGTCACAAAGAAGCCCTTCTTATTCTGCTTTGCAGCAACATCTCCAGAACACTTAAACAGCGGCTCGTACTCCTTGTACTCAAGATCCTTTCCTTTATAAGTCTCAAGAATCTCATATGCCGGCGCATCCTCTGTCTTAAGACGGCCAAGTACGTTCTCAAGAAGTGCCTCTGCCATGTAATAGGTATAGCCATCTGCTGCCTTTACCTTGCAGTAAGTATCGTCTGGGTTTACACAAAGTGCAACGTTTGACGGCAGTGTCCATGGTGTAGTTGTCCATGCTAAGAAGTATGCGTCCTCACCCTTTACCTTGAAACGCACAATTGCAGAGCGCTCTTTGACATCCTTATATCCCTGTGCAACCTCGTGGCTTGAAAGCGGAGTTCCACATCTTGGGCAGTACGGAACGATCTTAAAGCCCTTGTAGAGCAGTCCCTTGTCCCAGATTGTCTTTAATGCCCACCATTCAGACTCAATGAAATCATCGTAATAAGTTACATATGGATTTTCCATATCAGCCCAGAAACCAACGGTCTCGGAAAATTCTTCCCACATACCCTTATATTTCCAGACATTTGCCTTACAGCGCTCGATAAATGGCTCAACTCCATACTGCTCGATCTGCTCTTTTCCGTCCAGACCAAGCTCCTTCTCTACTTCAAGCTCAACCGGAAGTCCGTGTGTATCCCAACCGGCCTTTCTCGGTACCTGATATCCTTTCATGGTTCTGTAACGAGGGATCATATCCTTGATCGCACGGGTTACTACGTGTCCAACATGCGGCTTGCCGTTTGCTGTCGGCGGACCGTCATAAAACATGTACTCAGGGCAGCCCTCTCTCTCCTCGATACTCTTTTCGAAGATATGATGCTCTTTCCAGAATTTGGAAACTTCCTTCTCCCTCTCCACAAACTTCAAGTCTGTAGGAACCTTATTGTACAACATAGTTTTCTCCTTTCTCATACGCTACAGCGCGTATACCATCGCTGTATGATATATGCTTTCCGATAACGTTGGAATAACGTCCTGACTTACTTTATTTTCTGCACTCTGTCATTAACAGGCAGTCTATCATTTCAGTAGGCAACTCCGGAGTGATGTTCATCTTTTGCCCGCAGTATCCGCCTCTCATCCTTTGCGGTTCGCTGTCCTGCTTTATGCCTAGATTACTGTCTCCATCAGCGTCTTTTTGCCGTGCGGATTTGCTATAAATCCTGACTACACGACACACACGGTTAGTATATCGGTTTTTGAAAGCCTTGTCAAGGAATGTGTCCAGAACACTTTGATTTTCGCGGTTTTCGTATATTTTTCCATATTTTGGTTAATACTTTAGACAACATGATAAGGAGGTATTGATTTTCAAAATGACACATAGAAAAAAACTCACAATTTTCCTTTTAGCACTTACAACACTTTTCACATTTGTTCTCTTTATTCACCCATATCGAAAAAATGATTCTTCCCTGCTTTCTGACAAGCTTTTACGCTTTCGTGTCCTTGCAGACAGCGATTCTTCGATTGACCAGTATGAGAAAAATGAGCTGAGTAAAAAAATGATTGCTCTTCTTTCTCCTGTGCTTTCAACTGTACAGACAAAAGAAGAGGCACTCACGCTTTTGCGTGAAAGCCTCCCCTTTTTAAATGCTTACTGCAATTATGTGCTGTCCGATTATGGCGCACAAAAATATGCCTCGTGCACACTTGGTTCCCATCTCTTTCCTTATAAGACATATGGAAGCTACCAATTTCCAGCCGGTGTATATGATACACTTCTTGTGACAATAGGAAGCGGACGCGGCTCAAACTGGTGGTGTCTTGCCTTTCCGCCTCTTTGCTTTGCCAATGAAGCTTTTATTGATGTGCCAGAGTCTTCTAGTCAGACGCTTTTTGATCTTTTAGATAAAGACTGCTACGAAGCAATTTGTCTAGACAAAACATCTTCAAATAATCGGGCAAACATAGCTTCTGCTGACAAGCAAGCATCACGAAAATCAATTCTTACTCTTGGTCTGCCTTCTATTCTTGAACAACTCCTTGAGTAGTTTTTTCTAGCCCCATACTTGTTATGATGGTCTGTGCAATTTCTTCCGCTGATTCTTTCTTTCCATCCTGCTGCCATTTTAAAAATACGTTGAGCAACGCGCCACCGTAAAAATACAATTCATATTCTGGTATTTTGTACTTTGGCATAATACGTCTGCTCATATAATCATTCATGGCGTTCCACAAGATATACTGTAGTTTTGCCTGTACCAGCTTTGAAATAAAAATCTCATACTGATCAAAATATTTTAACGCATGTACAATGCTGCTGCGATCATGGAAACGACCAATTTTTTCTGTACAGCACTCCCGAATATACCCAGCAACAATCTCATGAAAATAATCTGACAGTGCATCTTCTTTTGTTTCGTAATAATGGTAAAACGTCATTCTTGAGACACCTGCAGTTTTCACAATATCAGAAATTTTGATTTTTTCATATTCCTTTTTATCCATTAAAATAAATATGGACTCACCAATGCACATTCTGGTAAAACGTGTCCGCTTATTGTGTTCTTTTGAAAATAAATTGATCAATCCTGATTACCTCTTAACAGCACACTAATTGCTTCCATCTCCTCTGATGGTGTGATGATTAACTGTCTTCCCTCAACTTTAGCGGTAATTGCAGTCGGCGCATAAATATCAGCAATCGTGCTAGGGCAGCCCTCTGGCAAATCAATCACTATCTTTTCTGGAATCTCTCCATGGAAGATATGCGCTGTAACAAATGCACTTTCATGCTTGCCTTCATAGAGCTTTCCTTCCTCACTCTGTACACGTATCACTGCCTGCCAACCAGTCAGATGGCGATCACTGCTGCCCTTATGGCTGTAAATATAACTATAACCATCGCGAATTGCTGGTGCTATCTTTTTATAGAATGCCATTCCATCTTCGATTGCCTTCCACTGCTTGGCACTCAGTTCAGTCACATCACCAGAGAAGCACATACGTCCCAAAAACGTGTTTGCAACTGTGTATCCAATGCGTTTAACAGAATCTGTCTTTCTAATAACGGCCCAAATCTGGCTCTGTCTCGGCAGAATTGTTCTGTGAAGTGCTGCTGCAATAACTGGAATTTCCTCACACTCATGCGCATCGGAGAAGGATGCCATGCTGCACTCACTCATCATCAGTGGCTCTAACTTATGACCTCCAGATGCACAATTTTCCAGAATAATTCCCGGAATCTCTTCCTTTACTTTACGCACAAAGTTAACAGATGCCTCACGGTCACGGCGAAGACCCTCTCCGAGTGATTCCGCACCATCACAGCCAATACCAATCGTGTCGTTATAGTCCATCTTCATGTAGTCAAAGTTGTATTTTTTGAGCTGTCCAATTACCTTATCTGTTAAGTAGGCAATCGCTTCCGGGTTACACATATCAAAGAAACGGCGTTCCTTTGTCGTAAGCACCTTTCCGTCACGGTGAAGCATCAGATCCTCACGCTCGGAATAAACGTGGGATTTCGGTCCGGCATTATCTATCTCAAACCAAATACCTGGTTTCATGCCTGCCTTGCGAATATCGTCGCTGACTGCACCAAGACCTTCTGGGAAAAGACGATCAGATGGAACATAATCTCCCATGCTGCGGCTCCAGTGTACACCTTCCTCGACGAACCAGCCACAGTCCACGACAAAGTACTCAAGACCTTTTCCCTTAACTGCTTCTAGGATACCTTTAATATTTTCATGGGACGGCAGCCCCCATGTGGTGCAATATTCATTAAACAGAATCGGAAGATGCTGCTCACTTTCCGGCGCTGCATTTACATACTTCTGTGCGTACTGAGTCAGTCGCTGGCATGCATAATCGACGGTACTTCCTGCGCGCTCATCACTGCAGCAAACGGTAAGAATCGCCTCTGGTGTGGTGAAAGATTCGCCCGGTTTAATGGTCTTCATCCACTGTCCAAACTCACGGTCTGCTAAACCGCCTGAAAATGCCATACCATCATCTCTGCGGTAGAACTCCATCTGCCAAGAACACTCAATCGCTAACTGCGCTGCCCATACAACGCCAGCCTTTGTGTCTTCAACTGCGCCAAACGGGAAGTATCCCTTGACTGGCATGGAACCGATCTGACCGTAACGCGCTGAATTTACCTGCCAATATGCCCATGAAGGCTCAAGCTGCAAATCCTCCACAGATTCAGTAACAAGACGACCCTCACCACTCCATTTACTGCGGATGCGGTGAATCTTTAAACACTCCGATGCATCAGCTTCTTCAAATGGAGAAATTAAACCAAGAGAAAAGCTCGTCAGAAGCTCCATAGTTGTCGGAGCATCTGCATTATTGATTATCGTAGTTGTGCTTCCAAGTGCATACTCTCCCTTTGTCCATGTCAGTGTGTGGACAAAGTGGTGGCCTCTGCCATCCTCAAGATAAGTTTCTATGATTTCTTTTGTACCTTCGGTTTTATGTACCTGCTTTTCAAAACGGCATTCGTCTACTGTCCCGCTGTTTCGCATACTTGTACCCGGTCCGTATGCCCCCGGATAGATGTCATCCAGCAGCTTTACCTGGATGAGACTATCACCGTGTAAGCATTTGCTGTCAAGCATTGCATCTAGTTTTTCTGTTAATTCTTTTTCTTTTTGAGTTGGGAGCAATAATAGCTCAATCTGATTATCTTCTTTTTCCAGCATGTAATATGCCGCCATATCGCCAAGTGTAAAGTGGCTATGCACGGTTGGTTTTATTCCGTTGCCCATTATTTTTTTCCTCCTGCGTTTTCATATAAAAATAAAAATTTATTTGTTATTTTGAGTATAACAAGGTAAGACGTTTTTGTCTATCTGAAACAATAAAAAAGCCCCGCTTGCGCGGGGAATACAACAGTAAGAATTGCCTTCGGTGTAGTAAAAGAGGATCATCCCCGCTTGCGCGGGGAATACACTAAAACATTCTAATCAAAAGCTTGTTTTAATGTCTTTCTAATACCTAGTATAATACATCACCTCAAAAAGGCAAGTGAAATACTATGACAATTTATAAAAATTTACCCATCAGCTTATAGTAATTCTCCTTCATTTGCCTGCTCTATCTCAACGTTATCAACATCATCTGATTTTTGCATTGATACCGCTACTGCCTCATCCATATCCTCAAACTCAACGCAAAGTACTGCCTGCATCCAATTTAAACTCACTTTTGCCTGTTTGCCTTTTTCCTTTGCCGCCTCTTCGATACCGATTAAAAGCTCCTTTAAGATTTCTCTTGTCAAATAACCGCCGCGCCAATGAAACAAAAATGGCTTTTTCTTTTTGGCGGCCTGAGCTGCTCGCTTTTTAACTTCTTCCTGTTTTGTAAAAGAAAGTTTCTTTTCCAAATAGTAAAAATGGCTGCCATCGGTGCATGGAACATGTTCTGTCATGATTGGCTCATGATCGCGGAAAATGGCATCATCACTTAAGTTAAAATAATCATGGCGAGTCAACGTTTTGCTCAAAGATAAATCAAAGGTTGCATCCAAGTGATAGTAAGTCTTTCCGATCTTTACAATATTCCAAGCATGACGATATTTAATCTTCTTTTCCGGATTGGCCTCGGAAATTACGATGATGCACCAGATCCCGAGGGCATCGCACAAAACTTTGACTGACTTTGCAATGCCCTCACAGACACCGACACCGTGGCCGAGTGGGCCGATGATCTCATGCGAATATGGCTTTTTTAGTTTATCGTAGTGTATATTTTCACAGATAAAATCGTGAATATATAATTCTTTTTCGAGTTCTGTCTTTGTACTTACGACTCTTGCAAGCTTTTCCACTCGCGCACTCATCGCCTTTTGCTGCTGGCGAATTGTCTTTTTGTCAAATAGATACTCTGGCAAAATTTCAAGATTATCGGACTGCGGCCACTTACGCAACTTAAATGTCACTGCATAAAAAATCTCTGGGCAGTCGAGTCGTACCAGAAAGAAGATCATGCTAATTCGCGCAGGATCGGCATACGGCACAAGGAAATGATCCTCAAGTGCCGTCACTCCTGTTTTAATTGCATGATACACAGCCTGTTCCGACTTTATTAAATGTTGATAGTAAAATGGTTCCATTATATTCTGCTTTATCCTTACTTAATTTTGTTGTGCCAACACCCATCTAAAATATTCCTTTGCGGCATCGGCTTCTGTTTGATTATATGTTGTTCCCAAATATTCGGCAACTGCCTTTGCTGTCTCCTCGAATAAATCAATCATCGTTTCTGTTGCATGCTTTATTGCCTCATATTCACAGGACGGCACTGTTGCAAGATAACGATTCCAAATTTCAGGTGTCAAATAACGATTCATATATTTATCTGATTTTCCTACGCTGACAGACCAATCGTTCTCTGCACCAATCTTCCAACCAAGCATTACACTAAGACACGGACGCACATAGTCATAGAGCATGTCCATCGCATAAGTCAGCTCACCGCGGGCAAGACCTTTTCCGATATTATTTAAGCACCAATAAAACTCGTTGCATTCACAGCTATATTTATCTGCGGTTGGCTTTTTTACGTAATGATCAGCATCCGTCTCCTCTGGAATATCACAATATCGTCCATCCTTATCTAACAGCACACGGCACAACCTGTCAGCACGAATATCCTTATCAGCATAGTCAAATGAACTTACATGAATGTCAAGACGATTTCCATCTGTAAAGATAGCAAGCCAGCCAAATGTATCCTGCGGTGTATACTCTTTTTCTAACAGCAAATCCATGTATTCTGGCATTTGCATATAAAGAACAGTTCCAAAATGATTGATCCAATCATGATTTTCATAATAAGGCTTCGTATCAGTCACAACATATACCACATCATAATCCTGAAAACGATCCTTCGGTGCATTAGGATTTGTTCGTGAACCATTTAGATAAACGGCACGTACACGCTCATCATCTTTAGCAACCTGCAAAATCAATTTCATCATCTCTTCTTCGCTTCTCATTGCTGCTTCCATATTTTAATACCTCTCTTTCTTTTAAACAATACAAATTTTGACAATATTTGTCGCTCTTTCACCTTTTACTCATGTTGTCATCATAGCAAATTTTTAAGGTTCTGACAAGGTTCTTGCCAAAGCTGAGGGCTGATGATAGAATAAAAATTAAAATAAAACCAAGAAAGGACAAACTAATTCAATGGACAATCCAGTATACAAGCTATTAATTGTCGAGGATGATTTAGGCATCGCGCAAGCTATTCAGACCCAGGCATCCATGTGGAATTTTGATGTTCGCATCGTTGAAAATTTTCGTGATGTCACTGGTGAAGTGACTTCATTTTCTCCTCATATTATTTTGCTCGACATCACACTTCCATTTTTTAATGGCTATCACTGGTGCAGCGAAATTCGAAAATTTTCTCGCGTGCCAATTATTTTTATCTCCTCTGCCGCTGACAACATGAATATCATTATGGCGATGAATCTCGGTGCTGATGATTTTGTTGCAAAGCCATTTGATTTAAATGTATTGCTTGCAAAAATACAGGCCCTTCTTCGCAGAAGCTATGATTTTGCACCAACCTCCAATGTGCTTGCACACCGCGGCGCACTATTAGATTTAAATGATCACACGCTAAGTTTTAACGGTGAAGATATTCCGTTAACGAAAAACGAATATCGCATTTTATCCTGCCTGATGGAGCAAAAGGGCAAGGTTATCAGCCGTGAAAAGCTGATGGAACGCCTGTGGGAGACCGATCAATTTGTGGATGAAAATACGCTTACGGTTAATATAAATCGTCTTCGAAAAAAGCTAGATAGTGCAGGACTAACACACTTTATCACGACAAAATTTGGTGTAGGATACCTGATTGAAAGTTGAGGAATTTACGATGTCACTATTTTTTTCTTATTTAAAGCAGCAATTAAAATATATTTTTTTATTTTTGCTGTTTTCCATTACCTTTGCCATCACCTTTTTCTTTTATAACTTTCCATTGGAGGCGGTGGCTTATCCAATGCTTCTATGTGTATGTTTTGGGCTTTTCTTTTTCATATGGGATTTTTCAAAGACAAAAGCATTACACAAAAGGCTGATGGAACTTTCCAATCTAACTGAACTTTCAATTGATATGATTCGTGCGCTTCCACAGTCAGACTCGATTGAAAACACAGATTATCATCTTTTGCTGTCTGGTCTTGCTGAGCAAATATTGGATCTGAAAACGGCACAGTCCACTCGCCTTACCGATATGATTGATTATTATACGGTGTGGGTTCATCAGATCAAGACACCAATCTCTTCCATGCGTCTGACACTCCAAAATGAGGATTCGCCACTTGCGCGCAAGCTTTCCTGTGACTTGTCGCACATTGAACAGTATGTAGAAATGGTGTTAGCATTTCTTCGTCTTGATTCTGATTCAAGTGATTATGTATTTAAAATGCACGAACTTGATCCACTGCTTCGTCAATCAATTCGTCGCTTTTCATCTGAATTTATTAATAGAAAGCTTAGCCTTTCATACACACCTCCAAGTGATGAAAACGGAACACCACGAATGATTACTGATGATAAATGGTTTTGCTTTGTCATTAAACAGCTTCTTTCAAATGCGCTCAAATACACACGAACAGGAACGATTTCAATCTTCTTTTCGCAGCCGAAAGTACTGTGCATTCGAGACACCGGCATCGGCATTGCACCGCAAGACCTTCCACGCGTTTTTGAAAAAGGATATACGGGCTGCAATGGACGCACTGACAAAAAGGCAAGTGGTCTGGGACTCTACTTATGCAAACGAATTTGTAAAAATCTTGGTATCGGCATTTCTATCACCTCTGAGGTAGACAATGGAACCTGCGTATATCTTTCTCTTGATCAGTATCCACTAAAAGCTGAATAAAGCAAAAATCTTTATTTCTTACACTACTGTAAGTTTTTGGGCGGAAAATGTAAGCCAATTCAATGGCAATGCATTTTCCGTTTTGTTATACTATGCCTTGTAAGAAAGAATTACAGGAGGTACTTAATACCATGACAATACTTGAAGTAAATGGATTGAAAAAAATATATTCCACCCGCTTCGGCGGCAATAAGGTTGAGGCACTGAAGAATGTAAATTTCAGTGTAGAGCAGGGCGAGTATGTTGCTATTATGGGCGAATCTGGTTCAGGCAAAACAACACTTTTAAATATCCTTGCTGCTTTAGATAAACCAACTGAAGGCAATGTAATTTTAGATGGCAATAATCTGTCAAAATTGAAGGAATCTCAAATCTCAGCATTTCGCCGTGACAATCTCGGCTTTGTATTTCAGGATTTTAATCTGCTAGACACCTTCACACTTGAGGACAATATTTATCTTCCACTTGTACTTGCCGGAATGCCTTACAAAAAAATGCATGATCGTTTGGTGCCAATTGCAGAACGTCTTGGTATCAGCTCATTACTTAAAAAATATCCATATGAGGTTTCAGGCGGACAAAAGCAACGTGCCGCAGCTGCCCGTGCATTAATTACAAATCCGAAGCTTATTTTGGCTGATGAACCAACTGGTGCACTCGATTCAAAGGCATCTGATGAGCTGCTTAGTTTATTTTCAGAGATTAACCGCACAGGACAGACAATTGTAATGGTAACGCATTCTGTCAAGGCAGCCAGCACTGCCGGACGTGTTTTATTTATCCGAGACGGTGAGGTTTTCCACCAAATTTACCGTGGAAATGATACTGATGAACAGCTGTATCAAAAAATTTCTGATACACTGACACTTCTTGCAACAGGAGGTGATCGCCGATGAAAACAGGATTTTACCCGAAGCTTGCCTTCGATGGCATCCGGAAAAATCGCAGGATGTATGTTCCATTTATTTGCACCTGCATTGGAATGGTGATGATGTTCTATATCATTTCTTATCTGCACTACAGTGATACAATTGCATCTATGAATGGCGGCCAGATCATGCGCTCTACGCTTAATTTGGGCAGCATTGTAGTAGGTATTTTTTCCTGTATTTTTCTGTTTTACACAAACTCCTTTTTAATCCGAAGACGAAAAAAGGAATTTGGTCTGTATCACATTCTTGGCATGGGAAAACTAAATATTGCACGCATTTTATTTTGGGAAACACTTTTGACAGCAGTGATTTCTCTTGTTCTCGGCATAGGTTTTGGCATTTTATTTTCGAAGCTCGCTGAACTTGCCATGGCTCGTCTGACACACGCTCAGATTATTTATTCCATGCATATTTCACCAGACTCCATTTTATTTACACTAACTGTATTTGGCTGCATTTTTATTTTACTGTTTTTTAATACACTTCGTCAGGTTCATTTTTCAAATGCTATTACACTTGTTCAGAGTGAATCTGTCGGTGAAAAACCGCCAAAGGGAAATATCCTTTTAGGTCTTCTAGGTATGATTTGTTTAGCTGCTGCCTATTATCTTGCTGTAACAGTTGCAGATCCTGTATCAGCACTTGGCATGTTTTTTATAGCAGTTATTCTCGTAATCGTTGGCACCTACCTTATCATGATCGCTAGCTCTGTTTTATTCTGCAGGCTGCTTCAAAAAAATAAGCGCTACTATTACAAGGCAAATCATTTTGTGTCAATTTCTTCTATGGCTTACAGAATGAAAAGAAATGGCGCTGGACTGGCTTCCATCTGTATCCTTGCTACAATGGTTCTTGTTATGCTGTCCACTACTGTAAGCTTATACTTCGGTATGGATGATGTATTGTCAAATCGCTATCCTTATCAATTTAATACGACTGCATCTTATAATTCCTTCGATACAATGTCTGATGAAAATACAGCATCAATTCGTAAGCTTGCATCAGATGCGATGGATAAATATGAATGTACACCATCCAATGTTTCCGATTATCGGTCCGCCTGTTTTTACGGCTATTTAATTGATAATGACTTTGTATGCGATACTCCGTTTGACAGCCATTCTGAAACAGCAAATTACCTTGAAGGCAAAATGTTTTACTTCGTTCCACTTTCAGATTACAACAAAATGATGGGCACGAATGAAACTCTTGCATCTGATGAAGCGCTGCTTTTTTCAACTCGGGACTCTGCTTATAATGAAAGTACTATTTCCTTTGAGCATGGCATGACATACACAATCAAAAAGCAAATTGACAAATTTAGACCTGACGGCAACTCAATGGCAAATATTTCCACTACATTTGTCTTAATCGTTCCAGACATTCATGCGGCAGTTGATGCCATTGCAGCATTGCCTGATAATGAAAAGTCCGTTTACTTTTATTGGCACTATAACTTTGATACCAACTTGAATCGTGATAATCAGATTTTGCTGGCAAATGATCTTTCATCCACTATTTCTGATTTTTTCACACAAAGCTATACGCAAAACACAGGAATTATGCGTTGCCAGTTTGAAAGCCGTGCTGCTAATTATGAGGAGTTCTTAGCAGACTTTGGAAGTTTATTTTATCTGGCAATCGTTTTAAGCATTGTTTTCTTAATTGCCGCTGTTTTGATTATTTATTACAAGCAGATTTCAGAAGGCTATGAGGATCAGGCACGTTTTGATATTATGCAAAAAGTAGGCATGACAAAGCGCGAAATTAAAAAGAGTATCAACTCCCAGCTGCTTACTGTATTTTTCCTTCCACTTGTCGGTGCCGGCATTCATCTGATTTTTGCCTTCCCAATGATTAGAAAAATCCTGCTGCTGTTTAATTTAACAAATCTGCATCTATATACAATCGTTACGTTAATCAGCTTTGGAGCATTTGCGCTCTTCTACACAATTGTGTACCGCATCACATCAAACGCGTACTACCATATCGTGAGTGGTGCCTCCAGCGCTAAGGTTCGTTGATAAGCCACTATTTACAGCAAAGCCCTAAGGTGAATGGATTTCACGAGCCGGACAGCATATAGCTTGACTTTCTCGCTAGAAATGTGTATTCTCTTCTTAAATTAATGTAAGAAAGGAAGGAAAATTTTATGGGTTGCCTTGGAAATATTATATGGATGCTCTGCGGAGGTCTTGTCAGTGCACTAGGATATTTAATTGCCGGATGTATTTGGTGCATAACCATTGTGGGAATCCCGGTTGGCATGCAATGCTTTAAGTTAGCCGGCCTGGCACTTTTTCCGTTTGGAAAGGATGTTACATACGGTGGTGGACTTGGAAGCTTTTTACTAAATATCATCTGGGCCGTTTTCTTCGGCATTCCGATCGCACTTCATTCTCTGTTATGGGGCTGCATCATGTGCATTACAATAATTGGAATTCCATTTGGCCTCCAGCATTTTAAGATGGCAAAGCTTGCACTGATGCCTTTTGGAACAGTTGTGTATTAACTTAATCATACAAAAACATAAAAGCTTCGAGATCTCTTTCGTACAGAGCTCCCGAAGCTTTTTCCCCTGGTATCATTTTATCGAAGAATAATATAAACCGCATAAACTAAAGGAACAAATAATGTGTTTGCAACACCGTCAAATTTATTCATGCTTTTTTACCTCTATCTTGTGTTTATTTTTCTCTCAGTACTACACCAAACCTCGATTTTTCAACATCATCTCTGAAATTTGCATACCACTTAATATTCCTTAATTAATCACCAGAGCCACACCATTAAAAATGATATAATAATTCCGCTTACCGCAAAAACAGGAATCATAGGAAGTAAAACCTTAACATGAAACGCAAATATGATCAAAGCCACTACTTTTTTAACGATCATAATTTTAGTCAGTTTTTTCTTTTACAGACACTTTATTCTGTGAATTATAATAGCGCTCTTGAATTTCTGGTGGATAATCGCTGACAAAAGTTATTGGATTGATTAACAACAGCCCAAAAACAAGCACACCAAATATTGCCATCATAATAGCACATTCTAAAATAAAGACCGTACAGTTCATAAATACACCTCTATCAATCCCAGCTTGTCGAGCTAGAAAATCTTGAATTTTTAGTATCCGCTTTTTACACAGACAGATTCGCATCTCCCCAATCCTTCATATAGTCAAGAACAGATAAAAAACTTTCTCCCAGTTCTGTCAATGAATACTCCACACGTGGAGGAACCTCACAAAAATCGTGGCGAAGGATAAAACCGTCTGCCTCTAATTCTCGGAGTTGCTTTGTAAGGGAACTTTCCGTTATTTCTCCGATCTGGCGGCGAAGCTGCCCAAACCTCCGGATATCACATTTTCCGATATACCATAGAATTTCAATTTTATATTTTCCTCCCAGTAATTTCTGCACGGTGGAAATTGTTTTGCACCGATTGATTGCGGATTCAGATTTTCTCATTCTTTTCATCTCCTTCTCTGTCATTATATCCCATTTCACGCCAAAATAAAAGGTACTATAAAAAAGTACCGTACTTTTATTTTCGCTGTGCTTTGCTATAATGTTGTTAACGGGAAAGTCATGTGCAGGTTTGCCCGTTACCTGCACATAATCATTGCAACAAGAGGTATTTACCATGCACTATACAGGAACCATCTGGCGTCCACCCTACGAGGCAGATTCCCTGCTTTTAGAAGTGACCGCAGGTTGCACACATCACAAGTGCAAATTTTGCACGCTGTACAGTGACCTGCCCTTCAAATTCAGGATGACACCCATAGAGGATATCGAAAGCGACTTATTGGAGGTACAGGTCTTACGCAATAATCCTGCTTCCATAATAACAAACAAACTACATGGATTGCCACGTCCAAAGCCGATACAAAGAGTTTTCCTAACTGGGGCAAACCCATTCGTTCTCAAAACAGACAAACTCCTTGAAATTGCAGCACTCATCCGAAAGTATCTGCCATCTGTCGAATCAATCGGCTGTTTTGCCCGTATTACAGATTCAAAGAATAAGACGGAGTGGTGTTAGTATATAAGTGTAGACAGAAAAAGTTGAACAGCCTATACTATAAAA
>OLPV01001275.1_pt1 | contig 18989 bp, 21 predicted proteins | sample 1671961 | NCBI WGS metagenome assembly OLPV01 (sample SAMEA3136630, study PRJEB25190) | human gut metagenome | biome: human gut; feature: human-associated habitat; material: faeces | place: Austria | collected 2013
TGAAGTGCCTGTCCGACCGCGTCGCCGACCCCGAGGACGGGCTCACGCAGGTCACGGTCGTCGACGACCAGCTGGGCCGCCTGACCTTCACGCGCGACATGGCCGAGGCCATCTTCCACGTGTTGGACTCGAAGGCCCCCTACGGCACCTACGACTGCACCGGCTCCGGCGCCGTGAAGAGCTGGGCCGATATCGCCCGCGCCGTCTTCGAGGCAGCCAACGGCAACGGGGACAAGGTCGTGCCGGTTTCGACCGCCGACTACTACGCCGGCGCCGCCGGCCCCGTCGCCCCGCGCCCGGTCCACTCCGCGCTCGACCTTTCCAGGCTCGAGTCGGCTGGGTTCCATATGCCCGACTGGGAGGAAGAGCTAGGGGAGTACCTGGAGAATTATTTTGATTAATGAAAGAGAAACTATGACTAATCAAAAAGTACTCGTGACGGGAGCCGCTGGCTTCATCGGCGCATTCCTCGTCAGGAAGCTACTCGAGGAAACCGATGACACAATCGTCGGCCTCGACAACCTCAACAGCTACTACGACCCCGGCATCAAGGACGCGCGCCTTCGCATGCTCGCCGAGGCCGATGCCGACGGCCGCTTCACCTTCGTGCGCGGCGACCTGTGCGACGCCGCCCTCATCGAGCACCTGTTCGCGGAGAACGGCTTCGACGTCGTTGTGAACCTCGCCGCCCAGGCGGGCGTCCGCTACTCCATCGAGAACCCACGCGCCTACCTCGAGAGCAACCTCGTCGGCTTCTTTAACATCCTCGAGGCATGTCGCCACCATCCGGTCAAGCACCTGGTCTACGCCAGCTCCAGCTCGGTTTACGGCGGCAACAAGAAGGTGCCGTTCTCCGAGGAGGACCGCGTCGACTCGCCGGTGTCGCTCTACGCCGCCACCAAGAAGTCCAACGAGCTGATGGCCGCCGCCTACTCCAAGCTCTACTCCATCCCGGCCACCGGCCTGCGCTTCTTCACCGTGTACGGCCCCATGGGCAGGCCCGACATGGCCTACTTCGGCTTCACCGAGAAGCTGCGCCGAGGCGACACCATCAAGATCTTCAACATGGGCGACTGCCGCCGCGACTTCACCTACGTCGACGACATCGTCGAGGGCGTGAGGCGCGTCATGGACGCCGCGCCCGAGGTGAAGATGGGCGAGGACGGCCTGCCGCTCGCCGCGCACCGCGTCTACAACATCGGCAACTCGCACCCCGAGAACCTGCTCGACTTCGTCGACACGCTGCAGCGCGTGCTGGTGGAGGAGGGCGTGCTCCCGGCCGACTACGACTTCGAGGCCCACAAGCAGCTCGTGCCCATGCAGCCCGGCGACGTGCCCGTCACCTACGCCGACACCACGGCGCTCCAACGTGACCTGGACTACAAGCCCGCGACGCCGCTTGAGGACGGCCTGAGGGCCTTTGCCAAGTGGTATAAGCGCTACTACAACATTTAGGAAATCATGGCCCTGTAACAGGGGCCATTTTTCTTGCTGATTATTGCTCTTTGACAATTGGAGAATGACATGAAGATTGCTGTCGCAGGCACCGGTTACGTCGGTCTGTCCCTCGCCGTCCTGCTCTCGCAGCACAACGAGGTTCACGCGCTGGACATCGTTCCCGAGAAGGTCGAGAAGATCAACAACTATATGTCGCCCATCCAGGACGACGAGATCGAGCGCTTCCTGGCGGAGGCCAAGGCGGGGGAGCGCCAGCTCGACCTGCACGCCACCGTGGACGTGGCCGAGGCCTACGCGGGCGCCGACTACGCCGTCATCGCCACGCCCACCAACTACGACTCCGACAGGAACTTCTTCGACACCAGCTCCGTCGAGGCCGCCATCGCCGCCGTGCGCTCGGTTAACCCGGACGCCTGGATCGTCATCAAGTCGACCATCCCCGTCGGCTACACGGCGGGCCTGCGCGAGAGGCTGGGCGACAGCAAGATCTTCTTCAGCCCGGAGTTCCTGCGTGAGAGCAAGGCGCTCTACGACAATCTGCACCCCAGCCGCATCGTGGTGGGCGCGCCCAAGGAGGACGCCGAGGCCGTCGCGGCGGCCGAGCGTTTCGCCGGCCTGCTCGCTCAGGGCGCCGATCCAGTCGAGCTCGAGCGTGTCAACGCGGACGGCTCAAGGGGCATCCCCGAGCTCGTGCTGGGCACCACCGAGGCCGAGGCCGTGAAGCTCTTCGCCAACACCTATCTGGCTCTGCGCGTGGCCTACTTTAACGAGCTCGACACCTACTGCGAGGTCCGCGGCCTCAACACCCGCGACGTCATCGACGGCGTCTGCCTGGAGCCGCGCATCGGGTCGCACTACAACAACCCCAGCTTCGGCTACGGCGGCTACTGCCTGCCCAAGGACACCAAGCAGCTGCTGGCCAACTACAAGGACGTGCCGCAGAACCTGATCGAGGCCATCGTGGACGCCAACCGCACCCGCAAGGACTTCGTGGCCGACGAGGTGCTGCAGATGGTGTGGGACCGCGTGTACGAGGGCAAGCCGAAGCCGGTCGTGGGCGTGTACCGCCTGACGATGAAGTCCAACTCCGACAACTTCCGCGCGAGCTCCATCCAGGGCGTCATGAAGCGCGTGAAGGCCAAGGGCGTGCCCGTGGTGGTCTACGAGCCCACGCTGGACGCGCCGGAGTTCTTCGGCTCCGAGGTGACCCACGACCTGGAGGCCTTCAAGGCCGGCTGCGACGTGATCGTCGCCAACCGCTGGAGCGACGAGCTCGCGGACGTGGCGGACAAGGTGTACACAAGAGATCTGTTTAAGAGGGATTAGGAAGTGTCTTTGTCACATTCGATCTGCAGCCCCACACGTAAGCTTGTAATAATCGGAGCAAGTGGGCATGGAAAGGTTATCGCCGACATCGCGCTGATGTGCGGATACGCGGACATTCTCTTTCTTGATGACAACCCTGCAGTTTCGCAATGCGCCGGATTCCCGGTTGTAGGAACGTCCTCAATGGCCGGAAAGCTCGGAGGCCGCTGTGATTACGTTGTCGCGATCGGCAACCCCATGGCGCGAGAACGGATTCAGGAAAGCATCGATGGCAAACTGGTGACCCTTGTTCATCCTAATGCCACAATTGGGCGATGCGTAGAAATTGGTGAGGGCACCGTCGTAATGGCTGGTGCCGTGGTTAATTCCGATACCGTTATCGGCAAGGGTGTGATTGTGAACACTTGTGCTTCGGTTGATCACGACTGTCGAATAGCCAATTACGTTCATGTATCCGTGGGGGCACATGTTGCGGGCACTGTGGATATCCATGAGCGCACGTGGCTCGGAATCGGGAGCTGCGTGACCAACAATGTGTCCATCTGTTCGGACTGTATGGTAGGTGCAGGAGCCGTCGTTGTGCGCGATATAGATGTATCCGGGACTTATGTAGGCATTCCGGCCAGGTTTTCACACGTTAATGAAAACTGGCCTTCTGCTGGACTAACTTCTCGGCAAAAGCCGACGCTCCTAGAATGACGGGCTGTTCGGGGGCTGTAAAAACAATCACAAGACCCGAGGGATACCTTCATTAGCAGACGACCCACTATCTTTTCTTGTATAGCGAAAACAATGATGTCGAAATGCAGCTAAACTCTTAAATTTTTTTGACATACGTTAAGTTTTAGATTCAATTGTTTAAGAATCAATCGGATTAAAATCACCTAGTTTGTCAAACATTAGGCGTAGCTGAGCGCGTCCTGCCCAAGGACACCAAGCAGCTGCTGGCCAACTACAAGGACGTGCCCCAGAACCTGATCGAGGCCATCGTGGACGCCAACCGCACCCGCAAGGACTTCGTGGCCGACGAGGTGCTGCAGATGGTGTGGGACCGCGTGTACGAGGGCAAGCCGAAGCCGGTCGTGGGCGTGTACCGCCTGACGATGAAGTCCAACTCCGACAACTTCCGCGCGAGCTCCATCCAGGGCGTCATGAAGCGCGTGAAGGCCAAGGGCGTGCCCGTGGTGGTCTACGAGCCCACGCTGGACGCGCCGGAGTTCTTCGGCTCCGAGGTCACGCATGACCTGGAGGCCTTCAAGGCAGGCTGCGACGTGATCGTGGCCAACCGCTGGAGCGACGAGCTCGCGGACGTGGCGGACAAGGTGTACACTAGGGATCTGTTTAAGAGGGACTAGGGGAGAGGATTCCCAGGCCCGACTCTGGACTTGCCTACAAGGCGTATTGACAAGAAAGAGGTCATATCGGCTATCGCCGATATGACCTCTTTTGGTATAAGTCTGATTCCTTTTCCAGCTGGTGGGCGACGCGTTATATATAGCACGTTAAGCGACGAACACCATTTTCCCTGCTTTTAGCCTTGGGCACCAAGAACGGGACGTCGCCCGTACTGCAATCGTCTGCGTCGGGCCTCTTAATCCAGCCCGACAGGCTTTCGAAGTCGTGGCTCAGCCTGTGTGTCAACTCCGCGTGGGTCGTCTCAGACATTTTGCAAAGCTCCGCGCTCGCATTGGTGACGACGAGGTTGATGTACATGGCGGAGCAAGAGTGTGAAAGGAGGGGTATCCTGATATGTCGGAGCTGGAAGAGACGGATGAGCTGAACAAGAATACGGAGCTTCAGAGTTGTCCGCACGGGTTGTTAGGCTAAGCGTGGATGTTGACTTTGTTTGTATTCGACGTCTTAGCCTTCGATGTGAAAGAAGAAGTCTATGCACCGTTTATCCAGCCGGTCTGTTCTCCCTATGATTCGTCTTTTCCGTGGTTTTAAAGAACAAAAGTGGGCTGAGCAGTTTTTGCGTGGCGATATATACATGAATACCCTAGGGTATTTTTGGAATGAGGGAAACGTGGAGCAGCAGGACTTTCTTGAAGGGGCCTGCGCGTCTTTTGACCCCCATATCATGCGGGGCTTTCCTAAAGATTTACTCGATGTCCTTGCAAAAGAATCGTATGCAATACCGAGCGGCGCAGGCTACTGTAATGTGTGCTGCTTTTCGTGCGTCCTCATTAAGCAAGTAGATACGAGAGTCGACTTAATTGAATTGCCCGATCCGGGCCTTGACCTTGGTTCATGGATTGTGGTTATTGACAATCCCTGTGAACTTATATCTAGGCTTAGGACAGCCGTTCTGCAATTGGGTTATGACTTTGTAGCTGCTCCGGTTGAATATAGAGATAGCGTTCAGTTGAATCCCTCAGAAGTTGTTAAATCAACAATGGATTTAAAATCTCATAATCCATTACCTGCCTATATGGTATTTCCAAATGGGATTCCACAATTTAATGCAGGAGTGTTTGTAAAGAATGTTCGTTACGAAAACCAAGCTGAATGGCGTATCGCCGTTAATAGGAAAGAACGGTCATATGAGCCTCTAATTCTTAAGCTTGGCGATTTGACTGATATCGCTCATTTGACTAGGAGAACGGAGCTTACTGATGATCTGCAACGGATGCACGGTTGTTCAGTCCCCTATTTAACTAGAGGGTGCTTTGGAACGAAGACTTCTCAAGAACTATCTCAGGATCTTTTTAAGTTAGGTAATGAGGAGCTTTTCATTACGCTGACGATTGGTTAGCCCTCAATTGACCAGGATAAAAGGAGATACTACTGCTGGCTGATCTTGGTGCTTACATTCCATGCAATAGGTTTTTCGATTCCGGCAGAAGTGCTCTTAGTGTTGTCACTCGAGAGAAGTCCGGGCAGATGGCTCTTAATCAACCCGATTTGGATCTGTCGTAATTGGAGCTATTCAGACTCAAGCATCACAGCCTGTATCACGCCTCTTTTCGATCAGCTTTTTAGCGAGCTCGAGGACGCTTTCGTCGTAATATGGCCAGTCTACGAAGTTTTCGAGGTACCCGCGCCCCGTTGCGGCCGACAGCTCATCGTTTATCTTGAGTGTAATCGCGACGAGTAAGGTTAGCATGCGATAGTAATCGGATCGAATGTTCATCGCATCAGGGTCGGTGATCGGTGAATGTGCGTGGTCGTATCTGTTCCTGAGACCCTGTGAGTTGGGGAAAGAGGCGTCGTTGAACATGTAATCGAGATATGCTGCCTCGTCGGGCGCGAACAGCTTGCCGCAGTACGACAGTATTTCGTCTGAGACAAGCCCATCGATGAGCGCTAAATCACCGTCTCCGCATCCCCCAAGCGCAATCGCGCCATTATCCCAAACGACCTTCAGGCAAATTGATCGAGGGGTTGGGGAGAGAGCGCCTGTCTTTTCGCACACACTTACCAGTTGTCGGTCGACTAATTGTTGGAGCACCTCGGCGTATACAGCATCATAATCGTCGAAGGTGACCATAGCATTCGAAATCAAATCGAAAAAGCAGCGAGCATGGTCGTTATGGCCTCTTCTGTATGTCAGCATGCACTGGTCGGAGAACAGATAAAATCCCCACCTGTTAAAGCAGGCTCCGTCAATTGCGTACTTTTTCTCAGAGAGCGCGTTGAGGGTTCCAAAAGTTTTAAAGCTTTCATAGGGGAAATAGTCGCCGTCGATTTTTCCAATCCTCGAATATATTGAATAGGACTTAACGGCGCGCTCGATCTCTGGCCCTATCGACTTGCATTTGTCGAGCCACGAAGCTCCGCTTGACGGCAGCGCCAAACTGAAACCACTGATTGAGTACTCCTCTGCAAAATAAACGTTGTACGTCCATTCGAGTGCATCTTCGAGCCTTGTACCGCGGCTTTCGAGGAAATTCGCGTATGCGAAAACTTCGACATTGGCGAGAGATTCCCGGGTGTTGGATATCGTATTCATTCGGTATTCCCCCAGCACGTGGGGCCCCAGCGTTGCAAGCAGGCCGCTCTCCTCGTGGGAGTGAGCAGGCGAGGCCATGAGACCGCTTCGGTCTACTACGTCCAGTAGGTATCTGCAATTGTTCATGATGCTTGCGTGATCGGTGTATTTGTCGAGCCAGGTTTCGCTAAAGCTGTAGGTCAAGGTTAGGCCTTCGACCTTTACACCCTTGCAAGCAATCTGTTCAGGGTCGATCTGCACCCCGGCTCCGTACTTAAGCCCGGTGCCTTGTCGAAATAGCTCATCCATAGCCTTATCGTGGGCCTGCTTTGCACGCACTTTGACGTTCGGCGACGGAGAGAATCTGCATTTTGTTGCGCCGGAAGGCCAATTGAAAAGGGCCTCCATATAATTCGGGTTGGCGCGCTGGTCGTCAAGGTAGCCTGCCATTATCGAATCGAAGTCGCCCTGGGAAAGGCATTTCGGGAGGTAGATTGCGTTCTGGTTCCTTGATTCCGTCGCGTACTCGTGGATGATCAGCTCAGCGGAATAATACGGATTGTCGATAAGTAATTTTCCTAGCTCTGTATCGAATAATTTGACGAGTTTGTCGTTCTCCAAGATAGAAGCTAAGCATTCGACATGTCGCGAGAGAAGTTCGTCAATTTCCTCGCCGGAGATCAGCGTCTCTGCGCCGCAGGCGTGCACCAACCCCCAAAACTGAGCGGCGTATTGTATCTCGACTTCCTCATAAATATCGAGGATTCCCGTAGACTTGAGCGTCTCCCTCGTATACTTGCAAGCATTCGCGAAGAGCGCGGAAACAACCCTTGCAACATCGATGTCTTCAGCTTTCTCGAACAATTCAGGGACCGTTTCAAATGTGAGCTTGAGTTGATGTGCCTCTATTGCGTCGTTAATCGTCGCGATTTGATTGTGAGGTCCCTCCTTCAGGATATAAAGACAACGGTCTATGAAAAATCCTACGGCCCAGTCGCTGCGGTCATAGGAAACGATCCTAGTGTGGTTGAATTCTCGCAACGATCGCCTTTCTCGCGTAATGCCGACTGCATAAGAATACCGCGGGTTGGGCCTCGTCGGCGGTCAACGATAGCGCCTAGTGAGGTCCTTGATGTAAAGCGGATAGACGTTGAGGCCTCTGCCAAACTATGCTCCTCCCCTTATGATGTCAGACTCGGTGAGTACGCGTTGCTGGCCAAAGAGATCCTGCTGATTAGGTTACTGCCATCAAAGGCCCCGAGGTGCAGGTCAGCGTACACCAATAGAAGTCCAACTCCGACAACTTCCGCGCGAGCTCCATCCAGGGCGTCATGGAATGCGTGAAGGCCAAATGCGTGCCCTTGGCGGCCTACGAGCTCACGCTAGACGCGGTATTATTTTGTCCAACTTAAGCAGTTTCTCAATTGGTTCATTTGAAGCTGTTCGCCCATATCACTGGAGTCCACTATGAGAAATTATTACCAGGTCAAGGCCGTCGCTTCAGCCCCTCCGAAAAGGCTTGTTGCGGTTGGAAAGGTCGTCTGTGTTCTTGGACTCCTAATTACACTCGGGGGTCCATTTGTAGCTTGGCTGCTTAGCGTTGGTGTAAATCGCGTACCGTCTTTCCCGTTTATAGTTCTTGGGTTGTTCTTGTTTATCGATGGCCTACTGTTGGTCTCGACCGCGTCGAGGCAGCAAAAGGAACTGTTGAATCTACGCCAATCTCTCCTAGAAGACGATCCGCAGATCACTGCAAGCGCCGAAGAGTTCATGTCTCGGCGAAAGGCTCTGGTACAACAAGGCGAGGTTACAGGCATATTCATCGTTCATAATGCCACCAAAGATCTGTACTACGTAGGCCAAAGCGCAAAGGCGATTGACCGGGCAGCTCTACAGTTTCTTGGAAAAGGTAATTGCCACGTGTGCGCCGATTTTAAGTACGGCGATGAGTTCAACGTGCGTATAGTTCCGCTGTCTACAAGCGGCTATAAGAGCCTCAATGAGTTAAAGCGCGCGGCAATAAAGGCGCTTGAGGCCGCTGGCGACGAGCTTTACTAAGGATGGATCGCCTTCCCCGTTAAATGCGTCTTATGGTGATTCTATTGCGACTAATTGGCTTGGGGGAGTCGTGTCTGCTGCTTGTACTTAAACGGCAACGGCGATATCGTCACCAATCCGCCCCAGCATATGCGCCCCGCCTTCCATAAAAATAATGCTGAGTTTTTCGTATACTATCTAACTGCCGAGCCGTGGAGCAACCGCATGGCGATTGCCTTCCGTGCGATCGGTAAGTAAAATTGAGCCATGATTACTCTTGTCGACATATCCGCTGCTGTTTCTCGCGTACTGTCTCGTTACGACGTCCGCGAGGCATACCTATTTGGCTCATTTGCCCGTGGCGATCAAACGCCAGATAGTGATATCGATTTGCGCCTCGTTTGCGGAGACAGCATGACGTTTGGCACGCTATACGAAATCTCCCTTGAACTTGAAAAGGAGCTCGGGCGAGAGGTTGAGATTGTGACTAATCCGCCTGAGCACATGCGCCCGTCATTCCGCAAAAACATTGAACAGGATGAGGTGCGTCTTTATGAAGCGGCGTAAGCGAGACGCTGAGCTCATCGATGTCATTCTGTCTGATTGCGAGACGCTGACTAAACGTATCGACCATTTTGGCTCTACGGAGAGTTCCTTTGTTTGCGATAGAAGCGAAGAAGGCGAACTTGCCTACGACGCAATCATGAGCCCTGTTTACAGAATCGCTGAGGATGCGCTCCATCTTTCTGAAGAAGTCCAATCAGCTTTTCCGGAGTATCCCTGGAATGATATTAGGGGTTTTCGCAACTTCGTAGCGCACGGTTATCGAGAGGTTGATCGATTCCTTGCTTGGAAAGTAATCGTCGATGATATTCCCGAGCTAGAGAAAGCTTTGCGAATCTTTAAGGAGCGTCAGAGCTAATGCGTCGTTGGCTGGCGGGTTGCCCTCGAAAGTCTACGGAGCTTCGTCGAACTTGACCTCCTTTCACCGACTGGCAAAACGATTTACGCCTAATTTCCGGGTTCGTTTACAGGTAATTCGTTCGCCACTCGCCCAATCTCGCTACACTAATAACTGCTGCTACCAGGGCATTTCCTGGTGCGGTTTCCATTGGCTCTTGCGTAGATCGGAGCGGTTATGTTTGCCACCGCGTTCCACACCAGCCGAAACTACATTTTGCTTACCATCATGGCCTGCCTATGCGTTTTGCTGGGCGGGCCTTCTTATGCCGCGGGCGCGGACAGCCTGTTCATTGCGGGCGACACGTACTGCGAGCCGGGCGTGTCGGGTCCCGGGTGGGCTTGGGCCGATGCCGAACATCTGGAGCTAACCGACTATGCGGGCGAGGCCATCGGCGCCGACGGCAACCTAGTGGTGACGCTTGCGGGGCAAAACACCGTGGTCGAGACGCATGCACCCGATGCGGACATTTCCATGAGCGGCATGGAGGTGTGGGGAAACCTTACGCTCATCGGCTCCGGCTCGCTGACGGCGACGGGTTCGCAATGCGGGATCCATGTGTCCCAGGCGCTTGTGGTGGACGGATGCACGGTGGATGCTAGGGCCGACGGGGCAGGCGTTCTTGACCAGACTGTTGCCGGCATTGCCGCAGGTAGCTTGACCGTACGTGGCGGCGGGCGCGTTGTTGCCGCGGGCGCGGGATCCGATGCGGGCTTGCGCTATTATGGCGTGCGCTTGCTCGACGAGGTATTTGGAGCTGACGCTGCGAGCGAGACGCTTGTCGTGGACGCGTCCTGGCTGGATGCGACCGGTACGGATGCCGGCGTTGCCTGCGATCGAGGGTCGCTCGTGGCTGCGCACTTTGTGACGCCTGCAGGCGGGGCCTTTGGCGCAGCCAGCGTGGTGGATATTAACGGGACCGTGGCCACGCATGTGGTGATCGAGCCCGATGGCGCCACCGCCCCGGCAGGGGAGCCAGTTACACCCGGCGGCGAGGTGTCGGGGGATGGCGCGGGCGAGACTACTGGTGGTGCCGACCCTGCTGCAGGGCAACCCGGTGCGGGACCGGCGACGGATCCTGCGGTGAAACCCGCGGCTACGTCGCCCAAGACAACGGTCGCCAAGACAAAAGTCACCAAGACGACCAGGCCCAAATCCACTATGGCAACAACACCGGCGCTTCCCAAGACCGGCAACGGCTACTGGATAGCTGCCTCCTTAACGCTATTCCTGCTGGGGACAGTGCTTCTGAGCGCCGCATATCGTTGCTGATGCGGTGCGACGCACTTGACTGCGATACAAGAGCTCTGTAGGAGCTTTAAGGGCAACGCTTTCGGCAAGGGAGCGTTGCTATTTATACATGCAATGTCTAACGTGCAGCCATATGCGTTTCCGCAACAAAGACTATCGCTTGTAGCAATACGCAAACATATGTTCTATACTTATACAAAAGGAATTGGTAAGAGGCGGTTAAATGAAAGCCAAGAGATGACATCACGAGCAGCGTTGTTCGTTTAATAAATGAATCGGGGCGTAGCCCCTATCTATTCTTTGGCCCAGGCTTTTTTCGTAGACATATGGGCACTGACGATTGAGACGGCCTATGCAGTTAGCCGGCAGGGTTCGGGTCTTATTGAATTAATTCAATTCACCTCGTGCTAAATCCACTCCGTTCTTTATACTCAAATGCAAACACTAAGGAGGTAGTCATGTTTTGGAGCTATGTTCAGCTTGATGATGGCACCCAGTTTGCCTACTCAGAGACAAGAGAAGACGGAACCGTTCGCGTAGCCGTCGAGCGCCCGGTTGACTTTGGCTTTGACCATGCGGAATGCTTCTTGCCTGCGGTCAAATGGTTCAACGTCGAAGGATTTACTGCTGATGACCTCAATTTCTTGACAGAATTTGTTAGATCAAACGCCCCGTTTATCTTCGAGCTCGCCGAACGCCAAAAAGCCGGACCGGCGGTGGCATAATGCCTCGAGTTCTTATTTTCGGGCAGTACGTTCTATTCTTTTGGATTGCGGAAAACGGAGAACCAATTCACATCCACGTAGGCGTAAAGAGGGCGGCTGCTAATTCGACTAAGTTTTGGCTAACGAAAGACGGCGGATGCAAGCTTGCGAACAACGAGAGCAAGATTCCGGCTAAGGATCTCAGAGATCTTTCAAAACTAATAACCATGAACCATCAATTCATATGTGACAAGTGGTGCGAAACCTTTGGTGATGATTCACTGACGTTCTACTGTTAATCATCGAGCAGGATGAGGTGCGTGTCTATGAAGCACTGCAAGCAGGACGAGGAGCTTGCGAATGCCAGCCCGCGGCCTTTCCCTTCCAGAGAACCCAGCCCGGTGACCCTCCAGGCCATTCGCGAAGGTGATGCGTTCTTAGTGACGGGGGAGTCCGGTCGCTTCGACAACGGCGCCGATCTAATCGATGCAGCTTTAAAAGCTCCTGAAGCGTGAGAGAATTTAACCACCGAAGAGACTGTCGTCTTGGAGGTGCCAGATCGGCGAGGTACGTACCTCGCCATTTTTGTACGATTTGATCAAATGTCTAAGCATTTGAACCTGCATATCGACGAGGTCGGCAATGCGGATAAGCCTTTTCTGCCTAGTGGCAGGCTTAATTCGCGATATCCTTCATGTGTTAAACTTGAGCCATAAATTCTGTTTCTAGTATTCGAAAGGCTTGAGATGAAGTTGTTAAAGGTTTGCTTCGACCATCTCTCGATGTTCGAAGACGGGTTATTCGAAATCGACCTGTTCGCCTCCGACCGCGTGACAGCCTCCGATGAGTCGGCTTTCGAACTGGCGGACCATCTCTACGTGAATAGCGTCGTTGCGCTGGCGGGCATTAACGCTACGGGCAAGACAACAGCACTGAACCTGCTGGAGCTCGCCTGCCGCATTGTTGACGGCTCTCCGGCGCGCGGCGGCGGGCTCCCATCAACGTTCCCCGCCGCGTTCGACGGCCCGTCCAAGCTCAAGTGCGTCATATGGCACGCAGATCGTCTTTACTTGCTCGAGTCGGTGCTGCAGACTGTCGAAGGAGGCGACGACGGTCCCGAGCTGACGTTCTCCGATGAGGTGATTTCTTCGCTGCCAGCCAAGGCCCTCAAGCGCTCGACCCTGGCATCCTGGGCCGAAATCGAGAAACTCGCGTCCCCGCTGTGCGACCGTGCTCAGATGCCGGACTCTTGGGCGGCGCTTACGCCGCCTGACGTTTCCGTCGCAGCCGCTGTGCTCGCCAAGGACTTCGGCCATCGCATCCGAGCGATAGCATTGCGCGACGGTGGCTTCCGCCTCACTGAGCAATTCAACGGTCTCGACGACGTGCTTCGTGTTTTCGACTCTGGCATCGAGCACCTCGAGGTCCGGGACTCCGGTCGCGCCTTCGTACTGACGTTTACAGGTCGCGAGCCCATCACGATCTCCGAGCGGGGACTCACCGAGGTGCTCTCCTCCGGCACTGTACGTGGCCTAGGGCTGGTGCAGCGCGCAATGAGGGTCCTGCGCTCCGGCGGCTACCTTTTAGTCGACGAGGTGGAGAACCACCTTAACCGCCAACTGGTTAACGTCGTGCTTGATCTGTTTGCCGCCCGCGGGACCAACCCCAACGGCGCGACGCTGGTTTTCACGACTCACTACCCGCAGCTCCTCGATCACGTGCACCGCAAGGACAACGTGTTCTTTCTCGCCCGGCGCGACTGCGGTGCGCGCGTGGTGAAGTACTCCGACCGCGTGAAACGCATCGAGAACAAGAAATCGGAGGTATTCGCCTCGAACTTTGTGAAGGGGACCGCTCCGCGCTACGCCGACGTGCGCGCGCTTAAGGAGCTCGTCGCAGAGGAGGTGTCCGATGAGCGGTGATGGCGGCTTTTGCTTTTCGGGGTACCATCCGGTAATCTCCTGCGAGGGCACCGCGGAAAAGGTGACCGTGGACATTCTGCTCGAGGCGGACGCGCTCGTCTTTCCAGAGGCCGACGTCGTGGACGTCACCCGCCTGCGCAAGGCCTCCGATATCCAAGATAACTACCTCAACTTAGACTATGACTGGCCAGTCTGCATCGTCAGGGTGCTGGACTCGAGAAAAGAACGCTTCAAACTCGGCAACCTGTACGCCGGCCGCTTCCCGGTGGTTAGCTACGTGACCCATCCCGAGATAGAGGTGCTGGCCGTTATTCGAGAGGGCGCGTGGAGACGCTGGCACGGCGGACGTATGAAACCGAGCGACTTCTGCAAACAGGAGCTCGGCATGCGCGAGGTGAAGAGAGAAGGCTTCCTAAGAGATTATTGGGATGCCGATTCGCTTACGGCCGCCGCCAGGGAATACAGGCGTCTTTCGAAAATCCCCAAGGGCGAGTTGTGCCTGGCAGACCTCATCCGGTAAAGGCTTGCAGCCACTGCAATACCCATAACGTTTCCTAAGACTACCGGCTGCCGCTTGATTGCCCTTTTCTGGGTGCTTTTCTTGCCATGCACACCACAGCCATAACGCCTGTTTCCGGAAGTGCGGGGAAAATCGGAACCAGCCGAGCACAAACCAAATTTTGGCGTCAAAACCGCAGGTCTCGAAAGGGTATAACCAGGGTCTGGTTGGCGGAACTCAGTCTTTCCCCGCACTTCCGAACTCGGAGAGTCTTAGAAGCCAGTATTGAATATCGGGAGCTACTTGCCGAAAATCCATTTGAGGGAATCCGTATCGTCGATATCATTCGAGAGGGGATGACGGACGATGATCCACGCCTACAGTGAGATGTATCTCGAGGATGCCATGAGTACGCTGGGCGAGGCGGTCGATTTTGCCCTCTGTGACCAAGGGCTGACTTCGGCCGAGTTGACGGCGATCCTGTCGAACGCTTTTGAGATGAAACAGTTTGAGCGTGGTACGACTCGCGTCGTCTGCGGCATGGCGGGCGACGAGCTCGCGCGCGATATTATCGCCCATGCGGGACTGACCCCCGTCGAATGCAGGGAGACCTATCCGTTCGACCGTTCGCCTCAGTATTGGGCGGGCTGGGTTTTGGCCTATGCGCAATGGATGAGCAGCTTGGGCTTTAATGAGCTACTCGAAGTCGCCCCGCTCGATTGGATCATCGGCTCGTACCATCCGCTTCACGAGGCCTCCGAAGTCAAATTCGCCCAGATTATTATCGAAAAATGGAACAACGCCCAGACAGACAAAAAGGGCCTCAAAGCGGCACGAAAGGCGGCCGGACTAACGCAAAAACAGCTCGCCGCCCAATCGGGGGTTAAGCTTCGCGCCATACAACTCTACGAGCAGAACCAGCTCGACCTACGCCGCGCCTCGGTCTCCTCGGCATTGGCGCTTGCAAATGCCCTAAACTGCGCCATGGAAGACCTCGTCTGGAAACCGGTTGCCCTGGAGTACGACTCGCGGGCTATTCCATCCATAGAGCTATAAAGGAGGCAGACATGCTTTGGAGCAATGTTCAACAAGATGACGGTGCTGATTGCGTTGCTCAAGAAGATCATTCAACTGCGCACGTGGCAAATTCAGCATCACTGATTTTGCGCGACGGCGCCACGTTAATCGACGAAGCTGTTCGGCTAACCATTGCGGGCATGCCCAACGCGCTCAGGCTCTTGGAGAACTCATGACGACGGTCGCGCCGCGCCGGGCACATCCGTTCGCACCGCTCGTGCTCGACGATGCCGGTTCGCTCGAAGCTATGGCCGCGGCCGTGATGCGTCTACACAGCACGCTGATGACCGTCGGGCGCTGCTATACGACCGACGCCGCGGGCGACCGTGCCGCACTTGAGCTTGGACGCGTCGAGTCCGTACTTGCAGGTTCATTCTGTACGATATTCGGCCAATCGCCGGCCGATCGCTTCGCAGACATCTTTGACCAGGTCGCCTACGTGGCCGAGCACATGGTCAAGGACCACATCTTTGAGGACGGCAACAAACGCACCAGCCTTGTCTTTGCGTTGTCCGTCTTAAGGTTCGCCGGCACTCCGGTCGTGCTGTCCGATGGCCCCGAGCCCAAAGACAATCAATACTATGCCTGGATCCAGGACCTCGTTTCCAGTCGCCGCACGACCAGCGAGCTAGCCGAAGAGCTGCGCCGCGGTTGTGTTGTAGGCTCGGGCGACCCCTCGCGCGTATAGAATCTAAGCATCCGCACGCCAGTTATTGAATGGATTGGACACCATATGGAAATCCCCAGCACCCTGTGCAGCAATGTCTACGACTTTGCGTTTTGCCCCGAGCCCTGTTACGACCGCCTGGTCGACCTCGCCGATCCCGAGGACTGGGGTCCCAGCAACCGCATCCTCAAAAACTACCTGTCGTTTTCGTTTAGCCGCGCGGTGTTTTTGACCGAGCGCGACGTGGACCAGACCGCACCGTCCAACCTGCCGCTGGTGTTCGATGACGACCGCTGCCTGTTTAACACCGGCCTGTATACACGCCGTTACGAGACCATCTACGGTCTGTTTGAGCCCAACACCAAGCCCGACGCACGCCAGCGCTGGTTTTTGAAGGGCTTCTTTAAGGAGAGCGACCCCATGCTGGTCTCGTTTGAGTACCTGCCGTGCCGCGTGCGCTTTGCCGAGGACCCCTCCGAGCTCGTCTTTGACTACCGCCTGCCCATCCGTTCCAACATCGACCACATTTTGGGCGACGAGGAAAACCTGACGCGCATCCCCGCCAGCCTGATGGGGGAGGACAACTCGCTGCTGCTGCGCCGCGTCTTTGAGGGCGCCGTCGTCGAGGCCGCCCGCCGCGCCGCAGCCAACTACACGCTCGCGGTGCCGCAGTTCTATGGCGGCCGGATCCAGCTGCTGCTGCCGCTGTGCCTAACCGGCGACAAGCCCGAGCTGGCGCTGACTATCCAGCGCGAGGACGGCTTTTACGCCGCGCGTACCTGTCTCACGCTCGACATGGCCTACAACAACGCGCGACTTATCTGCCGCCCCGAGACCTCGTGGATCAAGCGATAAAGGGTGGTTTAGCTGCTGGTTTGTCGGCTGCCCTGATTGCGGTGACGAGGTCTGCGCCCACGATTACGTCAACGATTTTAAAATCGGGGGCAAAAAGTTCTTGGTAAACCACGCGCGGCTATGATAGTATCTCTTTTGCCGAAAGGCGACGGGCGATTGGCTCAGGGGTAGAGCATATCCTTCACACGGATGGGGTCACAAGTTCGAATCTTGTATCGCCCACCATCAAAAGCACAGGTCAGAGGTGTTAAGCCTCTGGCCTTTTTCTTTTTGACACCAAGGGTGACACCAAAACTGACACCAAAAACAAATCGTAGTCGTCTATGGCGCCATTTTTTATCGCATCCTTTTTGCTGACGCCATTGCCCGTTTTGTATAAAACGCATGCGTATTTTCATTGAATTCCCCCTGTGATCCGAGCACAAATGTGGAGATAGGGACCACATGCCCAAAGCGCCTTCCAGCGGATTTCTATCACACGGTGGTTTTTCGGCAGAACTCGTCAAGCTTTTGGTTTGCTTCCGGTACTTACCCGCATGATGTCCCGGTAGATAATCGGCCATGCCCGCAATCCGCACGATCAACGGCCGATACCAGGGGAGGCACAAATGGACGAAATCGTCTGCGCAAACACAGCATTCCGCTACTGGCGCTGCCCACCGCAGGTGCGCAACCTCTACCCGCACCTACCCAACTCCGAAGACGGCTGGCGAGCTCTATCCCAATCGCCCTTTGTAGTCGACGTCCTCAAGACGCCAATCATCACAGCAGCATCAACACGAAGCAACCTGCATTCTGAGACAAGACGGACCATCCGATGGAACAGCGCCTATACAGAGAAGGTTTCCATCGACACGGGTATGGGCTTTAGCGTCACTGACCCTCTTAATACGCTATTCACCATGACTCGAAGCGTGTCTTCATGCGACCTGGTTCTGGCTATGTACGAGTTCTGCGGATGGTTCTCGGTTTTTAAACCATCGCCCGCGGTCGACATAGCACTTGAGCAGACAAAATCAGAAGAAGAGCAGTACACCACAGAAAGTTTGTTTGAACTAGACGAAACTCAAGATGAGATCCCATGGAAGCGAGTCCATGCTCGGGCGCACCAGAAGGACAGCAAGAATGATCAAAGTGAGCAGCAGGATAACGGATCCGGAAATACAGCTAGCGGAAAGGGCACATCGCTCTGGATGAGAAAGCCTCTTATTGAAATAGAAGAACTGCATAGATTTGCAGCGAAGGTTAAAGGCGAGATGTGGGGAAAGCAATTCTACGAAGCCGCACGGCAGGTAATGGGTATCGCTGCATCCCCGCTAGAAGTTGCTGGAATCATGTTACTGAGTCATCCGAGGCGTGCCGGCGGAGCGGAGTTTAAAAACATATTCGTCAACGACTTAACACCGCTGTCGAATTCAGCCCGGAAAATCGCAGGTCAGAAAATCTGTTACGGCGATATCGTCATCGTAAATCCAATAACAATGAAGGCTGTGATTATCGAACTTCAAGGAGAGGTTATCCATGGATCGGGCGCCGTGCTTGACCACGATGCCACCCGAATGACAGCATTGCAAAGCATGGGATACGACGTATTTCTTGTAACCCATGACATGCTCAATGATCACGATCAGCTTGATGCCATCATTCACAGTGTGTGTGAGCGATTAGAGTTGCGCTACAAGCCAAAAACCGAGGCGATGAGATGCGCTGAGACCAGATTGCGGGCCAACGTTCTGTGCAATTGGCTCGGTATTGGTAAGTAATAATGGCCAAGTGGGCATTTTTAATACTTTATATGCTGTCAGTAATTAAGTGCCATTTTAAAACCATGCCGGTTTACTACGTTGGATTGTGGGTAACTGAACACACTGATTTCGCCGCTCGTAAAACCGCAGGTAGATTGCCTGCCCGTTTTGCGAAAGTAGGCGTGAGGTCGGAAATCCGGGAATCGGCGTAGTAAACCGGTCTGTTTATGAAGCGACCAGCTGGGGCGAGCTACGCACGGTTCCGTAAATTGGCCCGAAGGCGTGCGGAAGGGCTCATGCCCACGGATGCACCGCGGATCGCTTTGGTCTGGCCGGCGGCGTCTGGGGCGACATGCCGAGCCCTGCAAAGGAAGGCGGCGGGCTTGCCGCCGCCCACGGGGCTCGCCCCGCGGGCTATGTCGGGCATCGTGTGTCTCTTTGGCCCCGCTCCCGTTCAACGCGCCGCAAAATATTTTCCGAAATTGTCCTTGCATCGGCGGGGGAGTTCCCGTATAGTACTTCTTCGCACGGGGGCGTAGCTCAGCTGGGAGAGCGC
>OLPV01001281.1_pt1 | contig 18948 bp, 18 predicted proteins | sample 1671961 | NCBI WGS metagenome assembly OLPV01 (sample SAMEA3136630, study PRJEB25190) | human gut metagenome | biome: human gut; feature: human-associated habitat; material: faeces | place: Austria | collected 2013
GAGCCATAATGCGAATGTGCCTGCGGTGATACTGTTGCATCTATACAACTGATACAACACCCTGAATATTTCGCACGTCCGTCTTACTCACGCTGTGCAAGGGTGAATGTGTTTTACAAAGATTTAACATATATTTTACCGGGAAAAGCTAGTTGAAGTACACCTTTATCCTTTACATTAAGTATGTGAAAAAGAGGATTAAAAAAGAAAGTATTATGTGAAGGAGAGCGCAAAAAAATTGCGCAAGGTGAGAAAATGGGTAATATGTTGAGTACGTTGTTTGGGTTATTAGGCGGATTGGCATTATTTTTATTCGGAATGGAAATGATGAGTGATGGACTTCAGAAAGCAGCAGGAGAACGAATGCGTTATATCTTAGGGCTGCTTACTAAGAATCCGATCATGGGTGTGTTAGCAGGCGCACTGGTAACTGCGGTTTTACAGAGCAGTAGTGCCACAACGGTTATGGTAATCGGTTTTGTCAGTGCAGGACTGATGACACTTCCGCAGGCAATTTCTATTATATTAGGTGCCAATATCGGAACGACGATCACAGCACAGATCATAGCGTTTAATATTAGCGACTATATCTATCCAATTATATTTATTGGATTTCTGGTAGGATTTCTTTCAAAAAAAGAAGTATTAAAAAATGTTGGTAATACGATATTAGGATTTGGTATTTTATTCGTTGGAATTGAAGTGATGGGAACGACAATGAAGCCATTGGCAACCAGTCCGGTATTTCTCGATCTGATTGGTAAAGTGGCAGATGTTCCGATTCTTGGTTTGTTATTAGGAACCGGAATTACATTAGTTGTACAGAGTTCTTCTGCGGTCATTGCAGTATTACAGAATTTTGCGGCACAGGCAGGACCGGATGGGGTGTCGTCGATTCTTGGATTGCAAGGAGCAATACCGATTCTGCTTGGAAGTAATATCGGAACAACGATTACCGCGCTGCTCGCATGTATCGGACAGAGCAGAGATGCAAAGCGTACAGCGGTTGCACATACAGTATTTAATGTGACGGGTTCAGTTGTATTTATGTTTTTTATTCCGTGGTATGCGAAGATTATTGAAATAATCTCTCCGAAGGGCATCGAGGTAGATGTGATCTCAAGACAGATTGCAAATGCACATACGGGATTCAACGTGGTAAATACGATTATCTGGGTTCCTTTGATCTGGCTCATGGTTAAGATTGTAATGTGGATCTTGCCGGATAAGGAGACAAAGGAAACGGAAGGCCATGTACAGTTTTTGGATGTAAATGTAATCAATCAGCCGGTGGTAGCATTGCATTTGGTGTCCAAAGAAATCATTTATTATGCAACGCAGATGGAAAGCTTTTTTGGAAATATTAAGGATGCCATGTTAGAAGGTGGGCTGGAGCTGTTAGATCAGGCGGATGATACGTTTTGTAAGATCAAACAGACGCACGAATATATTTATAATTATCTGATCAGTATGTTTTCTTCCGGTGCGATGAATGAAGAACAGTCAGCCCATGCCATGGAGATTATGTATATGGTGGAAGATTTAGAACGGATCGGTCATTGCATGGGAGATCTGCTAGAGATTGCCAGAGAGAAAACGATGAAGAATTTTCGTTTTTCTAAGAAAGCGATGGAAGAGATTGAGGAAAGTTTTGACGTGATCACGGCGATGTATATGGAAGCGGTACATCTGGTAATGTATGGAGATAAGGATTCTGTTGCAGATATAGAGCGATATATGAAACGCATTGCGAAGTTGGAGAAGAATGTCCGGAAGAATCATAAGAAACGAATTAAGGAAGGTGATTGCCGTCCGGAATTCACCAATATATTTGCGAATATTTTTCATGGTATGGAACGTATTGGTGAGAACTGTAATAATATCAAGGATTCTGTTGCGGATAATACCTATTTGAGATATCTCCCGGAAGAAGATTCAAGGAAGATCGCAGCAACGGTTACAGAATAAGTATTGGAAAATAGAATACAGTAAGAAAATAATACCCCTTGACATATATGTAATGTGCGTATGTGCAAGGGGTATTATGATAATATGTACATGATAATAAATAGAATGGCGAGAAGAAGCAATAAAATAAAATGTTGACCTAAAACGATACTGGTGATCCAGCTAATAATTAGCAGTGCGATTAAGATCAGCATGATAACTCGAAACAGTATGAGTAATTTGTGATTTTTGGTTATGGCGGCTGCGAAATATGCAATTAGCATCAGAGCTGCCACGATCATAATTAATATAAGTAATAATTTCATACCTTCACCTCTGTTCTATTATAACATAAAACATTTGTTCGCACCATACCTTTTTCTGCACAGAAGTTGGTCTGTTTTTTGGTGCAAACATACAGAAATACAATTTATGTGGGAAAATGATGTAGATAAACAGGGAAAATTGAGAAAAATTCGCAGTTTATGAAATGGGGTGCACTTGACAGTTGTCTGGATTTGTGCCACAGTAATTGGTGTGTTTGCAGATTTATAATACGTTATATAAACACGAAGAGGGATACGTGGAGGCGAAAGAAAGTGAATAAAGATTTAACAGTTGGAAAGCCAGAACCGGTTTTGTGGAAATTTTGTCTGCCGTTATTTGGTAGTGTCATTTTTCAACAGTTATATAATATTGCAGATAGTCTGGTGGCAGGTAAATTCATTGGTGAGAAAGCACTGGCAGCAGTTGGAAACAGTTATGAGATCACACTGATCTTTATTGCATTTGCGTTTGGTTGTAATATAGGGTGTTCGGTGATTGTTTCACAGCTATTCGGTGCAAAGAAGTTAAATGATATGAAAACGGCAGTGTATACGACGCTGATCGCGAGTGCAGTATTGTGCGTCTTACTTATGTTGTTTGGAATTACGATGGGTGGAAGTTTGTTACGCATTATACATACACCGGAAAATATCATGCAGGATTCCCAGTTGTATTTGGATATTTATATTTGGGGATTCCCGTTTTTGCTGTTTTACAATATTGCGACGGGTATTTTTTCTGCATTAGGTGATTCGAAAACACCGTTTCTGTTTCTGGCATTTTCATCGACAGCCAATATTTTAGTGGATATCTGGTTTGTAAAATCTTTTCGTATGGGAGTGGCCGGTGTTGCTTGGGCAACATTTATTTGTCAGGGAATCAGTTGTGTACTGGCGTTGGTTGTTGTATTTCGCAGATTTTACCGGATTGAGGTAGAGGGCAGAGCGGCGTGGTTTTCCTGGAGTCTGTTTGGTAAGATTGCGATGATCGCAATTCCGAGTATCCTGCAGCAGAGTTTTATTTCGATTGGGAATATTATCATTCAGGGTGTTATTAATGGATTTGGTGCAGGAGTGATTGCGGGATATTCTGCATCTGTAAAATTGAATAACCTTGTGATCACATCATTTACAACATTGGGAAATGGAATCTCGAATTTTACGGCGCAGAATATCGGTGCAGGTAAAATGCCAAGAGTCCGGGAAGGATTCCGTGCCGGAATTAAAATGGTGTGGATGCTGAGTGCTCCGTTTGTATTATTATATGTGAGTGTGGGACAATATCTGATAAAATTCTTCGTGGATGCTCCATCCGCAGATGCCCTGAGTACCGGGGTTATTTTCCTGCGGATACTGGCACCGTTTTATTTTGTGGTATCAGTGAAACTTGTGGCAGATGGAATCCTTCGTGGAGCAGGTCTGATGAAACAGTTTATGGTGGGAACATTTACGGATCTGATCCTGCGTGTTGTACTGGCGATTGTTTTGGCATCTACCACATTGGGTTCTGTAGGAATCTGGTGTGCATGGCCGATTGGCTGGACAATTTCTATGGGGATTTCTGTTTGGTTTTACCATCATGGACCATGGAGGATTGCAGGCGAAATGAGAGCGTGTCGCAAGAATCAGTATGGTGAGGGGAATGTCAGAAAGGACGAGTAATATGCAGTTTGAAATGTTAGAAAACAATATAATTGATATGATAGAAGAACAACAATTAAAGTTAGGATATCTGGATGAAACGGTTCGGCTGTATTATCCGTTAAGTTCCCTGAATCGTTTTCTGAATACGGAAGATGACGAAGATATGATGACGAAACATTTGGAACAGTTTGCAAATGAGGTGGAAGACAGACTTGGAAAGATCGACATTTCCCATAAAAAGGATCGGTTCTGTGTTGCGGTGCCGCCAATAGGGGCAAAATATGTACATGACAGGTTGAATACAGATGGTTTTCTTGCCCGGTTCATCACAACGGTGGGAAAACATGGCTGTACATTGGATGACGTATTTGCAGTATTTCATGCTTATTCGGATTGTGTGCATATAGAAAAAGTTGACAATGGGGAATTTGATTATCTGGTATATTTTGAAGATGGAAAACCGGATGATTATCGTTACTGTATTACAAATGAAATGTGCCATGTGATCTATCATAGATATACGAAAGCAGATTATGAAGATTTTGGTTTTTGATGACAGGAGGACTATGTGAGAGTTGTTATGATTACTGCCATTGGTGTTGGCGGTGCAACAATTGTGGGATCGCTTATTGGATTTTTCTTTCATGATGTATCCCATAAAGTAAATGATATGATATTGAGTTTTGCGGCGGGCGTTATGCTGGCGGCTGCGGTAATTGGTTTGATTCTGCCGGCTATAAATATGGCGGGTGAGGGGAAAATATGGAATCCGGTTGTGGGAATTTTTGTTGGTGCACTGTTTTTGAATGCAATGGACCGGTTGACGCCACATTTGCACAAATTATCCGGAGTTGATATTGAACGACACGAACATAACAAAAATCTGGATGGAGCATTGCTGTTTATGTTAGCGGTGGCGATTCATAATCTGCCGGAAGGAATGGCTGCCGGAGTCGGGTTTGCCGGAGAAGATAAGGGTGCAGCACTTACGGTGGCGATTGGTATTGCGTTGCAGAATGTTCCGGAAGGAATTGTTACGGTATCGCCTCTTATCATGGCGGGAGTCAAACGAAAACGGGCTTTTTTATTAGGGGCAGTTACCGGATTTATTGAGGTAGCGGGAACATTTATCGGGTATTATTTAGCGGGGATATCCGAAACGGTGCTTCCGTTTGCACTTGCATTTGCAGGCGGTACGATGTTATATATCATTAGTGACGAAATGATTCCGGAAACACATAGTCACGGGTATGAGAGAGTGGCAACCTATTCGTTATTGGCAGGATTTGTACTGATGCTGATCATGAATGAGGTGATATAGATAAATATCCTCTTGAACAGATGGAGTGAAAACGTGTTTGTTCGAGAGGTTTTTTATTGTCTGAAATGGTTGGAATTTCCTCTTGAAAGAATAAGAATTATGTGATAAATTAAGACGAGAACAAATGTTCGGAAAATGTGTTCGGATTTTGAGCGTAATGAATATGAAGTTTCGAGGTGCGTGATATGACGATAGTGGAAGATTTATCATTGGAGGAGAAATTAACAATTCTTGCAGACGGAGCCAAGTATGATGTGGCCTGTACATCAAGTGGCGTGGATCGTAAAGGGAAGAAGGGAATGACCGGTAATACAGCAGCTTGCGGCATATGTCATAGTTTTTCGGCAGATGGAAGATGTGTTTCCCTGCTTAAGATCCTTTATACAAATGAATGTATATATGATTGCAAATACTGTGTGAACCGGAAGTCGAATGATACGTTACGGACTTCTTTTACACCGGAGGAAGTCTGTGAACTTACGATGCAGTTTTATCGGCGCAACTATATTGAAGGGCTGTTCTTGAGTTCCGGTATCCGGAACAATCCGACAGCAACCATGGAAGAGATATACATTGCATTGAAGTTGTTACGGGAACAATATCATTTTAACGGATATATACATGTGAAGGCAATACCGGGAGCGGATCCACAGGTGATAGAGATGGTTGGCTATCTGGCGGATCGTATGAGCACGAATATAGAACTTCCAACAGCAGATGGTCTTAGAGAATTGGCACCGAATAAGACCAGACAGACAATATTAACACCCTTGCGTCAGATTCAGAATCGAATCGGGGAAGGGTATAGTGGAATTCACCGGATCGGTATGCAGGGAGGAAAGGATCTGATCACAAGGAATGAAGACCACTATACTTTAATGGAACGTCAGAATAACGGTTTGATAATTCCGCCCAAAGAGCAGAAACGGTTTGTTCCTGCCGGACAGAGTACGCAGATGATCGTGGGAGCAACCTCTGAGAATGATTATCAGATTTTATCGGTTGCGCAGGCAATGTATAAGCAGTTTGATCTCAGACGTGTGTTTTACTCGGCTTATATTGCGTTGAATGATGATTCGGATTTACCGGCAGTTGGAACCAAACCGCCATTATTACGGGAGCATCGTCTGTATCAGGCAGATTGGCTTTTGCGGTTTTATGGATTTGAAGCGGGGGAGTTATTAACAGAAGATCGACCGAATTTTAATGTATATTTAGATCCGAAGTGTGAATGGGCACTGCGGCATTTGGAATTGTTCCCGGTCGAGGTGAATCAGGCTCCTTATGCAATGTTGTTACGTGTGCCGGGAATCGGGGTGAAGTCTGCAAGGAGAATTGTGATGGCAAGACGTACGGCAAAGCTTACGTTTGATGGTTTGAAGAGAATCGGTGTTGTGTTGAAGCGGGCACACTATTTTATTACTTGCAGTGGCAGGATGTTATATCGCACCAAGATGGAAGAGGACTATATTACGAGAAGGATTCTTGAGTTGGATCATAAGAAGAACTGGGAATTGGATTATGATATTACATTTCGTCAGTTGTCATTATTTCAGGATATGGGAATGGAGGAGGTTTCATGAATCGAATTGTCTATTTATGTGAAGATACGCCGGATGGTGTTTTTACTGCGATTTATGATGCATGGGCAGCCGGAATACCCGATGATCAATTATCAATTCGCGTGCAGAACAATTATATGATGGAATTTTTTACGGACTATGTGGAAGTGCAGACGGATTTAGAGAAAGCGGTTAAGGTGGCGAGATCTGTCAGCCGTAAGATTGGAACGGATGCATATGATATGATCTATAAGGCGGCTCTTTCCTGCGAAGAGGAGAAGATTGATGTTATCTACCGCTTTCTGAAACTGGGATTTTCTTATGGACATTCTGTTGTAGCAATGCATGCGGATGACAGAGTGTGCCGATTGTTTGAATATAGCCGCGCGGTAACCAATGAAGCGCATTTGTTTCGCGAATTTGTGCGATTTGGGGAATCGGACGAAGGAATCCTGATTTCACGGATCAAACCAAAGAATCAGGTACTGCCTTTGATCGCATATCATTTTTCGGATCGATTTCCGGAAGAAGATTTTGTTATATTGGATGAGACGCATCGAATGGGATTATTTCATGCAAAGGGGCGGACGGCATATTTGTCCCCGCTAACACAGGAAGCATTCGATAATATATGGAAACATAATCAGGGTCAGATGTATGAAGATCTTTGGAGAACGTTTTTCCGGACAATTGCGATTCAGGAACGAACCAATAAGCAGTGTCAGAGAAATCATTGTGCATTGAGATACCGGGATTATATGGTGGAGTTTCACCGGTGATTGGCATTTTGTATAATGAGACTATACAATACCGACAGAAAAAGTGGGCATCTCTTTAAGATAATATACATTTATTGTAGTTTTTTGTAAAATAATGGGTTTCTGATATACAATATGCACTATATCAATTGTGCATTAAGTATAAAAACATAATTATTATGGAAGTTGTTGTTGAAAATTACCAGTATGTATAGTATAATATGCACATAAGGAACACAGAAACAAATTGCTACGCAGAGAAGAGGTGCATATGGGTCTTTTTGGTAAGAAAGAAGATAAGAATTATATCGTGTTTGATTTGTATTCGGGGGAAGCAGTTGCAGCTTGTACCACGAAAGAGATAAAACAAATAACCCAAGTGCAGGCGAATGCACAATTTATGGAGTGCAATTCTTATGAATTTTTCAAATTCAAGGAACATCAGATTTTGCCGGATGATGTAGATAAACGTTCGAAATTACCTGCGAAGCAATTATAATGTGAATGTTTTCTTTATCTTGTTTTTCTCCTCAAGAGGCAGATACTATGAATGGGGGTTGATAGGTTATCGACTACCCACAGTATCTGCCTCTCCCTTTTGCACAGCGTAAGGATTGTGAGATGTGTGAGGGCACATGCAAAAGAGTATGAATAAGCCATGTTGGTTTGCCTTTATGGTACGCAGGCACGCTTGCGCTATGCTTCATACGCAGCGGTGCTAGGTTCGTAAGAACCTCACCAAGCACCGGCGTAATCAGAATGCCTTGCTTAACCATATAAGACAAACTTACATGGCTTTATTTACGTTTTCGGGCATGTGCCATTCACGTTATCTCCGTGAAAACTTACGCTGTGCAAGGGTATAAGTTTAATTGGCGAGTGGCAAGATGCTCTTTTTGATAGCATCAAAACTTTCTTTACTGATAACATGCTCCATCTTACAAGCATCTTCAGCGGCAATTTTGGCATCCACACCAAGACTGATTAACCAATTTGTGAAAAGTTCGTGCCGCTCGTAAATCATCTCTGCGACTTCTTTGCCGGCAGGAGTTAAGCTAATGTATCCGGCGTCGGATACGGTAATGTATTCTTTCTCTCGAAGATTCTTCATTGCAATGCTGACGCTTGATTTCTTGAAACCTAACTCGGTTGCAACATCAACAGAACGTACAACAGGTAAAGTTCTGCTTAGAAGAAGTATTGTTTCCAGATAATTCTCGGATGATTCGTTTGTTGCCATAGTCATACCTCCCAATAATATAAAGAATGTCAGGGATATATTCATCAATTTATCAGAAAATGAAATCCCTAACATAGAAAAAATCCCTAATTACACAATGTAATTGTAACACATATTACTAAAATTTGAAAGAAATATTATTTTATTGAAAAAAGTTATTGACAACTAATGAAAGTTAGCATACACTAACAAATGATTAAGGAACATATATTTATACAAAGGAGTACGTGTCATATGGAAGGAGTTGGTTGTATGCCGTTAACCATGGCGAGAGAAGGAGAAGAAAACGTAATTAAGAAAATTGGAGGCAGGGAAGAGACTAGACAGTTTTTGGAGAACCTCGGATTTGTATCCGGTGGGACAGTTACGGTAATCTCAGAGATCAACGGGAATATGATTGTGAATGTGAAGGATTCGCGGGTAGCAATCGGTAAGGATATGGCGAATCACATCATGGTATAATGTATCGTTTCAAATGAATGAAAAAGGAGAATTAGCATGAAAACATTAAAAGAAGTAGCATGCGGCGAGACAGTCAAAGTTAAGAAATTAACTGGTGACGGTCCGGTTAAGAGAAGAATCATGGATATGGGTATTACCAAAGGTGTTGAGATTTATGTAAGAAAAGTAGCACCGCTTGGAGATCCGGTAGAAGTTACTGTAAGAGGATATGAATTATCTCTTCGTAAGGCGGATGCTGAGATGATCGAGGTAGAGTAATCATATTTTTTTACATGGTGGTTAGTATGTACTAACAATGAATAGAGATAACAAATTATAGGTAGTTGAAACTATCAACTGCAATAAAAAGGAGAAAGAAAATGTCAGTAAAAATTGCATTAGCAGGTAATCCAAACTGCGGTAAAACAACATTATTTAATGCACTGACCGGTTCTAACCAGTTTGTAGGTAACTGGCCAGGTGTTACGGTAGAGAAGAAAGAAGGTAAGTTAAAGGGTCATAAAGATGTGACGATCATGGATTTGCCGGGTATCTATTCTTTGTCTCCATACACGTTAGAGGAAGTCGTTGCCCGTAATTATTTGATTACAGATCGTCCGGATGCTATTATTAATATTGTAGACGGTACGAATATTGAGAGAAACTTATATCTGTCTACACAGATTATGGAACTTGGTATTCCGGTAATTATGGCGATCAATATGATCGACGTATTGGAAAAGACCGGTGACAAGATTGATACAGCTAAATTAAGTAAGAAATTAGGTTGTGAAGTTGTTGAGATTTCTGCATTGAAAGGTACAGGGATTGAGAAAGCTGCTGCCAAGGCAGTAGATCTTGCACAGAAGAATGAACGGGTTGTGCCGGTACATGAATTTGCAAAGGAAGTAGAAGATGTAATCAAATCTGTTGAAGATAAGTTAACGGATGTAGAGGAAGAACAGAGACGTTTCTTTGCAATCAAATTGTTAGAGAAGGACGAGAAGATCATTGAGCAGATGAAGAATGCACCGGATGTATCGTCTGAGATTAAACAGTTAGAAGATGCAATGGATGATGATACAGAGAGTATTATCACCAATGAAAGATATGTATATATCTCATCTATTATCGGTGATTGTGTAAAGAAAGCAAATGGTAAGAAATTAACAACTTCTGATAAGATTGATAAGATTGTAACAAACCGTATTTTGGCTTTGCCGATCTTTGCGGTAGTAATGTTCCTTGTTTATTATATCGCGATGGTAACAGTTGGTGCTGCAGCAACAGACTGGACGAATGATAATTTGTTTGGTGATGGTTTCCATTTATTTGGAATCGGCTCTGCTGATTATAGTGAAAAAGCAGATGAGTATGATGAAGCAAGCGGTGTTGTGAATGGATACGTTGCCTACTTAGATGAACAGGGTGTTGATGTTGCAGAGATTGCAGATGCACTTGACAGTGAGTCAGATGATTATGATGCAGCTGCAGCAAGTAAGGCATTGGATACGTTAGAGACGGTTGCAGCTGATTATCCGGAAGCTACATATTCTGTAGAAGATGAAGAGACACTTGCAACAGAGGATGTAACAGCAACTTATGAAGATTTAAAAGGTGCAATTGTAACAGAAAAGGATTATAATTGTGAAGCGCCGGATCCGGCAGAGTATGGTGTATGGGTTCCGTCTATTCCGGATGCAATTGATGCAGGTCTTCAGAAAATCGGCTGTGCAGACTGGTTAGAGGGATTGATCATTGATGGTATTGTTGCCGGTGTTGGCGCGGTACTTGGTTTTGTGCCTCAGATGTTGGTATTGTTCTTATTACTTGCATTCTTGGAGTCATGTGGTTATATGGCACGTATCGCATTCATTATGGATCGTATCTTTAGAAGATTTGGCCTTTCCGGTAAATCTTTTATTCCAATGCTGGTAAGTACCGGATGTGGTGTTCCTGGTGTTATGGCTTCCCGTACTATTGAGAATGACAGAGACCGTAAGATGACCATTATGACAACAACATTTATTCCTTGTGGTGCTAAGACACCGTTCGTAGCAATGATCGCTGGTGCGTTATTCGGTGGTTCTCCATGGGTCGCAACCGGTTCTTACTTCATTGGTATTGCAGCAGTTATCTGTTCCGGTATTATCTTGAAGAAGACAAAAGGATTCTCAGGAGATCCTGCTCCATTTGTTATGGAGTTGCCGGCATACCATATGCCAACAATCGGTGCTTTGCTTCGTAGTATGTGGGAACGTGGCTGGTCATTTATTAAGAAGGCAGGTACAATTATCACGCTTTCTACTATCGTAATTTGGTTCTTATCTTACTTCGGATGGGTAGATGGAGCATTTGGAATGTTAGAGGAATCTCAGATGGATTGTTCAATCCTTGCTAAGGTTGGTAATGCAATTGCATGGATCTTCATCCCACAAGGCTGGGGTAACTGGCAGGCAACGGTTGCTTCTATTACAGGATTAGTTGCCAAAGAGAACATTGTTGGTACAATGGGTATTCTTTACAGTATCGGTGGTTCCGGCACGGTATATGATAACATGCGTGCAGCATTTGAAGCAGCAAATGGAGCTGTTGGAGCAGTAGGTATGTCATTCATGATCTTCAATTTACTCTGTGCACCATGTTTCGCAGCAATGGGTGCGATTAAGAGAGAGATGAATAATACAAAATGGTTCTGGGCAGCAATTGGATATCAGTGTGGTCTTGCTTACCTTGCATCTTTGGTTGTATATCGTATTGCAGGATTGTTTACAGGTGAGTGTGGATTTGGCATCTGGACTGTTGTTGCAATTGCAATCATTGTATTCTTCTTCTATATGTTATTCCGTCCGGCAAAGACTGTTGAGAGCAAGATTACGAATAGAGTTGTGACAGAATAAGGATAAAGAATAGATAGCAGATAGACATGAAATGTCTGGATACGATAGGAGGTATCTGATATGGGAACAGTTATTGTAGGAATTATTTTACTTTTGATTATTGCAGCAATCATCCACAGCATGGTGAAAGATAAGAAAAATGGGAAATCGATTCAGTGCGGCGGTGACTGTTCAAAATGTAAAGGATGCCATTAGGATAGCAGGTATGCATGGAATGGGAACAATAAAGGAGTAAATAAATGCCACAAAACAGAAACAATACAGTATGTGATTCTGAGGGGTATCAGAGAACAAAGATGCAAAAGGAGATCATCATTGAACGATTGAGAGAGCGGGGATGTCGTATTACGAAACAGCGTCTGATGCTTTTGGATATCATTTTGGATGAAGAGTGCTCCTGCTGCAAAGAGATTTATTACAAGGCGTCCAAACTGGATAAAAGAATCGGTTCTGCAACGGTATACCGCATGATTAATACGTTAGAAGAGATTGGCGCAATTAATAGAAAGAACATGTATAAGATTGCCTGTGGAAGAGATTGTACCATGGAGAATGCCTGTAAAGTGGAATTAGATGATAACACTGTGTTAGAATTGTCTGCTACAAAATGGCATCAGATTATACAGTCCGGATTGACTGCCTGTGGGTATGTTGATGGGCAGAAGGTAAGAAGTGTGGTTGCTGTGCCATGTGAATGTGCAGAATAATAAAATATAGTATTACACTGTTAATCAGTGGAAACGGTGCCCAATGTTACCCGTCCGAAAACAGGAGGTGACATTTGGGCGCTTTTTGTATGTGTGTACTCTTGGTTAAACAGTTGCTTAATGATAAGAATTATCACTAAGTAAGAAAGGGCTGGAAAATACAAAAAACAGGGTGTATTATAATCCGTAAACAAATTTTTCAACAGGAGGTTTTTATTATGTTAGATAAGTTAAAAAAGATTGATGGAAAAAAGACAGGAATATTTGCAGCAGGTGTATTATTTGGTACGGCAGGTATTAAGATTCTTTCGAGTAAGGATGCAAAGAAGTTATATACCAATTGTACAGCAGCTGTTTTGCGTGCAAAGGAATTCGTTATGAAGACAGCAACAACGGTTCAGGAAAATGCAGAGGATATCTATGCAGAAGCACAGCAGATCAATGAGGACAGAGCTGCAAAGGAAGCTGAGTTAGAGGATATTACAGAAGAGGAAGAAGAAAACACAGAGGAAACTACAGAAGAGTAAAGAAGGAATCAGTATGAAATTTGTGGTCAAACATGAGATTCGTGGAAGAATCCGAATTCATATTATACAGAAAAGGATGTCCTATCGACAAGCCGATACCCTTCAATATCATTTCTCAACACAGACGTATGTAACGGCTGTTAAAGTAGAACCTAGAACACAGGATATGACGATCACATATGTGGGTGAACGGCAGAAATTGATTACAAAATTACAACAGTTCCATTATGAAGAGGCAGAAGTTCCGGAAAGTTTCTTGGAAAATTCGGGAAGGGAACTGAATGAACAGTATAAGGAAAAACTTGTGAATAAAGTTGTTCTTCGGTATGGCAGCAAGTTGTTTGTGCCATTGCCAATCCGGATCGGAATTACATTCGTTCGATCTGCAAAATATATTAAGATGGGATTTGAGACATTACTGAAAGGTAAGCTGGAGGTTCCGGTGTTAGATGCGACGGCTATTACGGTATCGTTGCTTCGGGGTGATATGGAGACAGCAGGCTCCGTTATGTTTTTGTTAGGAATTGGTGAGATCTTAGAAGATTGGACACACAAAAAGTCTGTGGATGATCTGGCAAGAAGTATGTCTTTGAATGTCAGTAAGGTATGGATGAAAGTAGGTGGCAGGGAAGTACTGGTTCCGGCAAATGAGATAAAAGCATTGGATGAAGTAGTGATTCATATGGGTAATGTAGTTCCGTTTGACGGGGAAGTTACCGAGGGAGTAGCAATGATCAACCAGGCGTCTTTGACAGGTGAGTCACTTCCGGTTCGTAAAGAGCGCGATGGATATGTCTATGCAGGTACGGTTGTGGAGGAAGGTGAGATTACAATCCGTGTGAAGAAGACAGGTGGTTCCAGCCGTTTTGAACGGATTGTATCTATGATTGAAGAATCAGAAAAGTTAAAGTCATCTATGGAAAGTAAAGCAGAACACATTGCGGATCGGTTGGTTCCTTATATGTTAGGTGGCACGATTCTGACATATCTTTTCACAAGAGATGTAACAAAGGCGTTATCTGTATTGATGGTTGATTTTTCGTGTGCCTTGAAGCTGGCAATGCCAATCTCTGTACTATCGGCAATTCGGGAAGCTAGTTTACATAATATAACGGTAAAGGGTGGTAAATTCTTAGAGGCAATGGCATCTGCAGATACGATTGTGTTTGATAAGACAGGAACTTTGACGAAAGCTCAGCCGACAGTTGTGGATGTTGTATCATTTAATGGACAAGAACCGGATGAATTATTGCGGATTGCAGCATGTCTGGAAGAGCATTTTCCACATTCCATGGCGAAAGCAGTAGTGGACGCGGCGTGTGAAAAGCAGTTAGAGCATGAAGAAATGCATTCCAAAGTGGAGTATATTGTAGCACATGGAATATCCAGTACAATTAATGATCGGCGTGTTGTGATCGGCAGTTATCATTTTGTATTAGAGGATGAACACTGTAGAGTGCCGAAAGGGATGCAGGATAAATTTGAATCGTTGCCAACAGCATGTTCTCATCTATATCTTGCAATTGATGGTATGTTGGCAGCCGTGATCTGTGTGGAAGATCCCTTACGCGAAGAGGCTTCGGCAGTGGTAAATTCTCTGCGTAAGGCTGGAGTTACCAATGTAGTTATGATGACGGGAGACAGTGAGCGTACCGCTAAGGTGATTGCAAAGAAAGTTGGTGTCAACCAATATTATTCCGAGGTGTTACCGGAGGATAAAGCGCGATTTGTTGAACAGGAAAAAGCAGCAGGACATAAGGTGATCATGATCGGTGATGGAATTAATGATTCTCCGGCTTTGTCGGCAGCAGATGTGGGAATTGCGATCAGTGATGGAGCAGAGATTGCCAGAGAGATTGCAGATGTGACGATCGGTGCAGATAATCTGTATGAGATTGTGACATTGAAGGCACTAAGTAATGCGCTGGTAAAACGGATTCATAAGAATTACCGCATTATTGTTGGATTTAACACCTCTTTAATCCTGTTGGGGGTAGGCGGAATATTACAGCCTACAACATCAGCATTGTTGCATAATACCTCTACGCTTATTATTGGCTTGAAGAGTATGCGTCCGCTTTTATAAAGAATATAGGATTATGTAAAGTATAGAAAGATACCTCATTATTGATAGAGTTTATCAATAATGAGGTATCTTTTTTTGTTCGGACGTAGTATGATAATAAAAGGTTAGTTGGGACTAACTGAATTGGAAAGGATGTGGTTATCGTGACAAATGAAGTAATCATAGGGGGGTTCGTTGTTGTTGCATTCTATCTGCTATCATCCGGGGTCAAACGTTTTTGTAATATAAATCGTAATCAGAGAAAGAGGATTGCAAAAGAATAGGGATAGGGTGATTAAACTAACTATTGACAATATTATTTTAATGAATTATCATATGAGCAAATATTCATATATGAAAGGGGAAGAAGTGATGTTTTTACAGATACAGGAGTTGAAAAAGAGTTATGGAAGTGGAGAGAATAAGACAGAGGTACTGCGTGGCGTATCTTTCGGAGTTGAACGGGGAGAAATTTGTGTCTTATTAGGACCATCTGGTTCCGGAAAATCTACTTTATTGAATATTATAGGTGGAATTGATACCTGTGATAGCGGTTATGTAGCAATCAATGGAGAAAAGACAGCAGAAATGAGTGAAAAAGTGTTGACTCGTTACCGTAGAAAGCACTTAGGATATGTGTTTCAGATGTATAATCTGATTCCAAATCTGAATGTGAAGGAGAATATTGAAGTAGGAGCGTATTTGAGCGAAAAGCCATTAGATATTGATGATCTGCTTAAGACCTTAGGTTTATATGAACATCGGCATAAGCTTCCAAACCAGTTGTCAGGAGGACAGCAGCAGCGTACCTCGATTGGACGTGCTATTGTGAAGAATCCTGACATTCTTCTTTGTGATGAACCGACGGGAGCATTGGATTATAATACTTCGAAAGAGATCCTTAAATTGATCGAGGATGTCAATCAGAAGTATGGAAACACGGTAATCATGGTTACGCATAATGACGCGATCAAGAATATGGCAGACCGGGTGATCAAATTAAGAGATGGTCAGATCCGGAAGGATTTTCATAATGATGTAAAGATTTCTGCCATGGAATTAGATTGGTAAGGCGGTGGCAGTATGAAGAATCCATTAAGAAAACGCCTGTTGCGGGAATTGGTAAGTGAATTTGGTAAATATCTTGTAATCTTTCTTTTTATGGCAGTTACAATCGGATTTGTATCCGGTTTTCTGGTTGCCGGAGACAGTATGATCCAGGCATATGATGAGAGCTTTGAAAAATATCAGATTGAAGACGGACATTTTGAAATGCAGGATGAATTGAAGTCTTCCCTGATTGATAAATTGGAGGACGGTAATAAAGCCATTTATCCGTTGCATTATAAGGATATGGATTGTGCTGTGGAACAGGAGAAGAAGAGTGGACTTACCATCCGAATCTATGAAAACAGAACAGATATTAATAAAATATGTGTGATGGAAGGCTGTTTGCCGGAAAAAGAAAATGAGATTGGATTGGATCGTATGTTTGCGGATAATAATGGCCTGGAGGTTGGTGATTCCATTCAGGTTGGTGAACAGAACATGACGGTCACCGGGCTTGTTGCTTTGTCGGATTATAGTGCGCTGTTTTCGGATAATAATGACACTATGTTTGATGCGGTCAAGTTTGGTGTGGCTTGTGTAAGTTCAAGAGAATTTCGCAATCTGCCGGATGATAATATACATTATACATATGCATGGAGATATGATCAAAGACCGGAAAATGACAAACAGGAAAGCGAATGGTCGGATGATTTTATGGAACTTCTCGCAAAGCAGGCAATGCATTCCGGTTTGACGATTGAAGACTATCTGCCTCAATATGCTAACCAGGCAATTCATTTTACCGGTGATGACATGGGTGGCGATCGTCAGATGATGATCGTACTGCTGTACATTATTATTGTGATCATGGCATTTGTATTTTCAGTAACGATCAAACACACGATTACGAAAGAAGCTGCAGTAATTGGAACGTTACGGGCATCCGGATATACGAAAAAAGAATTGTTTGTCCATTATATTACAATGCCGGTACTTGTTTCTTTGCTTGCTGCAATAGTGGGAAATATTCTGGGATATACGGCATTCAAAGATGTAGTGGCAGGAATGTATTATGGCAGCTACAGCTTGCCTACTTATGTAACAATCTGGAATGCGGATGCGTTTGTTTTGACTACGGTATACCCGTTGCTGATCATGATTGCAACCAATGGATATGTATTGATCCAGAGATTGCAGTTATCGCCGTTGCAATTTATCAGGAGAGATCTGACGAAAAATAAGAAAAAGAAGGCAATACGTCTGCCGCATATTAAGTTTTTCAGCCGTTTCCGGATCCGGATCATTTTACAGAATCGTTCTAATTATGTGACGCTGTTTCTTGGGATCCTTTTTGCAGATGTTCTTATGGTATTTGGCTTAATGATGGGACCTTTGATTAAAGATTATCAAGCAATCATTATTGATAATATGGTTTCTAAGTATCAATATGTTTTGAGTGCACAGGTTGAGACGGAGAATCCGGATGCGGAGAAATATTGTTTGACAGGATTATCTTATCATGCACAGACAAGAAATGAGGATGTCAGTGTATATGGAATCGTAGATCATAGCCGGTATTTTGATGAGAAGATGCCGGATGACGGGGTAATGATCGCAGATGGAATCGCACAGAAATACGGAGTAAAAAAAGGGGATACAATCCAATTATATGAACCATATGGAAATGAGGTGTATTCATTTGAGGTAAAGGATATTATTTATTATCCGAATGGACTTGCGGTGTTTATGTCATATGATCAATATATCCGGACATTTGATCCGGATACCTCGTATATGGAGAATTTATTATCGGATCCTGCATTGTTCCTGAAACAATTCGCATCCGCAAAACAATCAGAGTATTTTACGGGGTATTTTTCAAATGAAAAATTAACGGACATTGATGAAAAGTACATTTCTTCCTGTATAACAGAAGATGACCTTACCAAGTTTACACGTCAGATGGATGTTTCAATGGGTTCCATGTTTGAGATGGTTAAGTATTTTGCATTAGTGCTGGCTGCAATGTTAATCTATCTGTTAACGAAAGTGATTCTGGAAAAGAATGCCAATTCTATCTCTATGGTTAAGATCTTAGGCTATGAAAATGGAGAGATTGCAAGTTTGTATTTAATGTCTACTACCTTTGTAGTAATCTTATCGGTTATTGCAGGAATGTTCTTAGCTGCTGCATTTATGACCGTGATCTGGAAAGCGGTTATGATCTCCTTCAATGGATGGATCTCAATCTCGATACCGGTGATTGTATATCCACAGTTGTTTTTGCTGATGATGGCTGGTTATTTTGCGGTTGCTCTCTTGCAGTTCCGTAAGATTAAGAAGATTCCGATGGAGGATGCCCTCAAAAACGTAGAGTAAATTATTACCCTTGCACAGCGGGAGTAACGGACGTGCGAAATAATCAGGGTGTAGTATCAGTTGTATAGATGCAACAGTATC
>OLPV01001282.1_pt1 | contig 18946 bp, 17 predicted proteins | sample 1671961 | NCBI WGS metagenome assembly OLPV01 (sample SAMEA3136630, study PRJEB25190) | human gut metagenome | biome: human gut; feature: human-associated habitat; material: faeces | place: Austria | collected 2013
CTTCAGGTGCCTGTGGTCGCAAGATCGTGTGGGTTCAAGTCCCATCTCCTGCATTCTTTTTTTGCCCTGAATAGTTACAATTATTCAAAGAAAGAGCCATCCGTTGCAGATGACTCTTTTTTTATCTTATTATCTGTAAGATCTGGTAATCCAGAAATATGCCCCGATCAGCGAGTCGCACTTTGTTCCGTCACTGAGAATTGGTGTAACATAATAATAATAATTTTTGTAGTACTGGAACTGTTTTCCCCGGAATTTCTTAAGTACAATCTTCTTGCCAGGCTTAACAGTTGCTACTTTTTTGTATCCTGAAGTCTTTTTGGTTGAAATGTATAACTTATATCCTTTCACTCCTGAAACCTTCGGAAACTTAAAATAAACATTGCGGCTCTTTTTGCTCACAAGACCTTTTGCGTATTTTGCTGTGCAAAATGCCTTTTTGGAAGACCAGCCCGTTGTAGGTACATAATATCTACTTCTGGAATCGTAGGTAACGCCTCTTCCTTTGTAATAATAAAGTTTGTTTTTCTTCAGACCGGTTAACATTGCAGAAGAACCACAGACATCATATTTCAGCATCTTCCCGCTTCTGTCAAACAATCCAATCTGTGCATAGTCTGCATATTTTCCATAATTACTGCGATATGCATTAATGTAAACAGTTGATTTATATACACTGTCCATTGCAAATCCGTTGGATGGGAACTTTACCTGTGCACTGACTTCACATACACTCAGTACAGAAAGACACAGTGCAATAAGCAATACACCCAGTCTCTTTTTTAAATTTTTTATCTTTTTCATAGCGCGATCCTCCTTTGTTCATTAGTATGTTAAAATCATTATAATATACGGTTTACATCTCTGTCCAGCAAATTTACCGAAAATTCGACGAAAATCTACATTAAATCTGAGATATATGCAAAAAACACCTGAACCTATCCTGACAGGATACAAATCCAGGTGTTTCTTATTATTTATTCAGATATTTATAAACTACAGATGAAATATTCCGTATTCTGGAAATGGAATAGCTTTCATTTCCTGTTGTTGAAAATACGCTGATCACATAGTCTGTTTTCTTCCCATATACGATTGCCATATCATGTTGTACATCCGAAGTCTCACCGGTCTTGTTGGCTGACTTTATTCCGGAAGGAAGCCCTGCCGGGATCTTCCATTTACGTGTCTGGCCTTTCAGCAGATTCAGCATTTCTTTTGAATATTTGGCAGATACACATTTGCCGTTATAAATCTGCTCCAGAAGGACACCACAATCTTTCGCTGATGCTGTATTTCTGCTTCCGTCACTGGTAAATGCAGAGGAGGAAGGATGAAGGGTCTGGTGACAGCCTGTAGAAGTATAATGGTTTGCTTTCAGGTAATTGTTGACCACTTTGGTTCCTGCTACAAAACCTCTGGACTTGCTGTTGTACCGTACCAGCTGATTGTATGCTTCATTATCACTGACAGTGATCATCTGTCTGAGAAGACTTTTTATAGTGGCACTGTAGCTTAAGTTTCCCTTTTTGATCTGGTTAAAGGTAGATGCCATAACAAACGCCTTGATGGTGCTGGCAGGATACATGGCTCTGTCATTGATAGTGACTGTCGCCCCTGTCTTAAGGTCTTTTATATAGACAGACCAGGATCCGCTGTAGCCTTTTACCATATTCTGAAGCTGTTTCCTGAGACTGCTGATCTCCATCTGTTCTTTTGTGCATTTCCGTCCGTCAGCGTCTACATACGTTCCGTCGGAAAGTTTCTGGCTTCTGGCGATGGTTCCGTTGGACAGAAGATAAAATCCATGTTTCCAGCAGTTGGCAAGTCTTTTTCCATTTGCATCAAGATAATAATTCTTTCCATTGACTGCAACCCAGCCTGCTTTTCTGTAAAGCTTACCATTTGTATAACCAAAGTAATAAACACCTTTGTAGGTTTTTCCTTTTATTACAGTAGTGTTTACTTTATGGAAACCTTTTTCTTTGCAGAGACGTCCCTTGTCAAACATGTAATATCCGCTTTTCAGTTTGTTTCCTGACGGAACTTTGATATATTGCAAACCGGATACTTTATGACCGTTTTTTTCTTTCAGCCACCAGTTGGCACCAGTGTCTATGATATATCTTCCCTCTTTATCGTCCAGTTTGATTTTTTTGTAACTGGCTGCTTGTACTGTCTCTGTCTCAGACAGTGATACGCTTCCTGCTGCCACAGTAACTGCCATCAGTACAAGAAGCATCCATCTGCCCAGAAATCTGCAGATGGTTCCACATGAGTTTCTTCTGTTCTTTTTCATTTCTCATTGTCTCCTTCGTTACTCTTTCCTTTGTTTATAATAGCAGGAAAATAAAATTCCTGTTGTCCTTTTCCTTATTTGCGGATCTGATACAGATTCACATTTCCCACCGTTTTCACGAACACAGCCTGAGCAGATGGTTCATAATATTCCTGAATATACTTCAAAGTCAGGTCTATATCATCATCTGCCAGATAGATCCTGTTATTATTTATAACATCTCTGTAAGGATTCCTTATTCCGTCTTCAGCCATAGCCCGGGTGTATTCCGGTGTCCGGCACTCCCAGCCCCCAAACCAGTATACATTATCCAAAAGTGTCTCAGGCATCCGGTCAAAAGGACCGTAGCATACAATTTCTGACAGGGTACCACTTTTTGCCAGATAGATATGTTCTTTGTCTGTTCCGATCGTTTCCAGAACTGCCCTCTGTGCTATTCTCGCCTCCGGTATGGTAGAAGTATTGATTCTCCAGTCACTGTACCACAGAATCTGACAAAACAGTACACCCGCTGTCGCCAGCAGGATTCCCTTTCTGCCTTCCAGCCATCTCAGCCTCTCTGATGACAGAATCCACAGAACAGAAAGACATCCGCTGAACCACAGCCCCACATCCACTCTGTTTACCATGTATCTGCCCTGATAATACAGATAAAAATATACTGCTGCCAGAAGTATCAGCTCCAGGATTGCCGAAAGCAGACTTTTTTTATCTTTTTTCCCAAAGATAAGCCACAGCAGGAAAAATCCCAAAAAGAAATAAAACATGGGAAGTTTCAGCAGATCTCCTGGAAATCTTTTCAGGAAACCTGTCACAGTTTTTCCTGTAAGTGGACGACTGGTCTTCTGTTCTGTAAGTCTGCGCATTACATCTGTGGTAAATTTCTCTGTATCATTAAAGTTCCAGTTCTGGTATAACTGCAGTGCTTCTCTGCTGATTCCCAGCTCTTCATATAAATCCCGGTTGCTGTCATAATCCGGAAATCCATAGTCCAGAAGCTGAGACCGAAGCTGATTGAACTCCTGATATTCCTGCCACTCCGTAGTCTGATACATATGCCAGTCCCATCTGTTCACTGCAAAAACTGCCCCACAAAGGACTGCTAGTGCTGCTGCTGAAATTCCAATCCGCTTCCATATCTTTCCGGCAAATCTGTTTTTCAGATCAAGAAGATAAAAAAGTCCTGCCCCTGCCATCAATCCTCCGCTTGCCAGAAACTGATCTGACCTGTACATGAATCCTACTATACCCAGAAGCACAGCAGCAAGAACCTCTCCTGTGTAAATTTTTTCCCGGGACAGCCCATAAATCAGTAAAAAAACTCCTGCTGCTGTAGCGATACCTCCTGTTTTGGTAAACTGCAGGTGAATATACCCCTCATATCCGAATCCCAGAACCAGGAGCGCAGACAGATACAGACCGGAATATCCTTCCAGTCTGTTCAACAGTACATAAGTAACTGCAGTAAAGGCAAACAATAACACAGCATACTGGACAATGGTATACCATGGCAGTCTGCCTGTTATCTGATACAATAGCCGATAAAGCAGTCCAAGTCCATAATTTTGAAATACAAGATGAGCGTCCTTTACTCCCCGGAGTCCACTGCCAAGTTCCGCAAAAACGATATCATCATTCGTTTCAAACCCCGGTCTCATGATCAGCACCATCAGCAGCATTGCTGCCAGGTTACTGAGAAAAGCCAGATTCAGACTGCTTATTTTGGGTCTGTCCCCCCTCTGTGCCTTCATTCCGGATTATTCCGCTTCTTCTGTAGTTGCAGATTCTGGGACTTCTGTGGGAGCTTCCTCCGCTTTCTCAGCCCCTTCTTCTGTTTCCAGTGTTTCTTCAGCTGGTTTCTCCAGAGATACTCCTTGGCAGGCATGTTCTTCTGCTTTCCATTCAGGAATAGTTTCTTCCTCTTTTTCTTCTTCAGAAGTAGTTTCTTCCGTCGGTTCCTCTGCTTCCTCAGAAGCTTCTTCTACCGGTTCTTCCATATCTACAATGTTGTCGTCCTCTTCTTCCGGAACCGGACAGCTTGCACCACATTTGGAACAGAATGCATCGTTTTTACCTACAATACTTCCGCAGTTGGGGCAGACTCTCTGTTCTTTCAGTTCTTCCGCTTCTTTTTTCAGTCTTTTGATCTGCTGATATCTTTCATCGATCTGTACACAGATTGCATCTTCTGCTTCCTCTACTGAAATGCCTTCCTGATAACGTCTGTAAACAATACGTCCCAGGTCTGCCATTGCCTTCTCGATCTGTTGCTTTTCTCCTGAAATCTTGTTTTTCAGTTTCTGTGTTTCATAAATAGTTTCTGCACGACCTGTCAGGTCTTTTGCTGCTTTTGCAAATGTGTCAGTTAAACTGCTGAAAAAATCTTTTGCCATAATAAAATACCTCTCTTTCTATACAGTTACAGTTTATTTATTTCCAAGAAGGGGTACACCCTGTCCTCTCAGAAGGATCTTCGGTGCCCCGTTTCCTTCAATGTAGCCTTTGGTGATGACCACCTCTCCGATGCTGTCATCCTTTGGGATCTCATACATGATATCCAGCATATATTCTTCCAGTATAGCCCGTAATGCTCTGGCTCCTGTCTTTCTTTCCATGGCCTTTGCTGCAATGGCACGAAGAGCATCTTCTTCAAATTCCAGTTTTACTTCATCCAGGGCAAGAAGCTTCTGATATTGTTTCAAAATTGCATTACGCGGCTCCCTCAGAATCTGCACCAGCATATCTTCGTTCAAACCATCCAGTGTAAAGATCACCGGCAGACGTCCCAGAAATTCCGGGATCATGCCAAAGTTCCGGAGGTCATCTACTGTCACCTTCTCCAGAAGGTGAGGATCGTTGTCATACTTATCCTTCAGATCTGCATAAAATCCGATAGAAGCCTGCTTGTTCAGGCGTTCCTTGATGATACTTTCCAGATCTGGGAAAGCACCTCCGCAGATAAAGAGAATGTTTCTTGTATTTACTGTAGTAAGTGGGACCATAGCGTTCTTGCTGTTGGCTCCTACAGGAACCTCCACCTCGCTTCCTTCCAGAAGTTTCAGCATTCCCTGCTGTACAGCTTCTCCACTTACATCTCTCTGATTAGTGTTCTTCTTCTTGGCGATCTTATCAATCTCATCAATAAAGATAATGCCATGTTCCGCTTTTTCCACATCATTATCTGCTGCCGCCAGAAGTTTGGATACAACGCTTTCGATATCATCACCAATATAACCAGCCTCTGTCAGGGAAGTAGCATCTGCAATCGCCAGTGGCACATCCAGAAGTTTCGCCAGGGTCTTTACCAGATAAGTCTTACCGCTTCCTGTAGGTCCGATCATCAGCATATTGGACTTCTCGATATCAATCTCATCCATAGTGTCTGTGGCAACTCTCTTATAATGATTATAAACAGCTACAGACATAACCTTCTTGGCATGCTCCTGACCGATCACATATTCATCCAGTGTAGCCTTAATCTTGTGAGGTGCCGGGATTTTCTTCAGATCCAATACCGGTTCTTTAGCTTTCTCTTTTTTCTTTTTGACTTTCTTTGGCTGATTTACCGGATTCTGAAAATTCGTAAGATCAATCATGCTGATATTGGGCATATTAAACAGATCACTGTAATTAAAGTTTCCGTTATTCATCTGCTGGTTCATGCTGTCAAAACTTCTCTGCATACAATCCGGGCAGATATGTATATTGTTGGGGAGATCTATCATCTTGCCTGTCTGACGTTCTGATCTGTGGCAGAGACTACAAAACTTCTCCGGCTCGTGATCATCCTCATCATCCATCTCTTCCTCAATTATTTCATCATCATATTTATCTGACATATATTCTCCTTTCGCACTGCCACCTTGCACCTGGCAGCCCTTCTCGTTTCTGCCTTTTTGTATTTCCTGTGAGATAAGGCAAAAACGCATAAGCTCTGACTGTATGTCATTTACTTATGCGTTCATTATATCATAACCTATGTGGCTGTAAACTAAAGTTTTTATTAAAACTCTTAAGAAAATTATCACTTATTACTCCGACTTCCCAGTGTAACAGAAATGGTCTTTTCCACATATTCACCATCGTCTGCCCGGTATACGGTAATATCTACTTTCTCGCCGGATGCATAATATTCCATTTTGCTGTTCAGGTCACTTCTGCAGGTGATCGACTGTCCGTCAAAGTCTACAATGATATCACCTTTCTGTAATCCTGCATCCTCTGCCGGGCTTCCACTCTGAACACTGCTTACAAAAGCGCCTTCCGGCATACTGAACATCTGGATCGCCTCTGTAGACAAGTCTGCAATCTCCACACCAAGATAAGAAGCATCATCTGTGTCTACTTTATCTCTGGTCTGACGGTTCATCAGTTTCTCAAGAATCGGCTGCGCCTTGGAAACAGGAATCGCATATCCCATACCTTCTACTGCGTTGTCTGCATACTTGGCTGAGTTGATACCGATTACTTCTCCCTGCATATTCAGAAGTGCTCCACCACTGTTGCCTGGATTGATAGCTGCATCTGTCTGGATCAGCCCGGATCCTGTAGAATCATCTGTTTCAATGGTTCTGTTGAGAGCACTTACCCATCCGGACGTTACTGACTGACCATATCCCAGCGCATTACCAATGGCAACCACCTGTTCTCCTACTTTCAGACTATCAGAGCTTCCCATCTGTGCGATCTTGATCTGAGAAAGAGTATCTGCAGGTATATCGGATTTGTTTACTGCAACTACAGCCAGGTCATTGGCTTCGTCTGTTCCCTTGATCTTGGCACTGACCGCGTCTTCTACATTCAGTTCTCCATCAGAATTCGAACTGTCTGAAGAAGCGGAAGATGTAGACATATTCTGCGTCTCCTGTTCTGCATTTACCACATCGTTGCCTATAAAACACACACTCAGTGTAGTAGCTCCTGACACTACATGATTATTGGTGGCAATAAGAAGCTCATCTTCATTTTCCCCTACAATGATACCGGAACCACTTCCCTCACTGGAATACTGTCTGGTGCCATATCCGAATCCAAATCCAAAATAACTGGGGATCTCCTGGATACTTACGGAAGTGATCGCCACTACAGCCGGCATGGCAGCCTCTGCAACCTCAGCTACTGTTCCGGTCTGCGTAACAGCACCAGACTGGTCTTCTGCTGTATCTGCTGTTCCACTGCCGGTATCGGATGTATCTTCCAGGGATGCAGTCTCTATTCTGGTTCCTGTATCTACTGTTCCCAGATACTGATCTGCGGTCCTGTTTACAATCTGAAAAACGCCTCCTGCCACCAGACCAAACACAACTGCCAGAGCAACGGTTCCCGCTATCTTTTTTCTGAAGGAACTGTGTGTGTTTTTCTTTTTCCCGGAATCGGGAGTCTTCTTTTCTGTTGGTATTCCCTGGTGCATCTGATAATGTGAATAATGAGGAGAACCTGTATTCTGTTCTGCTTCTGTTGACTGTGCATTCCGGCTCTGTGGAGCAATCTCACTGGATTCATGGAAAAAGTCATTTCCTTCCCATCTGTTTTCGTCACTCATGTATTTGCTCCCTTCTGCATTTATCGTCTATGATCAAAGCTTCTGCTTACCATGATCTTTGTTTTCATATTAGACAGTGTAGCAAGATATTGTGTTCAAAGTGTGATAACTCTTTTAAAAAACAATGTCTCATAAAAGCATATTAACACAGAGGGAAAAAAACGTTATTTTTTCCAGTAGGATGGATTCATGGAACAGCGAATCCGCATGTTCAGGGAAAGTTTCTGATAATTTTTGCCAGCACGGTAGCCTGCATATTTGAACGCCGACTGCATGATAAATCCAGGGATCAGCCACACTCTTCCTGTCTTCAGAAGATAACTGAATGTTTTTTTCACCAGGCGGATCCCCTCCCCTTCGGAAGGCACTGACTGAAAGATTTCCGGATGTTCTGCCTGGGATACTCCCAGATCAAAATTCCGGTGAAACTGTTCCATACAGGAATAATTATGGGAATGAAGGATTTTTGCATCTGCCGCATAGGCAATCCCATATCCTGCTTTAATCAGATTACCTGCATAGATCATATCTTCATTAAAAATGGTCCGTTCCACAAAACCTCCCAGTTTATCATAGATTTCTTTCCTGTAAGCAGCACATACATTGGAACAGAAAAAAGTCTTAATTCCATAAACCTGAAGATCTTCTGCTGTTTTTACAGAAGAGGTTTCCGGATAATTAAAAGATCTGGTGTATCTTTCTACAAAACCACAGTCTTTCTTTGGCAGCTGTCTGCCATAAGCTGCGCCAATATTATCATCTTTCGTAAGTGCTGTTACCAGATTGCGGAGCAGATGTCTGTCACAGGGTATAGCATCCTGAGTCATAAAAACAAGGATCTCTGCCTGTGAGATTTCTGCTGCTTTCTTTCTGGTTCCGCCATGATCGAACTCCGATTTGGTCAGGTGATGAACCTCCACAATTGGATGTCTGGTTTCCCAGTCCCGGTTCCAGTATTCCTCTTCTGTATTCATTATAAGAATTTTATTTATCGGATAATCCTGCTTCTCCAGTCTGTCCAGTAATGTTTCAAATTCACTGCCCGGATGATAAACCGGAATGATCACATCTGTTATTTTTTCTGTCATTTATTTTCTCCCATTATATAAATGATATCGGGCAAATTTACCCATCTGTTATAAAAAAGGGAATTTCTGATTCCCAGAAATCCCCTTTTGTTATCTTTATGCTGCCTCAGCAGAAACGGATTCTTCTACGATTTCTCCGCCGCCGTCATCGCCGCCACCGAGAACGGTTACGTGGAAAAGGGCAAGGACATCACCGTCAAGCTGGTCGGCGGCGACCTGGTGGTCAATTATTCGGACCACGAAGTCATCCTGACCGGCGACGCCGTGATGGTGTATGAGGGTGTGGTGGAGTATTGATCCTCTCCATCTCTCAATATGCGTCATAATTGATCCTATCATACGCCAGCCCCTGGGACTTTCCTGGGGGCTGGCGTTTTCTCTTTCCGACAGGCTATGCACCCCTCTCCCCCTTCCTTCATAGGATACAGTGTCTCCAGTCGGGCCAGTGCCCAGCCGGAGCAGAATCATCCGCAAGGAGGAACCCTGATGCTTGAGAGCTTGTTTCAGCTGGCGGGCCCGGTGCAGGCTTTGTGCGCTACGCTGATGACCTGGGCTTTGACCAGCTTGGGGGCCTGCGTGGTCTTTCTCTTACGTAAGCCCAACCGAAACGTGATGGACGCCATGCTGGGGTTGGCGGGCGGGGTGATGGTGGCGGCCTCGTTCTGGTCCCTGCTCTCCCCTTGTATCGACATGGCGGGAGAACTGGGGATGCGTCCGTGGAGCACGGCGCTGATCGGCTTTATGGGCGGCGGCTTCCTGCTGTTTTGGGGGGACCGTGCGTTTACCCATTTCAGCCAGAAACGGGAAGCTGCCGGAAAAAATGGGCGGTCCGCCGGGTTCAAGCGCTGCGCCATGCTGGTCTTTTCCATTACCTTACACAATATCCCGGAAGGGCTGGCCATCGGCGTAGCCTTTGGGTCGCTAGCCTATGGCTTGGAAGGCTCCACCGCTGTGGGCGCCTGGATGCTGGCCGTAGGCATTGGCCTGCAAAACCTGCCGGAGGGCATGGCGGTGAGCCTGCCCCTTCGCCGGGAGGGACTCTCCCCCAAGAAAGCCTTTTTTTGTGGGCAGCTGAGTGGCATCGTGGAGCCGATCGCCGCCGTGCTGGGGGCGATCCTGGTGATGCATTTGCAGGTCTGCCTGCCCTTCCTGCTGGCCTTCGCCGCTGGTGCTATGATCTATGTGGTCGTAGAAGAACTCATTCCGGAAAGTCAGACCAACGAAAACAAGGACTGGATGGCCCTGTTTACTCTGGTGGGCTTTTCCCTGATGATGTGCTTGGACGTGGCCTTGGGATAGCGGGCATAGTTCCCCACCCCCACGCATAGAGTTCAGACAGTGAAGAACATTCTGGAGGCGGTCTGAACATGGAACAAAAGGAAAACCGGGTGGTCCTGCGTGGGACCGCCGCCGGGGAAGCCACCCTATCCCACCAGGTCCACGGCTTGGACTTTTATCGCTTTCCCCTCTCCGTCCCCCGGCTGTCCGGGCGGGAGGATCGGCTGAACATTCTCTTGCCTGCGCCGCCGGAGGGCAAAACCCTGCCCCAGCCTGGGGACTACTTAGAGGTGACGGGCGAGGTGCGCTCCTTCAACAACCGAAGCGGCGTGGGGAGCCGGTTGGTCATTACCGTGCTGGCGCGGTCTGTGCTGCCGGGGGTGGGAGAACCCTGCAACCAGGTCTGGTTACGGGGCACGCTTTGTAAGCCCCCGATCTTACGGCGTACCCCGCTGGGACGGGACATCTGCGACCTGCTGCTGGCGGTCAACCGCCGGTACCGTCGGGCGGATTACCTACCCTGCATCGCCTGGGGGCGGCTGGCACAGGAATGTGGCGAAATGGCCACCGGGGACCCCCTGTGGCTCAACGGGCGGCTGCAAAGCCGGACCTATCTCAAAAACTTGGGCGAGGTCACGCAGGAGCGCACCGCCTTTGAGATCTCTATTTCTAGCCTGGAGCCAGTCGAAGACGTCCCCCTTTCCAGCTTACTTTGAACCATTGGAAGCGAAACGATCCTCAAAAAATCGAAGGCTTTGATCTGGCCTTCGATTTTTTGTGTTTGTTCATAGTTTATTCATAATCCTTTGATAGAATCAGGACACTTAAATTGTACGTTTTCTAACAATCTCCACGGAGGACTTCCCTATGATGAAAAAACACACCCGCGTTCTGGCCCTGGGTCTGACTTTCACGGCCCTACTCTCCCTGGCCACTCCCGCCATGGCCGCCCGCCAGAACACCAGCACAACCCCCATCTCCGCGTCCGGCACCACGTCCGTGACCATCCCCTCGGACGGCACCCTCTCCTTCTCCCAGATTGGAGAACGGGTAAAAGCAAATAATCTCACCCTGAAAGCCGCGGAGGAGAGCCTCAAGCAGGCGAAGGCGATGGACTGGGATGACGCCATTGATGAGATGGAGGACGCGATAGATAATCTTGACATTCAGATTTCGCAACTTCTGAACGGCTCCTCTGCTCAACTAGAGCAGGCTAAAAAAGATCTCGACTCCTCTCTTTCCTCTGTCATCACTTCCAAAGACGACCTTAGTGGTCTCGGAAGTGTTATCCAAAATACCATCACCGTCAGTACATTAACCACGCTCTCGCAATATGGTAAAATGCAGGCAGAAAGCCTAAAATCTACAAAAGAGTCTCTGGAAGATCAACTGGATGATCTGAAAGAGCAGAAGCAGGACTACCAGAAGACCCTGAACGACACGGAGCGTCAAATCGGCTATGCCGCTGACCAGACGATCTCCGGGGCAGAGTCTCTCTACCTGACCATCCTGTCCACCCAGCTTCAGCTGGATGGGCTGAAAAACAACACGCTGGCCAGCACCCAGCGGTCTTTGAAAGAGATCGAGCTGCGCTATCAGCTGGGGCAGGTCTCCAAGCTGACCCTGACGCAGGTACAGAACGGGTATGAGAGTCTGGCGTCTTCTATCACCAGCCTGGAAAACACCGTTTCTACGCTGTACAGCTCCCTGCAATCCCTGATGGGCGACGTGCCCACAGGCAAGCTGCAGTTGCTGGACACCCCTTCTGTGACAGCCAACGAGCTGTCTTATCTGAACTATGCTTCTGACTTAGCCAAGGCCAAGGAGAAGAGTTACACGCTCTATACTGCGGACCGCGCCGTGGAAGATGCAGAGGACGCCATGAACGATGCCCGCCGGGATGAGGGCAAAAACAGCTATCAGTATAAGATGGCAGAGTATGCATATCAGTCCTCTATCTATAAAAAGGATGCGGCGGTGGCCAACTTTGAAGCCTCCTTCCTGAACCTCTACAAGGCCATTGCCCCGGCGCAGACGGCGCTGGCGGCAAAGCAGAGTGCGCTGGCCTATGAGCAGCAGATGTATGCTGTGGCCGAGAAGAAGTATCAGCTGGGGAATCTCTCCGCCAACGCCTTGCAGGATGCGAAGGATACGTTGGACAGCGCCCAGCGGGACGTGGAGGCGGCACAGCTGGATCTGTTTACGGCGTACCACAGCTACGACCAGGCCGTGAAGCTGGGGCTGGTCTCCAGCAGCAACGGATAAGGGCCACTTGCAGCTTTATCAGGCGGTTTGTTCAAAAAACGTTCATAATTCGGAGGGAGAATTCATAATTTATCCATATCATTCCAATATTTTGGTCACAATTCCCCTGTACTATATAGCCTGTAAGCAGCAGAGATCAAAAACCTTCTGACTTAACTTACACACTCTCTTTTCTCTCTCTTTTCTCTCTTTTCAAAAAAGAACCGGCAACGATTTGGGAAGTCGTTGCCGGTTTCTTTTTCCCCATGTTCCAAATGATATAACAGTAATTTCTCGTGCAAACATTTTCGGGTAATTTTTCCATTCTCTTCCTATTTTTGGTTTGGAGAACGTAAAAAAATTTCGACTTTTCGTTAAAAATGTCGGCATTCCCGTTGATTTTTTATGGGTGGTGTGGTAATGTGTACCTGTACATTTCTCCTTGGCCGGAAACGATTGTCGAGATTCCTGTCGTCCGTGACAGCGCTTTCAGTCAAGCAAGTCTAATTGGCTTCTGTCAATGAAAAAAGGAGACAATACCGTTATGAATTTTGAACTGAACGAACAGCAGCTTTCCATCCAAAAGATGGCCCGCGACTTTACCGAGAAAAAGGTCGCACCCAAGGTCCTGGAGCGGGACGAGACCCGCGAGTATGACCGCAGCCTGTATGAAGACCTGTGCAGCATGGGCTTCATCGGCCTGCCCTATGAAAAGGAATATGGCGGCGAGGGCCTGGGCTATATGGAGTACGCTCTGGCCATCGAGGAGATCTCTAAGGTCGACCCCTCCCTGTCCGTGTCCTTCTCCGTGGCAACCTCTCTGTACGGCGGCAGCCTGCACTTCTCCAAGGCCACCGATGAGCAGCTCAAGCGCTTCCTGCCCCCTGTCCTGAAGGGCAACCACCTGGGTTCCTTCGGCCTGACCGAGCACACCGCCGGCTCCGACGTCAGCGGCATGCTGACCTTTGCCGAGCGCAAGGGCGATGAATACATCATCAACGGCAGCAAGTGCTTCATCACCAACGGCCCTCTGTCTGATTACTTCGCCGTCTACGCTCTGACCGACCGCGAGCTGGGCCCCAAGAGCATGGCTACCTTTGTCGTGGAGAAGAACACCCCGGGCTTCACCATCGGCGCCCGCCACAACACCATGGGCATCCGCAGCGCCATGGTCAGCGAGCTGCACTTCACCGACGTGCATGTGCCCGTGGCCAACATGATCTCTCCTCCTGGCGAGGGCTTCCACACCGCACTGAAGACCCTGGACGGCGGCCGCATCGGCATCGCTTCCCAGGCTCTGGGCATCGCAGAGGGCGCTTTCGAGATCGCTCGGAAGTACCTGATGGAGCGCAAGCAGTTCAAGAAGCCTCTGTACAAGAACCAGCACCTGTCCTTCCGTATGGTCGATCTGGCCACCCAGATCGAGATGGCCAAGTACATCGTGTACAAGGCAGCCTGCGACAAGGACGCTGGCAAGCCCTTCTCCCTCTCCGCCGCTAAGGCCAAGATGATCGCCGCTGAGACTGCCATGAAGGTCACCACCGATGCAGTCCAGATGCTGGGCGGCAACGGTTTCATGAAGGAGTACCACGTCGAGCGCCTGATGCGCGACGCCAAGATCACCCAGATCTATGAGGGTACCACCGAGATCCAGAAGATCGTTCTGTCCAAGCAGCTGTTCGTTTGATTCCTGTTTCGTCAGTTCCGTAAATAATATCATCCGCCGGACTTCATAAGAGGTCCGGCGGATTTTTGTCCTGCTTTTTTGCAAAAATTTCCCTGTCCGCTTTCGACAGACAGGGAAATTTTCATCCAGTGATTTTATTTAAGGTCTTCGTCATAGACCGCCCGGTTGCCACCGATGAACTTGGGGCGCACACGGGCTGCCAAAACCATGGCCTCGCCGATGCGATTCTGGGTCAGGCGGACGGGTACAGCAACCTTTTTCAGGTGCATCCCGATGAGGGTGCCGCCGATGTCCAGGCCGGCATCCGCCCGGATCTCCTCCAGGGCCACAGGATGCTGGAAGCCGTGATACGCCGCCGTGGCAAACGAACCGCCTGCCTTAGGCTGGGGCACCACGTTGCAGATGTCCGCGCCGGGAACGGCTTCGGCCTCCACGATGATGGCCCGGTTCAGATGCTCACAGCACTGGGCAGCCAAATAGATGCCCTGAGGCTGGAGGGCTTCCTGGATCCCTTCATAAATGGCCTGGCCCAGCTCCGGGCTGGAGTAGCTGCCGACTTTATGACCGGTAACTTCGCTGGTGGAGCAGCCCACCACTAGGATCTGGCCCTTCCGCAGTTTTGCCACCTGACAAATCTCCAGGGCGGCGGCCTTGGCCTCGTTCCGGACTTGCTCTAACATATACAACACCTCGACGCAATTTGATGGTTTACTGGTAGGAACAGGCCAAGATCCTGTTCCCGCAAGTTTCATTATAGCGTCCCTTAGCCTTTTGAATAGGGCCAGACGAAAAAAATTTTATAGGGTCAGTTTTGATCTGTTCTCCTCGGATGCCGGCGTGTTTTGCGGGACAGGCGACGTTTCCTGTGTCGGTTGCTCCACATGAGCAGACGGACGATCTCTGATGCGATCAAAATACCGACCCCGATCCCCAGGGCCACCAGCCCCGCTTCCTTCCCCTTTTGAAAAAACGTGTCCATATCTTCTTGGATCAAGGCGCTCATCGAATAATACAGCGCCCCGCCGGGGAGCTGGGGCACGATGCCGGGGAGCAGGAAGATGAGGGCCGGAGCCTTTCGCACGCGGGCCAGGGCCTCTGACCAAAAGCAGACGGCCATCGAAGAGACGAGGGCAGCCAAAAACACGCCCCCGCCCCCATGCAGCACCAACAGGTAAATGAGCCAGGACAGCGCCCCGCCCAGAGTCGCCAGCAGCAGATGCTTGGGCCGGACAAAGAAGAACAGGGCAAAGCCCAAGGTACCCAGCGCCCCACAGAAGATCTGTAAGGCCCCTTGCTGTAAACTCACCATGCCAGCTGCCCTCCTAACATCAGAGAAACGACGTAGCCCACGGCGATGGCCGCTGCAATGAGCATAGCCTCGACCAGACGCCAGATGCCAGTCAGAATATCGGAGTAGAAAAATTCTCGCACGCCCTTGACCATGGTCAGCCCCGGAATGAAGATCATGATATCCCCGATCAATACCATATCCAGGTTTACGCCAAACCCAATGGCAACACAGCCCTGGGCCAACAAGCCAGATAGGAAGCAAGCCACGGTGGTGTAGATGATCCGGTTTTGATGGTGCAGCCGGCGGACCTGGGACATGAGATAGATCACAAAGCCAATAAAACCGGAAGACAGACCATCTAACAGCACTCCGCCAAAGAAAATGGCAAAGGCCCCGGCCCCCAGAATATAGCCCAACAGCTCACGCCAGGACCAACGGGTCGAGGGCCGTCTTAAGCTCAGCGGCAGGTCTGCCAGCTCCGGCGTAAACGCACAGATATAGCGGGCCGCAGCGTTGAGGGTCTCCAGGCGCTCCAGGTCCGTACCAATTTTATCGGGCAAGATCATACAGGTGCTGGTATAATGCTCCCCCGTGGGGGTCTTGACGGTAACGGCTGCCTGGCTGGCGATCACATGGGCGTCCAAGACCTCCAGGCCATAGGCCCGGAAGATGCGTGCCATCGTGTTTTCTGTGCGCCAGGCTTCCGCACCGCACTCCATCATCTGACGGCCGACATCCAATGTATATTCCACCAGGTCTTCCAGCTGCGCCCTGGTCAGGGCAGGCGGCTTGGGCTGCTGATCGGGTCCCATACGCTTCCTTCCTTTCGTTTGCTTTGTCCCAAAGGGACAGACATTGATGCTCTTATATTTGCCCATCTTACCGCCATTCACTGGGAATTGCAAGAGACGAAGCCCACAGAAAGCCACGCTACACCCACGGATTTTTTAGGGGTCGCACCAGGAAATTCTGCTGTTGACGAAGTCAGCCGTGTCCTTTACAATGAGTTTGAGAATGGAGGCAACTCCAAACTATGACAAGGAGGGATCCTATGCAACCGATCTGGAACCGCGCCCAGTTCAAACAAACGGGCAAGGATACATTTCTGAGCAATTACTGGCCATTCGTCGGGGTCTGCGTTTTGCTGGCTCTGCTCTCCGGGGACCTGTTCAGCCTTCAGCTTCAACAAATCTCTCGTGAGCTTGTGTCCAACAGCATTCTGATCTACGATGACCCTTCCCTGGGGAACGCAGTGGCGTATGGAGCACAGCTGCTCTCCCCCTATCTTGCGCCTTTCGTAGCAGGCAGCCTGCTCCTCTCCCTGTTGGTGGTGTTCCCGCTTCAGGTTGGGGCCAGCCGTTTCTTTCTGGAGAGCAGACCAGGATATAAGGCCCCCTTCCAGCGCATCGGCCATGGTTTTGTGGAGAACTATGGCAACGTGTTCCTGACGGGCCTGTTCAAATGGCTCTTCACCCTGCTCTGGTCGCTGCTCTTCCTCATTCCCGGCATCATCCGAAGCTTTGGTTACTTCGCCGTGCCGTATATCCTGGCAGAAAACCCGAATCTGGACCACAGCCGGGCCTTGCAGCTGAGTTTGCAGATGACCAAAGGATACAAATGGGACATCTTTGTCTTAGAGCTGAGCTTTTTGGGCTGGTTCCTGCTGAGCGGGGTCAGCTTCAACATTGCGGGCATTTTCTATGTGAACCCCTACTATCAGGCAACTCTGGCGGAGGCATACCGCTTCCTGCGGGAAAACGCCATGGCAAACGGCTACACAAACAGCTCTGAGCTGCCTGGGGCACAGCCTCCCCTGTGGAGCGGCGGAACGGGGGTGGGCCTGTGAAGCGCATCCTCTTCTGCCTGGCTCTGTTGGCCGCGTTTACATTGTCTGCCTGTGGAACGCAACCCACTGCGCCGGAAGACGCCGCCGTCCCTATGGAGGGCGACGGCACACCGCAGTATGAAGCCAGCAACCCCTTGGCCAATCATCTGGATCGCTCCAACCTGACGGACGAAACGGTCTCCAACGCCACACAAAATTTGAACCTGGAAGCGGAGGACAGCGGCGTGAGCGCCAAGCTCCAGCAAGCGATGGGCGGCCCGAATCTGCTGTACCTAAGCCTGGAAGTGACCTATCCTGACACCGTGGAGCATTTGGGGCTGATGGACCACGCCCCCGTCTTCACGCTGAACGGCGTCGGCCAGGCCACAGAGGATAACAGCATCGCCGGGATCGGCAGCTCTTGGGGCTGTGACCCGGACAGCACGACCATCACCTATTTACTTACGGCAGAATCGCCCCAGGCTCTGCTGACCCCCGGGCAGGAGGTCACCCTCCGCATGGAAGAGGCGGCCACAGGGGCAGACCTCTCGTTTTCCTGGACGATCACAAATCAGACGCCCTGCCAGACCATCTCCCTACAGGATGCGGCAGGAAACGCTGTGGGCAGCGCAGTCCTCTCCCCCTTTGCCCTCTCCGCCTCGTTTGAGCCAACCGGCGAAGATATTTTGGATCTGATGGGCGGCCTTGTCCTGCTGGATCGGAATGGGAATCAGCTGACCCCCAACGAATCTGCTGAAAACTCCAGCACAGATCGCCAGGAATTATTTTTCATTTTCTATTCCCCCGTGATGGTCGATCAGGTCAGCCAGGTGAAAATCGGCACACTGTCCGGCACCGTTTCCTGACCAAAGTAAAACGCAAAAAAGCCGCCCAGTCGGGCGGCTTTTTGCATACGCAACTAGAAACTTAGTTCAAGAAATCCTTCAGCTTCTTGGAACGGCTGGGATGACGGAGCTTCCGCAGGGCCTTGGCTTCGATCTGACGGATCCGCTCACGCGTCACATGGAATATCTTCCCTACTTCCTCCAGCGTCCGCTGATGTCCGTCATCCAGTCCAAAGCGCAGACGCAATACCTGCTGTTCCCGCTCCGTCAGGGTCGAGAGCACCTCCTCAATCTGCTCGCGCAAAATGGTGTAGGCCGCTGCATCCTCCGGTACCGGCATATTGTCATCCTTGATAAAATCGCCCAGATGACTGTCATCCTCCTCACCGACCGGCGTCTCCATCGATACCGGCTCCTGCGAAATTTTCAGAATTTCCTGCACCTTTTCCGTCGGCATCTCAAGCTTCTTCGCGATCTCCTCCGGCTTCGGCTCCCGGCCAAGCTGCTGCATCAGCTGGCGCGATGTGCGGATGACACGGTTCATTGACTCTACCATATGCACCGGAATACGAATCGTGCGCGCCTGATCGGCAAGTGCCCGGGTGATTGCCTGCTTGATCCACCAGGTCGCATAGGTGCTGAACTTATATCCCTTTGTATAATCAAACTTCTCTACTGCCTTGATCAGTCCGAGATTGCCTTCCTGAATCAGATCGAGCAGCTGCATCCCTCGTCCGGCATAACGTTTGGCAATGCTGACTACAAGCCGCAGATTTGCCTCCACAAGCTTCTGACGTGCATCTTCATCTCCCCGGCTCATTTTTTCTGCCAGCTCGACCTCCTCTTC
>OLPV01001283.1_pt1 | contig 18938 bp, 17 predicted proteins | sample 1671961 | NCBI WGS metagenome assembly OLPV01 (sample SAMEA3136630, study PRJEB25190) | human gut metagenome | biome: human gut; feature: human-associated habitat; material: faeces | place: Austria | collected 2013
TTCTAAAATTGAATATATTATTACTATTCATTTCACTTTTAATATATTCTCTTTTTTCTTTTAATAAACTAACTGCTACACTATCTAATATTTTGTTATTACAAATATTTTTAAACAATGTATCAAAATCTGCTCTATAATATATTGTATAACCTATTGTTTTTTCAAATATAATTTTATATTCATTTTGATAATTAAAAATCTGATCTGCACGATTTAATAGTTTATCAACTGTAAATTTACCATTCTTTTCTGATTCAGTTTGTTGCACTTCGTTTTCAATTATATTATTACTTGCTGCCACAAGCATTTTTGATTCAACATTTTTACATAGTCTGAGTTTTCCAATTTCATTCTGATTCGCAATTAAAATACATTTACATGCTCTTTTTTCAACATATGAATTAACAAATCCAAGAAATTGAGTAATTGGAATATCTGCTCTTTCAACATCATCAAAAACCAGAACATACTTATCTAAATCAGTAAACTCTTTTACCAAGTTTAAACAACTCTTTGTATTAATATCAACTTCGATATTCTTAAATGAAACATTAACAGTTTCATTTACTGCTTTTAATAAAAATTTTCCTCCACTTTTTATAATGTTAAAATATTTTTTTTCAGGCATTTTTTTAAATATAATTTCCTTATAGATTTCATCTTCAATTTCTTTTAAAGATGTTTTACCATATAATGAGATATTTATCATTGTTTTACCAATTGGATTGATTTTATATTTGACTTTTCTTTTTATAAAACTTGTTTTTCCACACCCCCATGGACCGTCTATCATTATTGCATAATCTGCTATATCATTTTTTAGATATCTCTCTATAATTTCTAATGCTTGCTCATCATTTAAATATTCCATATCTTATTTTTCCTTTCTCTCATAAGAAATTTTTTTATAAGTGAATTTTACTAAATATATATATATTTATCCATCCAATCTCTAGTATTTTTACTTAATTTCTTATAATAATTAGTATCAATTATATCTATACCATTTATCATAATATTGCAAATAAAAGCTTCATCTGCACAACTATTTTTTACAAAATAATCTTTATCATTTATATAAAAACTTCCATTAATATGCCTTTTTTTAACATATTTATCATTTTGCCATTCATAATATGCTGTTGTACTTGCGTCATTTATTTTACTGTCATTCACTTTAATATTTTTCATTTCATCAATTACCTCTTTTAATATAAATTCAACATACATATACTCATTTTTCTTTAATTGAATTCCGGATAATTCATATTTTACATCTTTAATTTTTAACCAATTTTCACTATTTTTTTCAATAAAATCCAAATCTCTCATTTTCAATCCTCCTACAGTAATATCAAATACCAAATCACTCATTGTTGACTCAATACTCCAGTATATTGTAATATAGCTTTTTTGCAAAGTTTGTCATAATTTGTCGAAAAAATAAAAAACATGAATTTTTATTTCCATGTTTTTATATTCATTTTTGATATTCAAATTAATTTCTAATCTCTACTATACAAATCCCTTGTATAAACTTTATTCTTCACAACCTTTAGCTCTTCTTCAAGTCTATTTGCTAAAATTACATCTGATTTTTTAGAAAATTCTTCGAAGTTGTTTATAACTTTACAATTATTAAATTGCTCTGCTTTTAATGTTGGTTCGTATATTATAACATCAACACCTTCTAATTTTAATCTGTCTATTATTTCTTGAATTGCACTTGCTCTGAAGTTATCTGAACCACTTTTCATTGTTAGTCTGTATACTCCAACTGTTTCTGGATTTTTACGCATTATCATTTCTGTTATGTGCTTTTTTCTTGTTCTGTTTGATCTAACTATAGCTCTTATTAAATTTTGTGGTACATTGTCATAATTGGCTAATAATTGTTTAGTGTCTTTTGGTAAACAATATCCACCATAACCAAATGAAGGATTATTGTAATGACTTCCAATTCGTGGATCTAGGCATACTCCTTCAATTATGTCTTTAGTATTTAAACCTTTAATTTCAGCATATGTATCTAATTCGTTGAAATATGCTACTCTTAGAGCTAAGTATGTATTTGCGAATAATTTAACTGCTTCCGCTTCTGTTGAATCCATAAATTTTATTTCGACATCATCTTTTAAACTTGCATTTTTTAGTAAATTAGCAAATTCTTGTGCTCTTTCTGATTTTTCTCCCACTATAATTCTTGATGGATATAGATTATCATATAAGGCTTTTCCTTCTCTTAAGAACTCTGGGCTGAACATTATATTGTCTATATTGTATTTTTGTTTCATTGCTTTTATAAAACCAACTGGTATTGTTGATTTTACTACCATTGTTGTGTTTATATTCATGCTGATTACTTTTTGAATTATGTCTTCTACAGATGATGTATCAAAGTGATTTTTTTCATCGTCATAATTTGTTGGTGTACTTATTATTATGAATTTTGCACCTTCAAATGCTTCTTTGTAATCTAATGTTGCTTTTAGATTTAATTCTTTTGTTCTGAAAAATTCCTCGATTTCCTTGTCCTTAATTGGACTTATTCTGTTATTTATTTTCTCTACTTTTTCTGGTATAACATCTAATGCTATTACCTCATTATTTTGACTTAGCAATGTGGCTAATGATAAGCCAACATATCCTGTTCCAGCTACTGCAATTTTCATTTTCTTATTATTCATTCCTCTCGATTTGCTCAATACACAATATTATAACATTAATGCTAAAATATGATGCTGTTATTTCATATTTTCCTACTAATTTTGTTTCAAGAGCAATATTATATCCATGACATCACTTACTATCGTAATTTACTTTTTTCAGAATTACACCCATTTGAACAATTCGAATCTATAAAAATACTTTCATCCATTATATCCCATAAAAGTTGCATTAGGATTGCTGATATATTTATAGAAAAATAATTAAATAATGAATCTGTTCCGTGCATTATACGGTTTCTTAAATTCATCTTATCTGTATCGAATAATGTTCTAATCAATTTGTATTGCTCTGGACAAGTTATTTCCTTAACATATTCTGTTCGTATTATGCTTCCTAAAGTTCTGACATAATTGCCTTTACCATATATGTTTTTTCCAGCAAGAAGCATTTCATGTTTTGGATTCTTTTCTATTGCTTTATATTTTACAAATATATCATATAACTCTTTCATGCAGTCAAATTCAGATGCAAAGATAATTTTATTTTCTCTAGGTTCAAAATAATTGATAATTTCTTGTTCATGACTATTAAGTTTAAATTTACCTTCAATTATTTTATCTATATATTTATGAACGAATTTCGACTGTACTTGTATCGTTAAAAATCGCTCTATTAAAGCATTCAAAAAATAAACCGTCCCAAAAGAGCTATTTTGACAAATTGGAATATTTAACTTTTCTGTAACAATTGTAGATAATGGTACAATTGCACCTCTATATTCTCTAAGTACATATTCATAGTCATATTGTTGATTGGTTGAATTTTTATTTGAATTTTTGAAGTTTAAAATGTTTGGATAATCAATGTTCATATAACTTCCCACATACTCATTTACAGCTCTCATATAAAGTCTATTATAGTCTATGCTAATCATTGGAATATCTATGCAATGTATTTTTATTGAATTTTTGATTATACTCTCATGATAATTTGAGTATATATTTCCCACACATAATATTAGCTCTTTTGAAAGTAAATCTCTTTTTTGAAACTCATCCATTTCTTTTTTACTTGAAAAATATCCAAATGGTATTGGAATTTCATTGCTTTTTTTATCAAATTCATACATCTCAAAGAAATCTGATAGTATCTTATTTTTTTCATTTTTTTGCTCTGGTTTCAGATGTGTTTTTTCTAGGATTTGTACCTTTTTATCTATATATGATTTTAATGGCGCTGAATTTTTTATGTCTATTCCTCTGCGTTGTAATAATCGCCATTGCTTTTTATATAGTAGTTCGTTGGACATTTATACCTCCTTGGTTTAGAAATTATTTAATATTATATTTTACAACATATTCGAACACATTATTTATATTATCAAATTCAAATCTATCACCTTCATCTGTATCACAATTCCAGTAGTATATATATTTCCATTCAATTGTATTGTAAGCATTCTCTAATTTTTCTAATGCTTGATCTAACTGTATATTTTTTTTATTAATTTCATAATCATCAAGAGAATCAATATTTTCTATGTTTACTTCTATAAATTTACTTAAAATTTCTAATTCTAAAAGCCACATAAAACCTGATTCTCTTCCCCTATCTTTTATAATGTGTAATGTACCATCAACTATTGTAAATTCTATATTATCATATTTATAATTAAGATCATCTATTTTTTTCAATCCTTTATAATTTATTTTAGTCATATCATTTAATATTATATTTGTTTTGATTTTTTTAATTATGTTTTCTATTTTCTTTTGTTTTTCCTTTAATAATTCTATATTCATGTTTTTCTTCCCTTCATTTAATTTTTTTCATTTTTTAAATATACATTATAGATACTCAATTTATTTACTAACTGTCATAAAAAATAGCAATTGGATTTACAATACATAAATTGCGTTCTTTAGTAGGCAGTATCGTTTTTAAAGCCATATTAATAACTTTTTGAATAGCACCAAATATATTTTGACCATCATCAGAATCATCAATATCATCACCTATTATGTTGGTTATCATTCCAACACATGAAATTTCACCATTATACATAAATCCCATAGTTGATGAATTAACTCTAAAATTTTTTTCTTCAAGAGGTATTAAATATCCATCATATGAAATAAGCATTTTAGTATATGGAACAATATTTTTAAACCCTTTTATTGATTTTTCTATTTCTTCATAATTTTTTACGACTTCTTTTTTTAATTTTTCTATTTCATTTTTTATTTTTCTTTCTTGTTCACGATTAAGATTACTTTTAAATTCTTCCTCAATTTTTTTCTGTTTATTTTTTATAATAATTTCTATCATACCATCTTTAGAAAAAAGTTTTTCTAAATAATCCAAATCTACAAACTGAAACACTTTATTTAATTTAACATATTCGCCATAATCGTCTTGAATATTTTCATTTTCATTAATTGATATATATTTACATGCCTTTTCAAATATTTCATCGTGTATTTTCTTCTCAGTTATGTTTCTTAATATTTTATTGTATTCCAACTCACCTTCTAGTCCAACTTTTCCTTCAAAATTTGTTCCTGTATTTATTAATTTTAATATACTAAATTCAGCTTTACCTTCAGCACCTACATTTGCACTTGCATTGATATTACTTCCCTTTGAATTTGTTTCTTCACTTTTCTCATTAATTGTTATACCTTTCTCTGCTTGAGCTATTATTGAATTTATTTTATCAACATCCATATATAAAAAACTTTTCATGTTATTCCTCCTTTTATCGTTAAAACTAATTTATATATTTTTTTCATATAACTCCATCAACTAATTAACAAGCGATAAGTAACTTATTAATATATATCTTTTTTGCATATGAACTCAACATTATTTAAACACTTCTATTATAATATTTATATATATGATAGCAGTGTTTTTGACTGTTGCTTATATTTCTTATATATTAAATCAAAAAATGTCGAACTCTGCAATATTAATCGTATTACAAAATTCGACATTTTTTTGATATATATTGTTAAATTAGTCTCTACTATACAAATCCCTTGTATAAACTTTATCCTTCACAACCTTTAGCTCTTCTTCAAGTCTATTTGCTAAAATTACATCTGATTTTTTAGAAAATTCTTCGAAGTTGTTTATAACTTTACAATTATTAAATTGCTCTGCTTTTAATGTTGGTTCGTATATTATAACATCAACACCTTCTAATTTTAATCTGTCTATTATTTCTTGAATTGCACTTGCTCTGAAGTTATCTGAACCACTTTTCATTGTTAGTCTGTATACTCCAACTGTTTCTGGATTTTTACGCATTATCATTTCTGTTATGTGCTTTTTTCTTGTTCTGTTTGATCTAACTATAGCTCTTATTAAATTTTGTGGTACATTGTCATAATAATAAATCATTAGTTTTTGTTTTAATTTCATTGCAAAATTCTTTTTCATTTGCAGATATAATAACTTTTTCACAATTTTTTTCAATTATTTCATTCCATTTTTTAACATCTCTTTGATTTAATTTTATTAATTCTATTTCATTGTTGTTTATTTTTTCGTCCGCACCTATAGCCAATAAAAAATATGGAGTTAGTGGAAAAAACAAGACCCCATCATGCATGCCAACCGGTACATCTGATGTCCAAAAATAATATTTGTCTGTCTTATATATATATATCTGTTTATCTTTTAACTTTTGCTTTGTAAGACTAATATAGTTTTTATTACAATCATGAATACAATTATATAAAGCATTATTCATCAAATACTTTTGAATGACTTCTAATCTTTCATTCAAAATATCATTCACACTGGCAATCCAATTATTAATAATTTTATTTGCATCACAATAAGGATTTCTATACATCATAATTACTAAATTATTTATTAAATACTCAATATCATTTTCATTCAAATATCTCATACCACTTTCATGAGAATATACTTTTAAATTTATTGAATTTAGAATCTTTTTTATTTTTTCTACAAATTTATTTTCAATAAATTTACCTAGTTCATTTTCTATCGTTGTATCATTTCTTTCCTTAAGTACATTTAAAATTTTATTTTTTTTATATATGCTGTCATCGTTTATTCTTCTAAATGTCCATTCATTGATTTTTTTTATGTTTGTTAATATATCTTCACAGTTTTCAATTCTTTTTTTCTCATATTCCGCATATATATTTTTTTCTTTAAATACATCTTGAATTATTTCTGCAAAATTTTTGTGTGATTCTAATATAGTATTTGAATATTCAATATAATCTATATTCAAAGTATAATATTTTCTTTTAATAAATAGACTATTATCACAATTATATCTGGCAATTTTTCCATCAGATTTGTATTTAACTTGCAAATTATTCGCATATGTACTGCGGTCATATGTTTCCCACATTCTTAAATATGTTCTTGGTACAAAATGCTGTTTTTTTGTATCGTTTTCCATTTTTTCTTCCCTCTTTCATATTAATATTATTCTAAAATCACTTATTGTTATGTTATAAGTTATTTACCACTATAGCTCTTTTTTCTCAAAAATTCTGTCAAAAAAATAAAACATAGAATAATATTTTTTAATATTCCATGTTTTTCGCTTTATATTAAATTCCCCAAAACTAATTTCAAATAATCTATCTTTTCAAAAACTTGCTCTTCATATTCATTACTAAGTTTTTATAATATTTAAATTCGTCTGTTTTGTGTTTTACTATAAAGAATATTAAGTTTGGAATTATCAAACATATTATTCCATAAATTAATACTAGTAAATAATTATTAGTAATTTTTACAAACTGTATAAACACATATGTAATTATAAAAGAAACAGCAAACATTACTGCATATTGTAAATTTTCTTTTATATAATCTTTAATTTCACCATGTAATATTTTCTTATACACAAACTTTGGAAATGAAAATAAGAACAATACCATATTACTTGCAATTGTTCCAATAAATACACCTGCTAAGCCAATTACATTTGCTAAAACTATTGAAACTACAATATTAACAACAGATTCAATTACTGGAACATATCTATCTTCATAAAAAACTCCAGCTGCTTCTTTAAAAGTTGCATATGTTCTTCTCATTCCATTAATATAAAAGTTTATTACAAGAGTTAATACTACTGCTTGTGATAATACATACTCGTTTCCTAACCAAATTTTTACAAATGGAACAGATATAAAAAACATTGATATTGCAGCAAATGAATATAACCATGAGTTTAATAATAATGTTGATTTGTATATTGATTTAGTTTTTTGATTATTTGCTTCAACTAATAAATTTCCAACACTTGCCGTCAATGATGTAAAAATTTGACCAAATAAATTATTTAATGCACTAATTATCATATAATAATTTGAATATAATCCAACAACTCCAACTCCTAAAGTTTTTGTCATTGAAATAATAATATTGTCACTTCCAAGAACAATGAAACCTCCAATTTTATGAAATAATAATCCTTTTACTCTTATGTATATGCTCTTTTTAAGCCTTTTACTAACTGGTTTTACATCTTTGCTTTTTATGTAAGAGTATTTTTTATCTGCAATAATACTTATAATTATATTTTCTAATAATCTACAAATTATTTTGATAATCAAGTAACCAACAAATTCTTTGAATACCATTAGATATATGATTTGAAGTGTATTCATTATAATAATATATCCGAAGTGAACTATATTAATTACATAATTTTTTTGATTAGCCTGAAGAATTGATCTTTTATATGTTAATAAATACGAAATTACAGTATCTATTAAATATAATATAAATATAAATTGTAGATTTATATTTATGCTTTTGTCTACCTACCTCAGTTGATACGTATTTCCAAAACATAACTGTTCATCGTTGATACATTTTTTTGTGTCCTACGCAGTATGGCAGGGTGAAGTGTGTGGACATGTTTTTTTGGTGTGATTTTTAAGCAAATTTTTGCCGTTTTTTTCTATTTTTTTACTTGGAATGAAAATGCGTTTTTAGGCATTTTTATTTTTTCATTAATATTTTTTTACAAAGAAATACAGTATAAATTCATATGTATTTCTACATCAAAATTTATACTGTATTCTCGTTCATTTATTGCTCTTTTTCAATTTCAACTCTTACTCGCACTTTATTAACAGCCGTTTTTCTTAGTCTTGAGCCTACTCTTTCAAAGGTAAAAAAGTGTTGATTACTTATAAAATCCACTACTGGAGTATAAATGCTCTTTTTATTGCCTAGTTTGTTATTTTCAATTATTTTATCCTCAGTAATATCTTCTCTCGGTCTTAAATTAAAACCATTTTTGCAGATGAACCTTATTACATAGCTATCGGGTTTACCATTTTCATCTATTGCACCTATGATTCCATAGTCTACGACTGCTTCAAAAAGTTCATCATCAAATTCTTTTAATTCATTTGAACTTTCTCTCGCTATTAACATTTGTTTCATTTTTAAAATTCCATTTTCAATTTTTGTATCTTCTGCAATATTCTGTTCAACCTGCTCTTGTTTTTCTTCATTATATTCAATCTTTCTTACAATATCTTCATTCATTTTTTCAAAAGTAGCAGAATCTAGCTTACCATCTACAAATAAATCTATAAGCTTTTTATGCTTATTGGTTAGTTTTCTATTTTCCTCCTCAAGCTTCTTCTTTTGATTAGCTGGGCTATCAGCATTTTTTGCCTCTTTAATATTATCAATAAAAGATTCTATTGCAAGGCCATCTGATTGTGTTAATAATTCAAAAGCCTCCATAAAACATGATTCAATTACATCTTGGTGCATTAACTTACTATCTGGACAAAACTCCCTTGCACCTTTTGCAACTGATATGCAATCCCAAGCTAATCTCTTTTTATATAATGATTTTTTTATATAAACTCTACCACAAAACCCACATCTAAATCTGCCACTAAAAGTAAACTTTTTAGTCATTCGTCTTCCAGTCATTCTTATATTATTTCTACTTTTAAGTATTTTCTGAGCTTGTTCAAAATCTTCTCTACTTATAATTGCCTCATGATGGTCTTTTATATAATATCTATCTTCTTCACCATTATTTTTTGCTCTTTTATGAGTTATTGAATCTACGGTATATGTTTTCCCTTGAGCAACATCACCTATGTATTTTTCATTTTTCAAAATACCTCTTATAGTATTTACACACCAGCTTTTTGCTCCTCTCGGTGATAAAATTCCTTGCTCTTCTAATCTTTTTGCAATTGCTGCTCCTCCAAAGCCCTCGAGATATAGCTTGAATATCATTTTAATAATTTTTGCCTCATCTTCAACTACAATTAATTCATTTGTTTTAGCATTAAAACTATAACCATAACAATCTCCACGACCAACGATTTCGCCTCTTTCCTTTTTCATTTTAAATCCTAATCGTACATGAGAAGATATAGTTTCAGATTCTTGCTGAGCAACAGATGCAAGTACAGTTAATAATAATTCACCCGCCATATCCAAAGTATTTATATTTTCTTCCTCAAATATTATTCCAACCCCCTTCGACTTTAGTAATCTCACATAATTCAATGTGTCTAATGTATTTCTAGCAAATCTTGAAATTGACTTTGTTAGTATTAAATCAATTTTCCCATCTTCAGCATCTTTAATCATTCTCATAAAATTGGTTCTTTTTTTAGCTAAAGTTCCTGAAATACCTTCATCGGCATAAACTTCAACAAAACACCAATTGGGATTGCTAGAAATTTTACTAAAATAATACTTTTGTTGTGAAATAAAACTGCTTTGTTGTTCCTCCATATCAGTACTTACTCTTGCATAAGCTGCAACATTAAGTAGCTCTTTACTTATATTTCTGCTTTTTTTATTTCTAATTCTTTCAGATTTTTTTATTATCTCAACTTCCATACGCTCCTCCTACATTCCACTATCAATTACATATCTTATAACTATCTTATGTTTAACTTTTTCTCTTTTTATTTCATTATTATCTTGCACTACTTTTTTAAATTGTCTAAGCTCTTTATCCCATGTATAATCTAACAATATAAATCTATTATCATCTAAATATGAATCCTTTACAGAATAATTTACTAAAGTTTGTCTATTAAATTGTATATCTGGATTTATTTTGAAAATAAATGTTATCATTGCAGGATTTTCTTTATTGTCTTTTGTTTTTCCTCCAAAAACTATATATGTAACAATTTTTTGAAATAATCTTTCAAATGCACTTTCATCCTTAGACAATGCCAATTGTATTATTGAAGCTTTAACATTTAATACAGCTGTTCTTATAGCTTTTAATTTAATAAAGTTCATATTCAAAATATTTAATTTTTCATCAACATCTTCTATTTTTTGCTTTATACTTAAGCTTTTTTCTGAAAATGTAAATTTATTTATTTTCTTTCTCATAAATGCATTAACTAACTTTGCATGCTCTCTCACATAGTTATCTTTTTCAGAATTTAATTTATAAGTAATATTACTATTTTTATTAAAAAGTTCATCGTATGTATTTTCTTTACTCATTAATAGCTCACAGCATTTATAAAACGCTTCACTTAATATTTCATTGTTTATTATTATACTGTTATAACATCCATTGTATTTTCTCCCTCTTTTATTGCAATACCATACATTTTCTGACCTGGAAACTCTGTACCCACAAAAACCACATCTTACGCAATTCTTTATTATTGAATTATTTTGACTTGTCTTTGAAAATCCTGATTCTTTATATCTTTTTGCTCTAATTTCTTGTGCTTTTTCAAAAACTTCATTACTTATAATAGGCTCATGATGATTAGTAATATGTATTATTTCTCTTTCAACAAATTCATCATTTTTAACATTAAGATATTTTTGATCTGTTCTAACCCCTCTTTCCAACTCTCCTAAATAGATTCTGTTTGAAAGTATCTTTACAATGTCATAAGAATTCCAATCGCTCTTATCTCTTATTGTTTTTGCCTTACTAGCTCTCATTAATTCGATAATCTCACTATTCTTATAACCATCACAATATAACTTAAAAATTTTTCTTATATTTTTTGCTTCTTCTTTGTTTATATATAATTTATTGTCTATATTATCATATCCATAAATTCTATTTTGAATAGTAATTTTTCCATTAAGCAGGCTCATTTTTTTCCCAAGAGATATATTCATTCCTAAATTTTCAACTTCTCTTTGAGCCATTGTTGATAATAAAGTCAAAATTAGTTCATTATTCAAATTTAAAGTATTAATATTATTTTCTTCAAAAATAACTCCCACTCCAATATCTCGTAACATTCTAATATATTTTAATGTATCAACAGTATTTCTTGAAAACCTAGAAACTGACTTTGTTAATATTAAATCAACTTTTCCATTTACTGCATCATTTATTAGTTGTAAAAATCCAGCTCTATTATGGTCACTTGAACCACTAACTCCATAATCTTCATACACATTTACAAAAGTCCAATTAGCATTCTTTTTAATTTTTTCTTTATAATATTCCATTTGTGAAAAATAACTATATGTTTGTTTTTCAAACTTTGAACTAACTCTTACATATGCAGCTACTTTCTTTTTTTGTGCCCTATAATCTTGTGGATATATGCTCTTTTTAATTTTCTTTAATTCCATAACCAGTCCTCCTCATCATTTTTAGTATAAAATTCAACAGAAACATCTATTGATGTTTTCCATTTTCTTTTCTTAATATTATTTTCATCATTTTCGTAATATTGAAATAAACAATCTGTTTCAAAATCAAAAATCTTATAAAAATTTGACTTTTCTAAAAGCTTTGCTCCATCAATTTGTAAATTATGATTAATAAATTGATTTTTGCCATTTACAAAAATAATTCTAATAAAATATGGGTCAACTTTTCCATTATGAATACCACCTACAAAAACATATTTTATAACATTTTTAAAAAGCTCTTCATCAAACTCAATATTCTTCATCTCATTAAAACAATTTAAAACATATTCAATTCCATCATTTACAATACTAGGATATTTATTGCTTTTTTTCATTTTTTGTTTTGATACTTTAACTGCATCCATAAAAACCTTTTTAAATAATTTCTCGTCCCAAAATTTACTTTCTGGGCAACTGAATTCTTCAGCTGACCTTCTGCAAATCCACTTTGCAATGCTCCCATTAGAATACATTTTTCTTTTAATAGAAGCACCACAAAAACCACATCTCTTTGCATGAGCAAATACATATTTTTTATAATTTTCTGGATGATTATTATACTTTTTAACCCTTTCGTTTCTTATTTTCTTTACCATTTCAAAATCAGCTCTGGAAATAATAGCTTCATGATGATTTTTAACATAATACATATCTCTTTCGCCTCTGTTTTTTACCATTCTATGTGTAATTGGATCTGCTGTATAATATTTACCAAGTTGAACATCGCCAATATATTTAACATTACTTAGAATATTACTGATACTTGAGGCAGCCCACTTCGTTTCTCCAGAAAAAGTTTCAACATTCATTTTGGTTAACTTATCAGCAATAGCGTAAAAAGAATACCCTTCTAAATACCAATTAAAAATTTGCTTAATAACTTTTGCGTGCTTTTTATTAATTACCAATTTCTTATTTTTCATATCGTAATTATAACCATAACAATCATATACTCCAGGACCAATACCTTGTTGTTGTCTCATTTTCACTCCCTTTTGCACATGATTTGACAAGTTAACAATTTCTTGTTGAGCAATAGAGCTTAAAATTGTCAATACAAGTTCACCTTGCATACTCGAAGTATTTAAACGCTCCTCTTCAAAATAAACAATAACATTATGGTCACGCAACCACCTAACATTTTTTAGTGTATCTAAAGTATTTCTAGCAAACCTTGAAATAGACTTTGTTAGTATTAAATCAATTTTCCCGTCAGTAGCATCTCTTATCATTCTTCTAAATGCAGGTCTTCGCTTTACTTGAGTACCAGATATTCCTTCATCACGATAAATATTTACTAATTTCCAATTTGGATTAGATTCAATATAATCTTCATAATATAAAGATTGTGATTTAAAACTAGTCTGTTGATCTAACATATCAGTACTAACTCTTACATATGCAGCAACTCTTAATTGCTTTTCTTTTAATTGAAAAATTGACATTCCTCCTTGTTTTTCTTTTTTCTTCTCTTGAATTTCAATTTCCATATTCACTCCTCCTTCTGAACATCTTGTTCAAAAAAAGTATAGAGCATAATTTACCTATTTACCATTGTGTAATTTTTTTAATTGTTTTTTTAACCTATCACATTGCTCTTCATTTATTAGCTCTTTCTTTTTTAAATATAATAAGCTCTCAATTTCAAGCAAATACTGTCTATATGACTGTGAAAATATCTTTGAACTATCACAAAAATTTACTTTACTTATCATAATTTCCTCCAAAAAAAATAAAAATAAATACATAATTGTATTTATTTTTATCATTATTATTTATTATCTTTTTCAACCTCAACTATAACTCTAACTTTATTTATAGTTGCTTTTCTTCTTACATTTTCTTTATTTAAAAACATAGTAAAATTTTGTTCACTTACAAAATCAAGTATCTTCAAATATATACTATCCTCCATTCCAATTCTATTATTGTTTCTAATAACTTCATCTGTTATATCGGTTCGTGATTTATACGAAAAATCCTTTTTACATATAAACCTAATAACAAAGCTATTAATTTCATCATTTTCGTCTATCCCACCAATAATTACATAATCAACTAATCCTTCAAATAAATCCTCATCAAATTCATTTGTTGTATTTTCACTTATTTTTTCCTTAAGTATCCTTTTTATATTTTCAAACCTCAATTTAATTTTATCTTCATTCGTATATAATTCATTAATTTCATTTATCTTTTTTTCGTATTCATCAATTTTAGCTTTAAGCTCTAAGTTCTTTTTTTCAAAATCTGCTGAATCAATACTACCTTCCAAAAATAAACTAACCAAGTTTGAATTTTGCGTTTTCAACTTTCTTCGCTCTGCTTCAAGCTTACATTTATTTCTTTCTGGTAAAGAGCTATCAGAAGATGATTTTAGTATCCTCATAAATTTATCCAAATTAACAAATTTATCTTTTGTCAAAATATTAAAAGCCTCCATAAAACAATTCTTGAGTACATCTTCATAGAAGATTTTACTATTTTGACACAAATTTCTTGCTCCCTTTGCAACAGTTAAACAATCCCAAGCAGGTCTTAATTTATATGTAGACTTTTTAGTATAAGCTTTCCCACAAAAACCACACCTACATTTTCCACTAAATAAATATCTGTTCTGCGGTTTATTGCCAGTAGATTTATTACTGTTTCTGTTATTAAATAAATCTTGTACTTTTTCAAAGGTATCTCTATTTATAATAGGCTCGTGATGATTTCTTATTATATATTTTTCCTGCTCTCCAGTATTACATCTTCTTTTATGAGAAATTGGGTCAATTGTAAATGTTTTACCTTGAACTAAATCTCCTACATACTTCTCATTTTTTAAAATAGAAATTATTGTAGTTTCAATCCATCTTCCTCCATGTCTTGTTGGAACTTTACTTTCATTTAATACCCTACAAATAGAAGTACTTCCTTGTCCATTGCAATACATATTAAAAATAGACCTTACAATTTTTGCTTCTTTTTCTATAATAACAATCTTATCCTTATCTTTATTATATCTATATCCATAACAACTCGAAAAAGCGACAATTTCACCTCGCTCTCTTTTCATTTTCAACCCAAGCTTTATATGTGAAGATATAGTTTCAGATTCTTGCTGAGCTACAGATGATAAAACTGTTAATAATAGCTCTCCTGCCATATCCAAAGTATTTATATTTTCTTCTTCAAAATAAACACCAACATTTTTATTTTTCAACATTCTAACATAATTTAAAGTATCCACAGTATTTCTTGCAAATCTTGAAATAGATTTTGTAAGTATCAAATCAATTTTGCCATCCATAGCATCATCAATCATTTCTTTAAATTTATCTCTTTTAAAAATTTGTGTAGCAGAAATTCCTTCATCAGCATATAAACCAACACAGTTCCATTTTGAATTAGCAGATATCTTTTTTAGATAATACTTCTGTTGTGATTGAAAACTATTCTTTTGGTCGTCTAAATCTGTACTAACTCTTGCATATGCGGCAACTTTTAATTTACTTGAATACCTTTTGCCTTTAATTTCATTTCTATCAATTTTCTTAATTACTTGAACTTCCATATTTATACCATCCTTATTAAAATTTTAATAAAAGTATAAATTATAATTTTTTTATTTACCAATGTGTGATTTTTCAATTTCAACTTTAGCATTTGAATATGTATTATTATCAATTAATTTAAGTCTATCTAAATAGTTTAATAATTCAATTTGAATTAAATAATCTAAATATGTCTGCTTTATGCTATTTTGATTTTTTTCATCTTCAAAAACATTATAAATCATAACCTACCTCCATTAAAAATAAATCATTGTGTCTGTAAGCTTTTCTATATTAATTCCAAAAGCAATAATCAATGCCTCATCAATTTTAAGCTCTGTTTTTCTATTAACTCTTCCTTTAAATTCTTTAAGTCTTGTTTTATCAATACTTCGTATCTGCTCTGTTAATATAATTGAATCATTTTTTAATTTTTCTTTAATTTCAACATGTGTTGGTAAATCATTTTTATTATTATCACTACTTGTAATTGGGGCAACCATTATTGTTGGACTATGGCTATTTCCAATATTATTACTAACAACAACAACTGGTCTATTACCTCCTTGTTCACTTCCAACAACTGGATCTAAATTAGCATAATATATATTTCCTTTTTTAATTCTATTCATAATTATAATCTCCTCTCAAATTTATGTATCATTTCATCAAACAATTGACTGCTAATCAACTTTCACAGGATTTTATATACCTTTCTGTTCCTAACAGAACTGTTCCCATTGTTTTAATCTATGGCTAAACAGGAGTATCATTATTCCAGTTATTTGTCATCGCAAATTAGGAGCAACCTAATTTTATAGCCAAGCATTAATCGTCAAGCGTACTTGCTAATGTGCTCATCCTCCTCGGAATAATAACTGGTTAGTATTTAATGAAATGTAATATTAAATTTTCAATGTACAAAACTAAGTGCTCTATTAGCTCTCATTACTTAGGTAATAACAATACCTATTTGTTGTTAGTAAAATTATATTTTTTTAATTTTAGTTTTTATTTTTTCAAGAGCAACATCTATACTACGCTTAATAGTTGCTCTATGTTTATCTTCTAACATAGCAATTTCACTGTATGTTTTTCCTTCAATTAAAAACATATACGCTCTTTTATTTTGTGGATATGGTAACTTATAAATTTCATTTACAACCAACTCAATAAATATCTTATTTAATGCGGATACTTCAGCAGACTCATGAGTCAATATTTCTAAACCACCAATTAATTCATAATCTAATAAGTATCTTCCGTGATGTGCTCTATATAAATATCTTTCGTGCTCTTGCTCTTGTTTTCTTTTTGTTAGCTCTTCAACTAAAGCATCAGACATTTTTAAATAATGTTTCTTTTTATTTGAATCCTCAAATCCTATATATCTCATTTTTCCATTTTCACTATAAACCTCATAATTATCAATAATTTCCTTTTTCATAAATAAAACCTCCTGCAAATTTGAATTTTTTTAAACTCAAACCGCAGGAGGTCCTCTAGCAAAAAATAAGCTCCAATTATTAAAAATAATCAGAGCAATACTTAATAATATTAAATTGTAAAAAGATAACATATTCTTCATATAACATCACCTCCAGTCGAACAGACTCAAAGTCTACACGACTGAAGGAAATAGCTATATAAGAGCACAATGCTCTGAACACATTTATACAATTTAGGAAATATTAAATTAATTCATCAATTTATCTTTTGAATAAACTATTTCCTAAAAGCATAAACTTTTTTGTTCATTTACATATTAGCACAATATTTTGTCACAAATAATAAAATTGGAATAACTTGGTAAAACTTGGCAATTAGTTTGCAATAATTATCATTTATGTAAAACTATTGCATTCCGTCCACTATAGTGGTATAATGTGTTTAATTATGTAAAGAGAAGGAAAAGGTTTTATAAATGTTAAATACAATTATCTTTAATGGAAAAGTTTATAGTGCACCAAACACAGCACTAAATTCTAAGGATAAAAATTTAAATATGGTAAAACTAAAGAAATTATTATATAATTTGGGATTTAAACTAACTTCGATTGGCACGATTTTTATATTAGAAGAGCTTGCATTTTTCTTTAATAATGGGCTCGATGGATTTTATTTATTAAAAGAAGCATATAATATATCTGCACAACTACATAATATAGAATTAAAAAACGTACAATGGGCTATAGAATCTGCAATTTCATCAATGCTTCGTTTTTCTAATATTGAAACATTAAAAGAAATATTTTTTTGGTATACGCCCAATCAAATAATAACACCGAGAGAATTTATGAGTACAATGATTTTGTACCTAGAAGAGCACAAAAAAGAATACGGTAATAATATGTAATATGCATATCATTACCGTATTCTTTTTATAATTTATATTCATCTGATATTTTATAAAATATATTAATAATTTCATTGTATTCATCGTCAGTTATACCTGTATTTGTAAGTATTTGTTTGTTATTAATATATTTCAATAATTCACTTTGCTTAATATCAAAGTCATATATTGTATATAATTTATTTTCGATTATAATATTTAATTTTGATAAAATTTCACCATCAAATACACCTTTAAGAAAATACCGATAAATAAAATACACTGCAATCCTGCGTAAATATATTTCATTCTGTTTCTTATAGCCTTTAAAACAGTCTGCAAATTTCATACTATTATAAATGTATGGAATCCACCCTTCGTCCATCGGTTCAAGTTCAGTAAAAATATTAAGGATTGATTTTATGTCCGGACAACATGAAACAGCAGTATTTCCCCATTCAGGGATAGTATAATCATCATTGTCCATGCGAAACTGCAATTCTTCCGAAAAGCAAATAAGACAGCCGATTGAATCAGCAAAATCCGGATCATTATGTAAATGTTGAATGATAACCTGTCGTGCATCATTTAGAAAATTAAAAAGCAATTCATCAGAAAAATCGCTTTCATCTTGTAAATTGCAAATTGGTTGCATTTTGGGCGCGGAGTACAGTATACACGCATTCGGCGCGGATTGCAATACCAAA
>OLPV01001286.1_pt1 | contig 18896 bp, 12 predicted proteins | sample 1671961 | NCBI WGS metagenome assembly OLPV01 (sample SAMEA3136630, study PRJEB25190) | human gut metagenome | biome: human gut; feature: human-associated habitat; material: faeces | place: Austria | collected 2013
GATAATCTTCTATTATCTATCATTCTACCTAGAATGATAGATTGAAGGCGAACCTGTTATATATAAAATAAATTGATATTGGTGTTTAACAATAAATACGGAGAAATTACTATGAATTATTATGAAGAAATTATAGGCAGAAATCAAACTAACTTTATTTCGATGTTTAATCAGAAATGGCAAGAAGAAATATCCTCACATAAATTGCCCTATTCCCAGGCTTCGCAAATTATGTCTGGAAATAGATTAAGACCTATTATTTTAGCATGGGGATACTATGCTAATATATCTCATATAGACCATGAGTTTATATTGGATTTTGCTATATGTATAGAACTTATTCACAAAGCATCCATTTTACTTGACGATTTAATAGATAATGATAATGCTCGCCATGGACTAAGCACATTTCATATTGAATATTCAAAATCGGAAGCTGTTTTATACGCTATCTTTCTTATAGACAGAAGTCTTGAGATAATTTATAAAATAGATTCTATACATAACACACACTATACTTCTGTTTTAATAAGTGTTATAAATAATATGGCAAAAGGCGGTATTAAGGAAATATGTTCTACTAAATTCTTTTCTATGCAGGATGTTACTGATATCATAAATTTAGAGACAACCTCTTTGATAGAAAATAGTTATATTTTAGGTTATCAATTATCAAGCACACCTATGAATAAAATGCCGGAAGAGATATATAATATTGCACATTTATGTGGGTACTGTTTTCAGGTATTAAATGATATAGAACCATTTTCATCTCCTGAAATAAATAAAGAATATAAAGGCTCTGTCAACTTTGATGTTGAAAGGAAACGAAAAAATATCGTAATTTCATATTTATATGGTGCATGTACAAAAAATGAAAGAATGAAGCTGGAAAGTACTACAGATTTTTTATACATTCATTCTCTTATCAGCAAGCATAAGATCATTAATCTTATTATGGAAGATATTAGATTCAAAATGAATTATATTAAAACTAATTTAACTTTATTTAAAAAAGCAAATTCATCATACTATTTCGATTTTTCGCATTTTTTAGATGATATGTTTAATATATGTTTTCATAAATGCGGTTTAGCTTTTGAAGATAATTTCTTCGGCGATGGACAAAAACGGGCTGATTAACGTAATAAGCGAAATTATAATTGTATATGCTTTGTCAAATATCGTTTGACTATATTTTAATGGATAATCATCAGATTCTGAAATTGCTTTTGTCAGCGAAATAAGTCTTTCTACTAATTGAAAATCATCTTCTGTTGATTGATTAGTTAATATCAATAATTGATTTTCCATTTTATTTATACTATTACATTTACAAGTATATATTACATTTTTCAAAAAACTTCTTCCCGAAAATGTAAACAGAGGAAATGCTATGGCAAAAAAGATTAGTATTCCTACCCAGCTTATATAAAATAATACATTGCAATTAGTATGAATTACAATTTTATCGCCAATAAATAGTATGCCTCTAGGTAAATTAATTGCATATACTATACTATACATTAATCCCAAAAATAGGAACCATTTTTCAATATAGCTAAGTTCATGTGCAAGTTTTCTCATCCAATTGGTTAGTGCTGGGAAATAAAATGAATAATCATTTATTGCAATATGTTTTAAATCATATACAAAATATAAAATGGCAATATAATGTATATAAGCTTGAATACCTATGTAAAAAACCAATCCACCCAATATACCTCCATAAATGCCTGTAATACTTTTTTCCAAACATCCCAACGCAAACATGGTTATGATATAAAAGAAGACTAGAAGAATAGACAATATTTCACCCACAATTGTACAAGGTATTTTTTCTACTTTGGCAATAATAAGTCCTAAAACTTCTGGTTCATTTTTTTCTTGTACACATTTTTTTATTTCAACATTCCCCTCTTTTATTCTTTTTAAAACAATTATTTGTACTATCAGCATAATTATCAAAATCAACTGGTTTATTTGGAATAATTTGTGCGGGGATAGGACGTTTAGAAATTGCCCTATACTAAATATAATTACTATGAATATAAATACCATTTTAAACTCTAATTTATTGTATAGTTTTTGAAACAGCACTATTTCGTTCTCCTTTTTTATTCTTAAACACACAATAGGTTCGCCTTCAATCTATCATTCTAGGTAGAATGATAGATAATAGAAGATTATCTACTGTTTATAGTACCACACAACCTCAAAAAAAACATCATATTCTACAAATTTCTTCACTCTCCATTTAGCAACACCTCAAAATTTGCTGCCACCTCATCCAGCACCCTGCATATGTACTCTTTCTCCCTGTTTGATTTCCCCGACATATACTTTTCCATTAACAGTATCTATGGATACTCATATATTCCCAATGTTCGTACTCCCGGATAAGCTCTGCTTCATAATCCCGTGTTTCTTTTTTTATCATTCTTTCCACCGCCTATCTCGGTCTGCCGATAAATACAATCGAAGATCTGCTCTGCACAGGTCGGTACACAACACCGATCCGCTCGTTGGCGGCTTCCACCACCATACCGTTACCCACATAGATTGCCACATGGGTAATGTTGAAAAATCTTCCATTCTTACTGTAACTGTAAAAGATTAAATTCCCCGGCTGCATTTCTTCGTAATTCACCAGATAATTATGGTCATAGCAGAACTTGCCCTCTGCCGCTGCGGTATTTGCACCTTCATACATAATGTTTACCCCGGCATTCTGCCATGCGTAATAGGCAAGGGAGCTGCAATCAAAGTGTGTACCGCTGTCCCTCAAATCCTGACTGTACGGGTATCCTACCTTTGACAAGGCATATTCCACGACCTTTTTTCCGTTTGCATCGGAAACTGCATCCACAATCGCCTGATACTGTTCCGGGCTTAATGTCTCGCCGGGATCTCCGCCACCGCCTGTATAACCCATCATCGCCAGATTTTCCGTTTTCATCAGTTCTGCAAGCATTTCCTGTTCTTCTTCATCAACGCCATACTCCGAAATCATGTCATGATAGGTCTTTAGCTTTACATTGACTTCCTTGACGGTAGTGGATGTGGTATTTTCTTCCTCATCTGTCGAGGTATCTGTCCGCCTTGTAATGGTGTAGCTGCACATATCATCAAAAACGGATTTTAAGTTTTCCTTTGCCTTATCCGTCATATCCGTAGCAGTATCACCATTTCCATACTTCACCATATAGACCGCCAGAATATCACAGTAATTATCCGGCTCTCCCGCTCCCTCAAAATCCACATAAATCTTTTCGCTGGTATCATAACCGGAATAGTTCGTCAGTTCATCATTTACCTCCCTGTTAAACTCTGCGACATAGGCTGATAATACCTCCTGCGTGGTTTCTCCCGATGATATGGACGGAAAGAAAATGGCAAAGGGCGAATTATAGATAATCGCTATGACAGCAATAATCGGAAGCGCCACAAGTGCCACCAGAGCAAACAGGGCAAGCAGAAACAACCCCACATACCGGATGATGTACTTTGCTGCCATGGAAAAACGCATAAGCGCTATATCCTTTAAGGCTTTTCCAATGCTGTCCTGATTTTCCTCCTGCCTGAGTTTTGCAACAAAGAACTGTATCATGCGGTTTCTGGTAGAGTTTTTTACATCCTTTTTATCCATTGCAATGCCCACAGCTTCTCCGGCTGCCGCACCGATCAGCACGCCTCCTACTCCCGTGGTTGCAGTTCCGGCGGCTGTTCCTGCCGTTGCTGCAGTCGCCTTTGCTGCGGTCTTTGCGGTTTCCTTTGCCGCTTTTGCTGCACTATCCTTTGCTGCCTTTTTACTGATTTTCTTTCCAGCCTGCACCTTCTTGATGCGCTTCTCTTTCGCCTTTGCTGCCTGTGTACGGTAAAGTCTCCTGCCTGCATCTGTGGCACTTTCCACCGGACGGGATAAGTTTCTTGCAACCATATAGGACTCATAAACCTCACTGCCACCCTCCATCTGGTCTAAGGAATTCTTTGCACCTACCGAAGCAAGCGTGCTTACTGTACTGCCATTTTTCTTTCCAATGGTTTTTTCCCTATCCTGCTTTGATTTCTCAAACTGTGCATATTTGCTGTTTTCCTTCTGCATGAATTTTTTGATGTCCTCTTTTACGGACTTACTTTTTACACTGGAAGATTGAGCCGACTGACCTCTTTTATCGGAAAGACGCTTTTCTGCATCCGCTTTTCCCTTACTGTTCTTTGTGGCAGACTTTACCTTTAATGCAGACTTTCTTTTATCCATGTTGTCTGCCTTTGCTTCCCTCTCTGCCCCGGCAAACTTCGGAGTCCTCTCTACGGTCAGGACATTTCCCGCCTTGATTTTTGTCTCCGGGGCAGTCTTTACATGAAGCTTTGTCTTTTCTTTGGTATGAATGACCATCGGCTTGTCATCCACCTTTTTGATGTTCAATTTTCCTCACCTTCTTCCTGAAAAAGAGCAAAAAAATAGCACCTAAACCAATGGCTTAGATGCTGTGATTTACTGTTTATTCTCTCTTTTCCGCTTTGCTTTCTGCTCCGATTTTCTCTGCCTTTTTTCGTACATATCATGAATCCAGTCTTTTACCGGAGCCTTCCACATTTCCTTTTTATTTGGGATATTCCTTATCAGGCTTTGGGGGGTAAGCCCCATTTCCTTTGCCATGCGGATTTCTTCTTCTCCGAGCCGGCATTTCCTTTCAAAGCTCCTGTTTATATGCCATCTGTACATTTCCTCCACAAACTGATAAAATCCTTTACCAGAGCCTCATCCCGTTTGCCACGGCATTTCTTCATAAGCTGTTCTGTATCCGAAAGCATATCCAGCGTATGATATTCTCCAAATTTTACATTCAGCTTCATAATATATCTTACCAGCTTTTCTTCCGGTTCTATTCCAACTGCATACAGCATTTTTTCGATACCTGATTTTTCTCTAAGAGATGCCTGTTCACTCTGGTAAATAACCTCTGCCTGTTTTGTTATCTTATCCTCACGGACAATTTTAGTAATTTCATAGGAATGTGACAGATCACGATACAGAATATCATAATCTCTTTCTGCAACATACGTTGTAATAAAAGAATTACAATGGCACAATCCCTTTTCTTTCCCCTGTGCTTTGACTATCCCCAGATGGAGTACCTTATCTTCCATTCTGTGAATTAAAAGATAGTCGCTGTCAAATTCCGAATCAGGATTATGGTTAATATCAAAAAGATACAACTTTGAATAAGAGTAGAACATTTCCGGTAAAAGGTAAAGATAATCCAGTTTCAAATGTATCAGCTTTAACATTCTATCCTGCTTTTCTTTTGTTTTATAATACTTCTTAACGAGCTTTTCTAATGACTCCAGTGTAATTCTGCCCTTCTTTACTGCATATACACCAAAATCCCCGGCATACTGATTCGGTCTGCCAACATATTGAAGCCCCATCAAATGCGGTATTTTCAATTCCGTATTTGTCAGATGCAGTATTCGTTTTGCAGTATGAATATAATAATCATATTTGCACAGTACATCTTTGGTATCATTAAATATTTTCAACAAGCGGGTATCTTTCATAAAACCATCCTTATCCTCATCGTTGGAAATGGAATCGTCCAGTTTCCATAAAAGAAAAATGCCTGGGCTGTTAGGCTCAGGCTTAACTTTTCTTTTTTGAATTGCAATTCTGGGAGCAGTCCTATGATAATTCCATAGGCAGAGGCTAACTTTGTATTTGTATCGCCCGCAAAGCCGGGACGGGTAGCTCCTCTCTATCGCCGCAAAAGCACTTAAGCTTTTCATTACCTATAATCTAACATGAGAATCAGCCAATGTCAACCGCATTTTTGCTTTTCTCTAAGGCAATTTTTTCATGGATATTTGTGTTGTAGAGATTGTAAAGGTCTGTTCCTTTTTCAATCTGGTTGTCAAAAGGAATAACCACATTTCCGCACTTCATCAGTCCCATACCGCTCTGGGTATTGGTTACGAAGCGGAGCTGTGCTTCTGATACACCGATGACCTCTGCCATTTTTGAGCTGTCCGTATTTGCCTGCTTTAACAGGGCAACAAACTCGGAGTTTGCAAGCATGGTTGTCGCTGTGTAGTTCTGCAACAGATCCACGACATTCTGCGTGATGCCAGTACAAAGACCGCCCTGCTTTCTAACCTTTTTCCAGAGCTGCTGCAAATATTTCGCAGAATACTCCGAATTGAGAAGTACATGGAACTCATCAATATACAGCCATGTTGCCACGCCACGCTTTCCGTTTGCAATGATACGGTTCTGGATACTCTCCATCATAACGAGCATTGTGATAGGACTAAGCTCCGTACCCAAGTCACGGATACCGTAAACGGTGAAGTGGCTATCAATGCCAACGTTCGTTTGATGATTAAAGATGTTCAAAGAACCATTGACAAAAAGCTCTAAGGAAAGTGCAATGTCCTTTGCCTCCTTCTCTGGCTGGTTCATTAAAATCTCATAAAAGTCTGACATGACAGGCACATACTTCTCCCTGCTTCTGGCAATGTCGATATAGAGCTTTCTCACGCATCGGTCAATAATGGACTTCTGGCGGGAGTTAAGGCTCTCACCCATACACTGCTCGCAAAGACCAAGCATAAACTCTCCCTTCTCACGGATCATGCCCTTGCTATCGTTCAAATCAAGACTCCAGACATCCATATCCAGAGGATTCACATAGTTGTCCGTGTAGGTAGACATATTGACTACCGTTCCTCCGTAGGTATGGTCAATGTCAAAATACTCGTTCATCGGATCGATAACGATAATCTCGTCACCCGTTCCCAAAAAGACATTTCCCATTTCCATCTTGCAGAAGAAGGACTTACCGGAACCCGGAACACCGAACACGAATCCGTTTCCATTGATGAGCTTTTTACGGTTACCAATGTTGATATTCTTCGATACCTGATTGATACCGTAATAACAACCGCTTCCATCATTTAATTCCTGCACGTTAAAAGGCATCAAAACAGCAAAGCTCTGTGTCAGCATGGTACGCATGGTTTCCACCTGTCTGACACCGATAGGAAGTGCTGTATTTAATGCCTCTCTCTGTTTCAGATAATGTTCCTCAATGGTAACGGAATTTCGCTTGCCGATGGTTTCCACCGTTTCGGTCATGCTGTCCAATTCTTCCTTTGAGTCTGCCATGAGAATAATTGTGACTGCCACATAGTAAAGACACTGATCATTCTCACGCACATCATCCATGATTTCCTCAATCTCTTTTTTCTCAATTCGCTTGTTATAGGAGATTTCGGAAAAAAAATCATTGTTCTTATTTCTTACCCTCTGCTGCTTGATAATGTCCGACTCAATACCGAGGTATTTCTTCTGAAGGATTTTTGTTGTCATGTCCTTCGGAATCGTTACAACATCAATGCTGGTAATGGAATGAACCGGAAGGGAAGTGATTTCATTCAAGAAACGGTCTGAAAGACTGGAAGGGTATTTTTTGATAAATAATGCCCTGCAATATTTCTTCTCGTCCTTAAAATAATCCAGGTAGAACTGTATCATTCCGTTGCACAAATCATTGCGGAAATCTGCCCCTACCTTTTTAGCTTCCCTGATGTCAAAGTCAAAGCTGCCCTCATCTCCAAGGTGATAGTAGTCATATAACACCTTGATTCTCTCGTTGCCGGAAAGTGGCACGATGTCTGCCCAAGCTCATTGAATGCCTTGTGAATGGAGGCTTAGATAGTTGCAAACTGTGCCTTTGCCTCCTCAAAGTTCTTGCGTTCAATGGTAATGGTTAAATAACGCTCCTGTTCAATCCCCTGTCTGCCCTCATGGATTTTCTTTTCCATGATGTCATTGTAGATTTTGCGGAAACCGTTAAACCCGTCCTCTTTTTCCTGCAAGAATACATAGTCCCTGACCTGCTCCATGTCCTTATTCTTGTTGTTAATCGTAATCTTGAAACTCACATCAAGGGAATTTAAGAACTTGCAGTATCGCTCAAAAATGACCTCATTCATGGATCTTATGCGTGGCGGGAAAATCCTTCTTGTATTCTCCGCAGCCATCTTAAATAACTGCTCCTCATTTACTCCAAGTTGCTCTGCCAGACTGTTCTGTATCAAAGTGCTCTGAATCCCATCGTCATCCATTTTTATTACCCAGCGGTAGATAATGGATAAATCCTGAAAATCACGGTGGGGTACGCCTGCAAGCATTTCCTTATTCTGCTCCGTGTTGACGAGCTGGAACACGATATTATCCTTTGCTTCCGCAAAGTCAATTCTCGGTGCTTCCGGACACATTTTGAAAGCATTAACCATACGGTCAGCCCCTGCCTGGATTGCTTCTTTCAAATCATTACAAGCCTTGTAGTGATCGTACATATCATTGATATAGATGGTAGGGGAAACATTCTTTACCTCTGATCCACCAATCAGGTTAATACCATCCATCATGCGGTTTACTTTATTTACTGAACAAACTCTCAGTTCCATATCCTTATACTGTTCCGGCAAGTAATCCTTGAATGAATCCTTGACCACTTCCTTGAAAATCTCATAGTTCATCATAAAATCTATCTTCCTCCTTTTGTGCGGCAAAAGAGCCGGGGATTTCTCCTCGGCTCATTCATCTACTATATTCTGTTTTTTTAAAATTGTTGCTAAGGGGGAATCCCTCGCTGAATGATAATCATTCCTCTATACTCCTTTCCTCTTTTTAGGCAAAAGAAAAGCCGGGGATCTCTCCTCGGCTTATGTAAAACTATATTATATGTCTCTCAAATTTTTTCTACAAACAAAATCTAAATAATCTTTAGGTGTTATGCCAGCTTTTATAAATTGTTGATGAACGGATTCTCTCCATTCCATATCTCCTTCATCTACAAACATATGCCACACGCTTCTAATGACTGTAAGTGCCTTAATAGCCCAACAAACATATTCTTCTCTATGCACGTAATATATATTACCAGCATATATGCGGGCATCCTCATCAATGCTCGTCGAATTGGTAATTAGAACAGTATAAATATTAGCACCTTTAGATATTCTTTTCTCATTCTCAACAATCCATGCCTGGTGTCTTCCCGCTTCACTAACATCAGATATTGGAACACCTTTTACCTGACCTTTTTCCTCATAAATTTTATCTTCTGAGACAACAATATTATTTTCATTAATTATCCAATATGGATCAGGTGCTCCAGTACTATTAGGATTTTCTGAAATAAATCCCAACAATTTTCCCAATTCTTTGTGTCCTCTTTCAAACACTTTTCCATCAAGTGAATTTAAATCATCTAAAATCCCCTTGATTCTTTTCTCTAACTTTTGTGTCGTTGGTATTGATGTAAAGATACTTTCTATCCGTTCAATACATTCAAAGAACAAATCATCATCCTCAACAGTTCTACTTTCAATGGAAAACAATTTCTCTGGAAGTCCCGACAACCATCTTATACTTATGTTTTCTTTTAAAGCATCCGACAAATATTGTATACCTGCAGTTTTGTACACCACTTGCCCATTTTTAAATAAGTAATATGCCATACAACCTGCCATATAATTCCAAAAGCATTTGTATCCATTTAATGCTGGTGCATTTAAAATTCCAACAATACTACAAGCATGTTCATACGCAGTTTTATAATCCTTTTTCCATAGCGCATATTGAAATTTTAATTCCTGAATTGCTGATTCCTGTAGTTTTTCATTTATCTGCTTTTCTACTTTATTTTCTTCATTCCAATATCCATTTCTTAAATCAACAATATACTCTTCTGCTCCTTGCCATACTTGATTTCTCTCCAAAAAATCTCTAGCCTGTTCTATTACATCATCCACGCTTGAGTAATCCACTGAATTTTCTAGTCCAAATTGAATTTCAGCTCTTAATTCTGGAGCAAATTGCTTAATCTTTTCCGGTTTTGTCAAATCATTTTGAATAGTATCTCCAATTACACAAACGATAGAATAATCACTTGGATTTCTAGAGCATCTACCTACAGCTTGAATTATCCTTGTCCGTATTCTTTCTGCATATAATTTTGAAGCTCCCATTCTGGTAATCAAAAATCTTTCTTGCAGATTTGTTGTTTTCGGAAGATTCCAAATAAATAGCAATCTACTCTCATCATCAGAAAAATCTATGCCATCAAAGCGATTTGCTAAGATAACAGTTGCTTCCGGTGCATCTACAAACAATTGTTTTGACTCTTCTATATCTTTTGCTTCAAAAACTTTTGTACTTCCTATATGCTCTGCATAAAACTGTCTAATTGCCTCTGCAGATTGAGAATCTGGGACAAGAAAAACACTTTTTTTACATAAATTTTGAAGTGCCATAACTACATTACCTTGCTCCTCTTCTCCCAAAGACAAATCCGGAAAAGTGAAAAATTTTCTTCCCAATCCCTTTTTATCCCAATCGTTTACTATTGGCAAACGACATATTTTCTCTATACCAGTAATTCGTTCTAACTCACCGCTTCTTCCTAACGTTGCAGACATTAATACTCTTTGTTTTGCACCTGCAAAAGCTTCAAAAGACATAGTTGGTGCAATCCAAGGACGTATAAGAAGTTTTCTATTTGCAATATAAATATTGCATTCTTGCAAATTCTCCGATATTCTTGAGTATGCATAATAATTGGATGATCCTGCTTCTAATCCTTGTTGCAAAATTGTCTGAAGCTCATCAAGCTTTTCCATTATCAAAGGCATCGGTAACATATTGCACCATGATGCCACCTCTGGAATATACTCATCTTCTAACAAATATTTGTAATCTGTTTCACTGATAAAAGGTTTTAACAATTCTGCTATTTCTAAAAATACAGTATTTCCACTATCAATCTGAATAGTCCAATTTGATATTATATAGTCTTCACACGAATGCACATCATCCATGATTAAAATATCCACATCATCAAAAAAAGAATGCAATGCAAAAAAAGAACTATATGTCGTAACTCCTATAGCCTCTGCCATCAAAAAACTGCTTTTATCCTTCGGCAGATAATCTTTCTGTTTCCCACAAAAAGCAATTGCTCTTAACCCATATTTTAAATTTGCCTGCTCGACAACCTGATGCACTAATTGATTTGTTGGACACAAAAACAATACTTTTTCTTTATTCTTTCTTCGTCTATATTCTCCAATCAATAATCCTACTAATGTTTTTCCACTTCCTGTTGGCAATTCTAATGCAACCGTCTTTTTATCCGCATTTTCAATATACAAATTTAGCATAGCTGCTTGATAATCTAAAGGACCCATAATTTTCTTAAATTTATTATCTTGATACATTTCTTGCGGTGAAGAATATGAAAAATCTTCTTTCTTTCGTGTTTTAAATGCCATAAATACACCTTCCTTGTCTATAATCTTAATGACTTTCATTGTATTAAACTTAATAATATAACACTATATATATCGTCAAACCTTATGCAAATTTAAGATGACAAATACTCATCTACAATATGGTAAATATAATCTAACACCCCATATATGTAACTAATTCCCTCTTTTAAAATCAAATAATCTATCGAATGACCTCTAGTAAAAAACAAATTCTCATCTGTAGATATTAAATATCTCCATACTTCTGCATTTTGATTCACCTGCTTTTTTGCAGGATTTATTTCGATATCTCTTTGATTTGCTTCCTGCAATTCCTTTATCATAGAACGAATTTTGTTACATTCTATCCCATCCAAATTGTACTGAATAAAATGCTCCTTGTATTCTTTTACTTCCTCAACGAACTCTTTTGAGCATATCATTTTATCTATAATCTCAGTCTTAATAATATCCCATAAAGTCAATAAATTATGTCCACCTGACGGTACTTTTCCCCATGCCCTCATGTATATATGCTTTAATGAGATTTCCAAACAATGCCTGTACGAAAACAAAATAGGAAAAATGAAGGTATCGAGTATCTTAGGATTTCCTCCACTATTTACAGCAATCTCTACCAACTCATCTGCACTATTTTTATAACCTTCCCGCAAACCATACAATGCTTCATCCTTGTTCTGCCATCCAAAATGTGCAGATTGATCCATCTCACCTGTATCAACAAAGATTTTCATTGAATCGCCTCCATTCTTAAAGATGAATATATCATTTTTCAAGTTCAATAAGCATTTCATCTAAAACATTGTATAAATATTCAGATGCTAAATTTCCATTAAGCTCATATTCTAACATATTCACTAAATCTCTATTTGAAAGATTTAAAATCAATTTTCCATTTTCTCTCAAAGTTCCTTTTATTGCCTTCTTTGCGTTCTCATCTGAGCCATTACACGACACTATAATCGCCACACATCTCAAAGCTTTTGCGTACAAATATTTCTCTGTAGTATATATCTCTTTTTGAGTAATAACATCTTTATAATTCTTAAATTCAAATATGATGTATTTTGACCTGAAGTATTCTTCAATAAATTTCCAAAAAGCACTTTTCACATCGTCCTTTATTTTGCATATCAAATCAAATCTATAAAGGTCGTCATTTGATTTCTGTTGCTCTCTCCATAATGTTAAATCGTTTGAAAACAAAATCTTCAAAACCTTTGTACAAAACTTTTCATACTCTGTACTTGTTTTCTTATCTTGTTCCCAATCCTTTACTTCTTGTAACAGTTGTTTTATCTTCTCATTATCATCTATTAAAGAATCTAAAGTTTCATCTTCAACTACATCAAGCAGTCTAAGAAATTCTTCTGGCTCTTTTAATTCAATATCTTCCGTTGTAAATTCAACTAGAGAAAGCAGTCTGTATTTTAATTCCTCATTATCTTGAACCAGATATAATAATTCACTTATATCAATCACAAGAAATTTATCTTTTGTCCTAATGTATTCTTTTATCAAATCTGGAATCATATTGGCTGTAACAAGTACAAAATACTCATCATCTTTTAGTGACATCAAATCAGCCACTACTGTTGTATTAGCAATGGACGATTTACTTATTATTTTGGAACGTACCGCCTTTACTTCAATAAAAAACTTCTTTCCATTTTTTTCAGCATAAATATCATAATTTGAATCCTGTGTATATGCAGTTCTTTTTGTATCACATCCATAAAATTTAAACAAATCTTCAACTAATGCTTCTAACTGATACCCTCTCACTGGGTATTTATATCGAACCCCTTCCATTGTTGCTATTACTTTCATTGACAGTTCAGTTTCATTTTCCCATAGTGTAACCAGTCTATCTTTAAATTCGTTATTTATCCCTTCTTCTCTATATAACTCTGATTTTATAAAAACCATGACATCCATTCCATAAATTAATGCTGTATGGTACTCTTCACGCATGTGTTCCCCAAACTCATCCGAAATTATAAGTACGAAATAGTCACACTTTTTTATACTTTCAGAGACAGACAAAATCATTTCTCCAGGCATGAGCTCAGTTCCATCTGTTATCGTTTGAAAACCTTCTTTATTTATTTTCTCACATAACGAATTTATATACATACTATTTGAATAAGAATAGCATAAATAAACTTTCTTCTTTAAACTCACTGAAGTTCCCATAATGCAACCTCCACATAGCTAAAATTTATACTACAAGTTTATCACATCATCCCTTCTTTTCATATCCCAAATTCATAGTGGATTACATCTCTAAGAATATAATCCACTATGACTCAACTTACTTTATTTCTCCTTACTTTTTCTTTTTCTAAATACCATTATCCCTGCAACAATGGTCACTAATCCTACTCCAGTAAACCACCACGGGTTCATGTTATCCCCGGTCTGTGGCAACTTCGGTTCTGTCGGCTTGTTTGTTAATTTCAAGGTGTACTCGACAACATCCGGTGCATCATCGTCATACTGCAATACGACTTCATGCGGGGTGCTGTCATGGATATAGCCCTCTGCTGCTTTTGTTTCCACAACATAATACTTAATATCCTCTACATAGTTACCATTCTTGAATACTGCAATCGGAAGTTCCTTTGACTCAGCATGACCGTTCTTGTCAGTTACAAGTGTTTCAATCACATTTCCGTCCTTGTCACGGATTTCAAATTCCACACCTGCAATGCCTTTTCCTGTGTCTGAATCAGTTTTCTCAATGATAATCCTGCCGCTTACAAGCACATCCTTCATGGATACCTGCTGAAGTTCTTTGGTGTTCTCCACGGTAAACTTCACTTCGTTTGCAATCTTGTAACCATAAGGAGCTGTTTCTTCACGGAGGATATACTCACCCACCGGAATGCGGTCAATAACATGAGGCTTTCCGTCAGACTTCCATGTCTCCACAACATTATCGTCCTTGTCGATAATGGAAAGGGTTGCAATTCCCTTATCGTTGGTCACGATTTCTGCAACACGCTCGTCCTTTTCGTAATAAATGGTATCAAGACCGTCAGGATTTACAATGTCCTCTGCTGCGTAGACCTCAAAGGTAACGCCCGCAAGGGATTTCTTGAAATAGTCAAAGATAAAGTCATACCAGTGTTCCCTGATCAGATTGATGTCGCATAAGAACTCACCGTCCTTATTGATGATAATGGTTCCTGTCGGTACTTCGTCCTCCATCACTACTGTCTGGACTTCCTCCGTTTCGGCAATGGTAAACTGGATTTCTTCTGCCTGCAAATATCCGTAAGGAGCAAATTCTTCACGGAGCGTATAACCCTCTCCTACATGGAGTCTCTTAATAACGTGTGCCTCTCCTGCAACAGATGTCCATGTGTCAATCACGTTTCCCTCTGCGTCAATCACAGAAAGAGTTGCACCGGAAAGCTCCTCGCCGCTTGTAATGTCTGTCATTCTCAAATGTCATACTTTCTTTGATGACCGGAATTTTGTCATCCACATAGACAAAAGTTACTGTCTGCTCCTCCTTATTCAGAACATATCCATAAGGAGCTTTTGTTTCCACAACCTTGTAAGTTCCAAGAGGAATGTCGGAAAGAACTGCCTTTCCGTTTTCATCTGTGACAAGAGTTGCCACCAGATCGCCCTCGCTGTAATACTTTGTACGCTCTCCGTTTTCGTCCTTCTGGCAGTCGTTGGTATAAATGTCCTCGGTTGCATAGACTGCAAACTCTGCTCCTGCAAGGCGTCCTTCCTTATAGACAAATTCCTTTTCCTCGCTGTCCGCAAACAGACCGCCTTTGTAGGAATCCAGAACCTCGCCTTTCTTCTCAACAGTCAGCTCACCAACAGCAGGCTGATCCACATAGTCAGCGGTAATGATTGCCTCATAGGTGTCAGGATCAGTTGCATAAGCGGTATCTGTATCCACTGCAAAAGTGATATAGTCCTCATTTACCACATATCCATCCGGTGCTGCCACTTCCTCAATGCGATAATTACCGAGTTTCAATGTTTCCGGCAGGATTAAGTCCCCGTCCCCATCAGTGAAGAAAGAAGTATGCTTCACTTTTGTAGGATAAGTGGTGTACTGCACAACATATTCCTTTGTGTCCAGATTGTAAATCTTAAACTCAGCATTTGGAACAAGCACCGTCTGTCCGGTCTTGCTGTCCTTTTTTACGATACGGAGCTTTGCCGTAAATTCACGGTCAATGAATACTCTCCACACCTGCGGCTCAGTAGGGTGGTTCTCTGTGATATGAACCTCAAAAGGCTTGATTTCCTTTACATTGTGAGGTACTACCGTTTCCACAACCACATAGGTTCCGTATGGAATAGGCTGTGTCACCAGATGCCCCTTGCTGTCCGTATAAAGGGTTGTTTTCCCGTTTGAACCAATCACAACAGGCTTTGCACTGTCAAAGTCATAGCTTCCATCTTCCTTTACGGTTAATGAAGATTTGAGATAGGCAGTAAAACCTGCACCCTCTAAAAGCGGTGCTTCCGTATCCTCTCCGTTGTCAGAAACCTTAATGAGCTGGAAAGGCTGCTTATACACCTGTTCCTCGAACTTTGTGCTTCTTGCCACTTCCAGTACTAAATCGCCCTCATAGTCACACACCACATCATGCTCTGCCTCGTCTAACAGATACCCTTCCGGTGCCTGAATTTCCTTCAGATAGTACTTTCCAAGATAAAGGTTGTTAATCTCGGCTTCCGCATTTTCATCGGTTGTAATGGTTGCAACAAGATCGCCTGCCTTAAAGATAACTCCGGTTGCACCATCGGGATGCACAATATCCTCTCTTGCATATACTCCGTAAACTGCCCCTGTCAGGCTTGCATCTCCCTGTGGAACTGCTTTTCCTGTTTCCTTATCCACTTTGTAAAGATGGATTTTGGCTGTGGTATGGTCGTTTACAAAAGTATGGGAAAAGGATGCATTTGCCGTTGTCTCTGACAGATAATTGAAATTGAAGGAATAAATATCCTCCGAATTTCTGATATATCCGTAAGGAGCCTGAGTTTCGGAAACATAGTAACTGTTTGCAATAGGCAAATCTACGGTAAAGGCTGCATTTCCGTCCTCTCCTGTTGTAACGGTCTGCAAAGCTGTACCCATTGTTACAATCACGCTGCCATCATAATTTTTAATGTCATTTCCGGCATACAGAGTGTACTTTCCTCCGTCCAGAGGATTTTCCGTATCGGCATCCCTCTTTGTCACGCTGACAGCAGCCTTCTGTCTGCTGTTGTAAATGCTGGTTGCCTCATACTGTACCTCTACGGTCTGATCCTTGTACTCAATGTTGACTGTCTGAGGTGTGGTATTGATGGTATATCCGTTAATGCTTGCGGTTTCTGTTACCACATAGGTTCCTAAATGAAGGTTGGACAACAACACCTTTCCGTCATTTCCGGTCACAAGGTTTTCCGCAATCAGATCACCCTTGTTATACACCTTTGTACCATCCGCCTTGTAAATATCCTCACCGGCAGTTACCTTGAAGGTCGCTCCCGGCAGCTTTCTCGTTTCGTAAGTGAAGTTGGAACCGTTCCACCCGGTCAGGACTTCTCCTTCCTTGTAGATGGTAATGGTTCCAAGCTGCTCCTTGTCTGTTGCATTGACGGTTGTTGTCTTGCCCGCCTTTACCTGCAAAGTATGAACCTTGTCACTTACCACATACTTATTCGGTGCAGTGATTTCCTTCATATAATAGGTTCCTGCTACCAATGCCCCGGACTTTGCATAACCGCTCTTGTCAGTGGTAATGGTCTGCACAAGATTTTTGCAAGAGCTGTCAGAATAGATTCCGTACACCGCTCCGGCTAAGTTTACTCCACTAGCTTCATCCTTTTTGTAAAGCTCGCCATATCCAATATTCTCCGTTTTTACCTTGATATAGGCAGGAAGCGGATCACCATGCGGAACTTCTGACACAAACTCCTGATCCCCCGAATTTCCGGTCAGCCAGAACACACAACTTCCGGTTACTTCCACCTTACCACTGTTAGAGGTAAATGTACCTGTTGTGGCACTTGTATTGACCTCTGACGAATAAATAGTAAGGCTGTTTCCATTCCTGCTTGTACTATATCCGCTGAGTGACAGGTCAAACTCGGACAGTACCCCGTTGCTGTCTGTCAAAGTGGCTTCAAATCTCTGGTTCGTCTCATTCCATTTCAGCTCATAGGTCGGAGCCTGACTTTTTCTGGAAGCTGCAAAGCTGGGAATGACAGCATTGATACCCGCATCAATGTTACTCTTTAAGGTCGCATAATACTGATATGACGCTGTTGGGTTTGGTGCTGTGTCACACAGTTTCTTTGCTGCGGAATCCGCACTTGCTGTCCCGTAAATGCCTTTCTCGATAATCCACACCATCGACTGCGTTGCAATGTACTGATCGCACTGGTCATTGCTCGGTGCCGATGTACTTGTGGATGAAAAGCCATAGTACAGGCAGTATCTTAAATATAGAGCCTGCGTATCGGTAAGGCTTGTGCTGGAATTATCATAGCTGTTCATAAGCTGCCCGCCTTTGGCTGCCAGACCAAAGTTCATACAATAAGCGGAATGCCCGTCAATCATGGCATACAATACCTTTCCATGACTGTATCCTGCCTTTAACTCACTTACCTCACCGGAATCCTTTGTGGAAGCATACCAGAATGAGATATTTGCACTGGCACTTGCGGCAAATGCAGTTGTCCCATTGGCAAACAGAGAAGTGAATACCGTTAAGACAGCAAGCAGACCTGCCATCCATCTTTTAAACTTCTGCTTCATAATGTCCTCCTGATTTTGGGCATGAAAAAAGCAGGTCTTTTTCAGCCTGCTTTTCTCATACCTCTTATTCTTTTTTTATGCCCGGTAACAATAGAACACATAGCACTCTTTATCTCCATACATCATCGTTCCGTGGTATTCGATATAGAAATACTGCTGTGGAAGTGAGCTGTACATTCCTGCTATATTCGCTGCAATGTCATCCTCACTGTTAAATTTGACCGTGCCGCTGACATCCCTTACTTCATTCAAATCCGTTGCCACATAAAACTCAAGGTATCCTGCCCCGTCTGTCGGATAACAGTCATTGTAATCCTCCTGCGTAATGGTTCCCTCTGCAAGCATCCGGTCAAGGTCATCGGGAATATAGATCTTCCCGGCTGCTTTCGTCTTTTCCGTTGCAAGCTGAACAACCCTCTGAGGACTGTAAGAAACCGGCTCCGGCTGTGAAGGCTGCTGCGGTTCCTGTGGTGTCTGCGGTTCCTGTGGTGCCTCCAGTTCCGACTCCGGCTTGGTATCCGGTTCGGTTGTCTGAGGTTTAGACGGTTCATACTGTGCATTACTCTGGTTCTGTGAGCCCTGCTCTTTTTCTGTTGCAGAGGAAGTCTGTCCCTCTGAACTATTGTCTTTTTCCTTGTCATCCTCTGCCGTGGCACTTTCCTCCGGTTCCGAGGATTCCTGTGTTTCCTCCGGCTGCCCTGTCACAGTTTCCGTTTCTTTTTCCTCAGAAATATCTTCCAAAGCCTCTAAAACCGTCTGCGTTTCT
>OLPV01001288.1_pt1 | contig 18891 bp, 14 predicted proteins | sample 1671961 | NCBI WGS metagenome assembly OLPV01 (sample SAMEA3136630, study PRJEB25190) | human gut metagenome | biome: human gut; feature: human-associated habitat; material: faeces | place: Austria | collected 2013
TTGGCCCTTGCGGGACATAACGAGCGATTCTTCGCGTTTTCTGAGGCGCGGGATGGACAATTTGGACGGTATTTCGTGCGAATGGGGGGCGCGGTGCGAATAATCGTTTCTTTTGGCCTACTCAGTGGCGAAGAACCGTTCATTTTGGCCGCCGAGGGACAAAATGAACGGTTCTTGTCTGGGCGAATTTGCGAATCCGTCGCCCTAGCGTGTTCGTTCGCTTGCTGGGCAGGAATCGCTTGCTGCGGCAGTCTCGTTTTCGCGCTTGTGACGTTGCTGTCTGGCGAGCTTAGATGGCGCACAATCTAGGCGCTCGTTTACCTGGGGAAAGCACGCGCGCTTGATGGTCGCGGCAGATGAATGCCCGTTGGGCGCGGCAGTGCCCTTGCCTGCCGGATTCGCTGCACCGGCAAGCTGGTTTGTCGAAAAGCTCGCTGTAGGCGACCTACGCTGTGCCGCGCGCGTCGAATGCGAAAGCGGCGCATGTGCTTCGGTGGAAAGCGGAAAACCTCTTATAGTTTGCCTGCCTGGACTTGCGCGGAACCTTGTTCATGTGCGTTCTCCGGATCGGCGCTGGTTTGGTGATCTTGCCCGCAATGGCGCTACTTGCTGTAACGGGCGCTTTCCCAAATCGGTTGGCTGCTCAGACGCTTGCGAAGCTCGATTTGCCGACGGTCGTAGTGTTCGCTCCTCGGCCTGATGCGCGTTCCGAGAAGCCGCGCGACAGTTGCGCCGACCCTTTTGAATTCCGACCTGTCGCGAAACGTCTGGTTTCCCACGGTGATGACCGTGATTCCCAGGCGGAGCAGCGCATTCCTTCGTGCGGCATCCGAGGCGATGCGCTCGGATCCGGAGTGCTCGGCATCGCTGTCGTACTCAATAGCGAGCTTTGCTTGCTCCCAATAGAGGTCGCAAAGGAAATAGCTTCTATTGAGCGCCTTCTGCTCTGCTGCGTTGAGCGGGATGAAGCGGTTCAGCGAAGGCTGGGGGAGTCCCATTCCGCCGATTTTGCAGGGGAGCGTAAGAGCGAGCGCAACTTTCGTCTCGGCAGGCGACGCTGATCGGTCGAGCACGTGATCGAGCGCCCATCGTGCGGTTTTGATCCCGTTTGCCCCCTGGTTTTCGCGAACGACCGCGCCGAGCTTTTCGCGCGTGGTGATGGCATTGCGCTGAAAGAACCCTCCGCGTGCATGGCGGTCGATGGAATACGTTGCGCACAATTCGCACCCTAAACGCACGGTATCGATCTTGTCGAGCGTAGCCGCCGATTGGAAGAAGGCGAGTTCGGGAGAGCAAACGTAAACGTCATCTGCGATTCTATAGAGCGCCCGTGCTACGGGCGGGGACCAAACGTGGCAGCGGAAGCGCGTGCTGTTATGGAGCGGTTTCGTGGCAGCGATATGCAACGGGATGCTGGCGCACTGTTTTAGAAGCTGCTCAACGCGGCGGCGGTCGTCGATGGTGGGGCCCGCGGACGGGAGTTCGGTTGCTGCATGGGCGGACGTGGCCTTGGGCTTGAGCGATTCGTGCGCAAGCCAGTACTCGATTGCTGAGATATGTGAGATCACAATGGTCATGCGATCTAAGGTATCAGAGTATTTCCCCAGGTAGATTGAGAATTTTGCGGTGCAAGGAATGGGAAAGGTTTTGGTAGGGATCAGGGAAGGGGTCGGCAAGGCTTGCGTAAGGAATCGGCAAGGTTTGCGCAAGATAGTTGTGATATGGATATGCGGGCATTTCTTCGGACCGGTTATGCAGCCAGCCACAGGCTCCTGCAGTGTCGCATCGGGCTCGCCAGCCCAGCTTCTCCTTTGGCCTTCGCTCATTCTAATGCCTGAGGTAGGCGTCGAGAATGCGGCAGAATTCGGGAATCATCACGCCGGGCCAGTCGCGATGGTGGTAGAACCCGATTCCCGTTATCAGTGTTCTTAAGCCTGGCGAAGAAACCCTCCATCACCGAGATCGATGACGGGAGTGCTGCTTGTTGGGCATAGGAATGGGCTGTCGTGTAGGGTGCGCGATGCGAAAAACCGGCTGTTTTGGTCGCTGGCGGTCAAAACAGACGGTTTTCGCGGTCTCGGAAGTGGGAAACGGACGTTTTTGTCGGTTGTGCGCGCATGGGCTTTCCGATAGCGCAAATAATCGCGTGTTTTGGCCTTGAGGCTGCGAAGAATCGTCAATTCTGACCACGGCTGGACAAAATTGACGGTTTTTCGCAGCGGGAGCTCGCTGCTCGGCTCGGCTAATGCTCTGGAAACTCGCTGCTTGGCGCGGCTAATACTCTGGGAACTTGATACTTAGCTAGATTAGCATCCCGAAGTTTGATGCTCGGCTCGGTTAGCATTCCGAAGTCCGATGGTCGGCTCGGTTGACGCTCCGGAGCCCGGTTTTCGTCCCGGCGCGCGCTGGGGGTGGTGCCACGGTGGTGTCCTCCAATCGGTAGGCCGATCGGAAGCCCTCCCCTCGACACCCACATTACCTGGCCGTGGCCCCCGGGCCCGGCAGTTTCCTATCAGTCGTTCGGAGCGGCGAGCGTCCTCGGTGGCAACACCCCCCGGGCCCTCGAGGGGCAGGGGCACGCGGCCATCCGGGGACGCCCGATCGGCGGCCCCTCGGGGCTTGGCCAAACTGTAGGCCATGCGCCGAATGCTCGCCACCGAAGTTCATCGATGGCTTATCTCAGACTGTAATGGGTAATCGTCCTTTTCCGACAATCTGTTAAACGCTCCGAGCGTTTAACAGATATTTGGCAAAAAGACGCACAATTGCCGCCGCCGCACAGAGGTGCGGTGCGTTGTCGAAAAATCGATTGCTATTTTGGCGAGGAATAAAAAAGAAAACCCTGCCCCCAGCCTAAGGATGAACCCACCTTCAATAGGTGGGTGCCCGCAACGAGGTTCAAAGCTTTCGTGCCAACAGGCGCGAATCCCTGTATCCCCGCGTAATCTAGGGCTCCCTGAAAAAATGCATCGGTCCATCGCAAATGACGGCTTTGGAAGCAGGGTCTGATTTGAGTATATCCGAGCATGGCCGAAAGAAACCCCTTGAATTATTTTTTCATTTCGGCATAGGGAAGCATCTTCTTTTTGCCGAAGCACACATTGGGTTATTCCGCCATCTTCCTTTCGCGCTACGGCTGGGCAACGTTACCGCTCCTTTTCGCGCGGTTCTTCTTCCTGCGCTACAATGAACGAACGTTCGAAAATGAGGGGAAGGGGTGCGCATGGCTCGCGCGAAAGACGTGGCGAAGCTGCTCCGCGGCGGCGTAAACGATAAAACTTCGCCGGCTCGTCTCGCCGAAATCATGAAGGCGCTGCGCCACGCGGAAATCGCGAAGGGCATTACGCCCGAAAAACTCGTAAGTCTGCTCGAGGAGCTCGGTCCCACGTTCATCAAGCTGGGGCAGATTCTTTCGGCTCGATCCGACATGCTTCCCCAGGAATACTGCAATGCGCTGCAAACCTTGCGTTCTTCCACCACGCCTGAGCCGTTTTCGCTGGTGGAGCGTCGGCTGCGTGACCTTTACGACGGCGATTGGCACGACGTGTTCAGTGACATCGCCGCCGAACCGCTTGGATCGGCTTCCATCGCGCAGGTCTACAAGGCGACGCTTGCCGAAAGCGGCGAAACCGTGGCCATTAAAATCCGTCGCGACCATGTGCGCCAAGACATGGTGCGCGACATCGCCCTTATGCGCCGCGCGTCTGACCTGCTCAACCTTACCGGGTCTACGATGATCCAGGGCGTTGACATCAATGTGGTGATTGATGAGCTCGATCGCACTGTGCGCGAGGAAATCGATTTCAACGTGGAACGCGAAAACCTCGAGCGCTTCGGTCGGGGCCTCGCTACCGAGCCGGGCGTCACGTGCCCGAAGGCATATGACGAATATTCCGATGAGACGGTGCTCGTGATGGAATTCGTCGACGGCCTCTCGCTCGAGCACGTCGACGAGCTTCGCGAAGCGGGCTACAATCTGTGCGAAATCGGCGATCGCATCGCGAATTCATTCATGCGGCAAATGGTCGAAAACGGCTTCTATCATGCTGATCCGCATTCGGCGAATTTCATTGTGCGACCGGCGCTTTCCGATGAAGAGCGCGCTGCGGGCAAGAAAGATCCAGGCGAGGTCGTGTGGATCGATTGCGGCATGATGGGCGAGCTCTCGCCTTACGAGCGCAGGCTGTTCTTTGAAATGATGAAGGCCATGATCGCGCAAGATAGCCACAGGCTCACGAATTTGTTCGTTGAGTGGGGGCGCGTGAAGGATGTGTCGGGCAAGAGTTTCGATTACAGCGCCCTTTTGCAAGACCTCAGCGCATTGGTCAATCGCTATAGCTCCGAAGACGCGCATTCGATGGACGTGGCGCAGCTGCTCAACGACATCATGGGCATCCTCGACCATGCGAATGTGATCATGCCCCAAAGCTTCGTGATGCTCGTGCGTGGTTTGGCGTCGCTGCAAGGCACGCTCATCTCGCTGTCGCCGGAAATCAGCATTCTGGCCGTGGTTGAGCGTTACGTGAAAAGCTACTTCGTGCGCAACTTCGACCTTATTGACGAGGCGGAAGACCGCGTGTTCACGTCGGTGGCTGCAGCCGATAAGGCGCTGCATTTGCCTGAGCGCATCTCCAACGTGCTCGATATGACGGAAAAAGGACGCCTGCGCATCAAGTTCGACGTGGAGGCGCCGCGCCCCATGGAGAAAATCGGACACATCATCGACCGTCTGAGCTTGTCCATGATTACGGCGGGCCTGTTCGTCGGATCGTCGCTGATTTATTCTGCGGGTATGGAGCCGAAGCTCTTTGGCGTGCCGGTGATTGGCTTTTTCGGCTTTATTGGCGCGGCGGTTTTGAGCATGTACATCGTGGTTAAAATTCGAAAAGGGCAGTAGGGTCGTTTTGCGCATGCTTGTGTCAAATGCTCGTAGCGTTTAACACCTGCTGCGTGCAGTTGCAATTGTGTTAAACGCTACGAGCATTTGACACAATTGGGGCATTGACGTTTCCGGGCGTATTGAAGCGATAGATGGGTGGAAGTTGGACACGCTGTTCACTGAAATAGAGAACGAGAAGAAATTTGCTGCCGCGCCGCTCGCCGTGCGTATGCGTCCGCGTTCGCTCGGCGAGCTTGCGGGGCAGGAAGACGCGGTGGGGCCAGGCAGCTGGCTTCATGCGGCAATTGAAGCCGATACGCTTTCGTCTATCATTTTGTACGGACCTGCAGGTACGGGCAAAACGAGCATCGCGCACATCATCGCAGAAACGACGCGCGCGACGTTTGTGGAAGTTTCTGCCATCGGCGGTACCGTCGCCGATTTGCGCCGCGAAATCGCTGCGGCAGAAAAGCGCCTGCTGGGCACGGGCGCCCGCACGATTCTGTTCGTGGACGAGATCCATCGTTTCAGTCGCAGCCAGCAAGACTCGCTTTTGCATGCCGTTGAGAATCGTACGGTGGTGCTCGTGGGGGCCACGACCGAAAACCCGTTTTTCGAAGTGAATTCCGCGCTCATTTCGCGCTCCCGCGTGATTGAGCTGCATTCGCTTTCCGACGCCGATATCGAATGCATCGTGCGCCGTGCGCTCTCCGACGAAAAACGAGGCTTGGCGGGTTCCTGCTCCCTTACCGACGAAGCACTGGCCGCTATCGTGAATTTGTCGGGCGGCGACGGACGTTCGGCACTTACCACGCTTGAGCTGGCCGCAGGCTTGGCCAAAGAAAAGGGCGCGCGCGAAAAAACCGAGCCGCCGTTTGTCATCGACGACGATATGGTTGAGCTTGCCACGCCGCATCGTGCGCTGCCGTATGACAAGAACAAAGACATGCATTACGACGTGATCAGCGCGTTTATCAAGTCGATGCGCGGCAGCGATCCCGACGCTGCGCTGTATTGGCTCGCTCGTATGCTCGATGGCGGCGAAGATCCGAAATTCATCGCGCGTCGTATCTTCATTTTGGCAAGCGAAGACATCGGCAATGCCGACCCTCAGGCTTTGCTCATCGCCGAGGCGGCGTTTAAGGCCGTGGAAGTGATTGGCATGCCCGAATGCCGCATCAACTTGTCGCAGGCTGTGACGTATATGTGCCTTGCCCCTAAGAGCAATGCGGCCGAAGCGAGTATCGACGCCGCCCTTTCGGAAGTGCGGCATGGGCCGAAGCGCGACGTGCCGAGTTATTTACGCGACCGCCATCGCCCCGGTTCGGAAAACTACGGTGAGTATAAATACCCGCACGATTATCCTGGCCATTGGGTTGAACAGCGCTATTTGCCCGAAGGCCTTGAGCGTGGGTGCTTCTATCAACCGAGCGAGTCGGGCTGGGAGGCCTATCGGGTTGATGCCGCATCGCGCGATCGGGCCACGCGGGCTGCGAAGCCGTCGAAGGGCGAGTAGCGGGCGGGGCGGGCGATTTGCCCGCTCGGATCTGCGCGGCGTGGGCGCCCAAGGTTGCATCGTCGATTGGCCGCCTGCGTCTGCTGGTCCAGCAATCGCTGAACAACGCTCGATGCACCTCGTTTATCGGCGAGCGACCTGTCGCTGTGTGCTGCGCTGCCGTGCGGGCTCTTCTTTAACGTTGCGGAAACGCAGCGCTTCGTCCATGCGCGCCTTGCTGCGTGCTGCTATTATTCAAGGAAATCAAACGGGCGCCATATGGGCGCGATATCGAAGGGAAATGCCATGGACGTTGGATTCATCTCGGAAGTCATTCTTCCCGTAGTGTTTGTGATTGTCGGCATCGCGCTTGTTTGGGCAATCGTCGAACTTGTACTGGTGCTGCGCCGCACGCGCAAAACGGTGGAAACGCTCGAGACGAGCGTGAAACCGATTATCGACGATGTGCAAAAGGTCGCAGCCGATGCCAAAGAAATGACCGCCTCCATCAAGCCCGCGATCGATCGCGTCGATCCCTTGGTCGAGCGTGCTTCGCTGGCCGTTGATGCCGCGAATTTGGAAATCATGCGCCTCGACGGCATTCTGGAAAACGTTGATGCAATTACCAGTTCGGCAGCCTCTGCGACCGAGGCGGTCGACACCGTTGCGAATGCGCCGTTGAAAATCGTGAACGCCGCTTCCGAAAAGCTCCGCGAAGCCCTTTCAGGCAAGAAGACGTCCGACGAGTCGGCCAAGCTTGCTGCCGCGGCTGAGGCTGCGGCGCCTGCCGAGTTTGCGGCTATCGAGGGCGACCAGGCGGCAGCGTGCGCGCCTGAAGCCCATGCTCCTGAAATCGCCGCCGAAAAGTCCGCCTCTGAGCCTGAGCCGCAAACTGCTGGCGGCTACTTCACCTATGGCGCATCGAAGGAGGACTAGTCGTTTTGACACGCCCCTTCGACAGCGGAGAGCGAGAGCCGCAGCTGAAAGCCACACGAGAGAAAACCACCGCCGAGCGCACCGATGATGCGCGCCGCCATTTCTTTCAGGTGTGGATGGTTATAGGCGCTGCGGCGCTCATCTATATGTTCGGTTTCGTGCTCGACGTGCTGTCCCTGCCGGTTGCCATCATCGTATGGACGATTGTCTTCGTACTCGTGCTGCGCTCGCCCGTCGATGCGCTTGAGCGTCGCGGCGTTCGCCGCGGCTTGGGCACGACCATTGCATTTGTGGGCATGTTTGCGGTGCTCGCCGCGCTTGTTGTGATTATGTTTTCGCCTATGTTCGGCGTGAATGACCAGTTCGCGAACATCTTCTCGGCGCTGCCCGTGTATGTTCAGGGGCTTATCGACTGGGCGAATTCGTTCTACGACAGGTACGCCTCGCTTCTGCAGGACGACACGGTGCGCGGTTGGATTGACGCGGGCTCAAAGTCGCTCGCCGATTGGGCGTCATCTGTCGCGAAACAGTCGGCCAATGGCGTGGTGATGTTTGGCACGGGCATCGCGAATGTCTTTGTCGTTTTGGGTTTTGCGCTTGTGGTGGCGTTTTGGACGCTTATGGAATTGCCCGCGATCGATCGCGAGGTCGATCGATTGGTGCCCGATAACCATAAAGAAGAGGCCGACATGCTGCGCATCGCGTTTACGCGCATTATGGGCGGCTATATTCGTGCCACGGTGCTGCAGTGCTTCATCATTGGCACGGCGTGCGGCATAGGGTTTGCGGTGTTGGGCGTGCCGAATGCCGCCGCGTTGGGCCTGATCACAGGCGTTCTAAACCTGATTCCCGTCGTGGGTCCCTGGATTGGCGGCGCGGTTGCGGCCGTGGTCGGCCTGTTCGTGAGCCCCATTACCGCTGTGCTCGCGCTCGTGCTCACCGTATGCGTGCAGCAGTTCGTGTACACGTTCATAGGGCCGAAGCTCATGCAGAATTCGGTTGACGTGCATCCGGCGATTGTGATCGTGGCGTTGCTCGTGGGCGGCGCCATTGGCCAGAGCATGGGCGGCCTTATGGGCAATATCGTTGGAATGCTCTTGTCTATCCCGTTCGCGGCCATTGCGAAAACGGTGTTCGTGTACTACTTCGAGAAAAACACGGGCAGGCAAATCGTTGCCGAAGACGGCGTGTTCTTCCGCGGCAACCCTTCGGTTCTCGATGGCGAAAATGGCGAGCCCGATGCTATGGCTGATGCGATTTCACCCACGCCGAGCAAGCCATTTGCGCCCTCTTCGCTTGTTGCAGCTTTAAGCTCCCATGGCGAAAAGGGCGTCGATGCCGAAGACAAAGGCGAGAAATAGGCGAAAGCTATCGTTTCTTGGCTTCGCCTGACGAGAAGGCTGCCGCGCCCGATGCGGCTATTCGCCTTCCTTGGCAGACTGTTCCTGCTCTTCGGCGGCTTTCGGATCTTGCACCGAAGGCAGGGCCATAAACTCGGCAAACAGCGTTTGAACCTTTTTCTCGGCCCGGGCGAAGCTCGCGTATGTGCCGGCCTCTTCGCGATCGGACTCGCCGCTTGCGTCGGTGATCAGGCGAATTGCCCACTCGAAGCGCCCCGTGTCGTTTTTGCGAATGAGAGCTTCGCAGTCGAAGCGGTAGCGGTACACGCCGCAAAACCAGCTATTTTCGGCGATTTCGTCCCAAGGGGTATCGTCGAGCGGCTCGGGGGCAAGGGTTTCAACGTCGGTATCGGTCATGGTAATTCCGTTCTGTATTGATGAATGTGCGCGTGGGCGCTTGAATAATCACATCCCATGATAAGACATTTCGCGTCGTATCGGCGCGTGACGAATCACGCAAAGCGCGGGGCGCGGCGATTTCGCGCATTTTCCAGGGCAATTCATAGAATTCTCGCGACGTGGCAAGGTCTGGCGTGACGTGGGCGCGCGCGTTGGCTATCATGGGCCAGTTGGAAATGATCGGGCCTTGGGCCCGTTAGTCCGAAATATGAGAGCGAGACCTGTCCAATGAAGTACATGACTACAGCGGAAATTCGCGAGAAGTACTTGAAGTTCTTCGAGGAGAAGGGCTGCAAGCGCATGCCTTCTTCGTCGCTGATTCCCGACGATCCGAGCCTTTTGCTCACGAGCGCTGGCATGGTGCAGTTCAAGCCTTACTTCCTGCATCAAAAAGAACTCGACCCCCAATACATCGGCACCACGACGGTGCAGAAGTGCGTGCGCACCAACGACATCGACAACATTGGCGATGCGCGCCACCTTTCGTTCTTCGAGATGCTGGGCAACTTCAGCTTCGGCAAATACTTCAAGAACGAAATGTGCACTTGGGCGTATGAGTTCTCGACCGAAGTGCTCGGCCTGCCGAAAGAAAGGCTGTACTTCACCGTGTTCGAAGACGACGACGAGACCATCGAGATTTGGAAGAGCCTCGGCGTTGAAGACAGCCATATCTCTCGCTTGGGTGAAGATGACAACTTCTGGCGCGCTGGCCCCACCGGCCCGTGCGGCCCGTGCTCCGAGATTTACTTTGACCAGGGTCCCGAAGTCGGTTGCGGCAGCCCCGACTGCGCGCCTGGTTGCGATTGCGATCGCTTCCTCGAGTACTGGAACTGCGTGTTCACTCAGTTCGATGGCCAGGAAGACGGCACGCTTGCTCCGCTGCCTTCGAAGAACATTGACACCGGCATGGGCCTGGAGCGCATCGCGGCCATTATGCAGGGCGTCACGAACAACTACGACACCGACGTGCTGCGCAGCCTGATTGCCGTGGGCGAGCGCCTTTCCGGCAAGGAATACAAAACCGATGCCGATGTTGACAAGTCGCTGCGCATCATCTCTGACCACAGCCGTTCTGTCACCTTCATGATTGCCGACGGCATTCTTCCCTCTAACGAGGGCCGCGGCTACGTGCTGCGCCGCTTGCTGCGCCGCGCCATCCAGAAGGCGCACACGGTGGGCATCGAAGGTCCGTTCCTCAACGAGTACGTCGATGAAATCGTGAAGCTCATGGGCGACGTGTACCCCGAAATCATCGACAATCGTGAGCTCATTCGCCGCGTTATTCTTTCCGAAGAGGAGCGCTTCGGCGCGACCCTTCGCCAGGGCCAGGTGTATTTGGCCGAGGCATTCGAGAAGCTCGAGGGCGATACGCTTTCCGGCGAGCAGGCGTTTACTTTGCACGATACCTACGGCTTCCCTGTCGAGGTTACCGAGGAAATGTGCGCCGATCGTGGCGTGAAAGTTGACATGGAGGGCTTTGAGCGCTGCATGGAAGCCCAGCGTGAGCGCGCTCGCGCGGCAAACGTGAAAGACGCGGAAGCTGCATGGAGCACGTACGGCGGCGTGCATGCCGACATTCTCAAAGAAGTAGGCGCTACCGAATTCGTGGGCTATGACCGCATGAGCGCAAGCTCGGGCGTTCGTGCGCTCATCAAAGAAGGCCAGCGCGTCGACTCCATCGCTGCGGGCGATACCGCCGAAATTGTGCTGGGCCTGACTCCGTTCTATGCCGAAATGGGCGGCGAAGTGGGCGACACCGGCATTATCGAGGGCGAAGGCTTCAAGGCTGAAGTCGTCGATACGAAGGCCCCCGAAAAGGGTCTTACCTGTCACAACGTGAAAGTCATCGAAGGCGAGCTTCATGTGGGCGACACCGTTCGTGCGGTTGTCGACGAGCTTCGCCGCAAGCGCATTTCGCGCAACCATACCTGCACGCATTTGCTCCATGCAGCGCTGCGCCAGGTTCTGGGCGACCATGTGAAGCAGGCTGGCAGCTACGTCGGGCCCGATCGCCTGCGTTTCGACTTCACCCACTTCGAGGGCGTAACGCCTGAGCAGTTGGCCGAGGTCGAGCGCGTCGCAAACGAGCAAATCATGAACGCCATTTCTATGAGCACGTATGAGACTTCGCTCGATGCTGCTCGCGAGTCGGGCGTCACGGCTCTATTTGGCGAGAAATACGGCGATACCGTGCGCGTCGTTGAGGCTGGCGAGTTCTCGCGCGAGCTGTGCGGCGGCTGCCACGTTGCCAACACCGCCGAGATTGGCTTCGTGAAAATCGTGTCTGAGAGCAGTGTCGGCGCAAATCTGCGTCGTATCGAGGCTGTGACGAGCTTCGATGCTTTGGCCTACATGAACAAGGTTGAGGAAGAGCTCAAGGAAACTGCAGCTGAGTTGCGCGTCCCCTTGTTCGACGTTTCCGAGCGTACGGCGGCGAACATCGCCACCATCAAAGATTTCGAGGCCAAGCGTAAGGCCAACAAGAAGATGGCGGCCGAGGGAAGCATCGTCGAGTATCTCGAGAATATGGTGAACGTGGGCTATCCGCTCATTGTCGCCCGTATCGACGGCTTGGACGCCGGCGGCCTGCGCAACGCGTGGGATATTCTGCGCGGCCGCATGCCCGAGCCTGGCGCGTGCGTTATTGGTACTATCAATAACGACAAGCCCGTGCTCATGGCTGCCGCGACCGATGAAGCCGTTGCCGCTGGCTTTAACGCTGGCAACGTGATCAAGGCTATCGCGGGCAACATCAAGGGCGGTGGCGGCGGCAAACCGACCATGGCTCAGGCTGGCGGCAAAGATGCAGCCGGTATCGATGCCGCGCTCGACGCCGCGCGCGAGCTTCTTGCAAAATAGTTTGAAGAAAGCCCCGTTCGCGGGGCTTTTTCGTAAGTTGGTCACGCCTGCCCGCCTTCGCCCTCGGCCGCCGAAGCCTCACGCAGCCACGGCTCGCTACCGTACTTCGCTCACTACGCGCTCGCCTGGCTTCGTTTAACTTTTTAAATAAAGGGCAAATTTGAACTCAGACGGCTGCGTGCGGCTTCGGCGGCCGAGGGCGAAGGCTGCTTGCGTTCTTGCGTATTTTCAGGACGTGCTTTGACGGCACTGCCCTCGCTATGGCGGGGGCGAGCTTCCGATAGATTCCGCACGAGCCGAACAGCACTTAATGTGCTGTTCGTGCGAGCCAGGACTTGACCGAAGCGGAAGCGCGCCCGTCATAGCGAGGGCGGCGGCAAAGAAAGGACATATATGCGTACATTGGCGCTTGACATCGGCGAGGTCCGCGTTGGTCTCGCGGTTTCCGATTCGGCGGGCAAAATCGCCACGCCCCTTAAGGTGCTCCCTGCCGATGCGGTGCTCAACCACGGCGCTGAATTCCGTCGCATTGTTGAGGATTGGGAAATCGAACAGCTGGTGAGCGGTCTTCCTATGACCATGGCCGGCGAAGAGGGGCCGCAGGCGGCATCGATTCGCGAGAAAGCGCAAAAAATCGCGAAGGCGTGCGGCTTGCCGTTGTTTTTTTGTGATGAACGCCTGAGTTCTCGCGAGGCAAAGCGTATTTTGCGAGAAGAAGGTTTGGATGAACGCGCCATGCGCGGTAAAGTAGACATGATTGCTGCCAGCCTGTTCTTGCAGGTCTGGCTTGATTCTCAGGTGTAAAGACGCGTCTCGCGCGTTGCGCGAGTTAAGGGAGAAAACAGTATGCCCCGTAGACAGGTTACGTACTCGAACCACCCCAACCATCGTGCGCGTATGGTGCACGCTCAGGGCGAGCGCCAATTCCGCACCTACGATACGTCGCATATTCGTCCGCGCAAGAGCAAAGGCCCCGCCATTGTCGGCATTGTGCTCGCCATTGTTGTGGTGCTTGCTCTGGTATTCGGCGTTTCCGCCGCCTTGAAAGGTTGTTCGGGCGATAACGTCGATGGGTCTGCCGTTGTGGTTCAATCGACTGTTTCCGCAACCATTCCCGACGGCTCTTCCGCAAGCGATACCGCTTCTATTCTGCAGAGCGCGGGCGTGGTTCCCGACTCCAAGGCGTTTTTGTCGCGCGCCAAAACGATGGGGCTTGATAGCAACAAATTCCAGGCTGGTACCTACACGTTTTCGAGTGGCATGACGCTTGACGATGTGGTGAAGGCGGTTGCTTCGGGCGATTTCGGCACTGTTGCAATGGCTATCCCCGAAGGCTATAAACTTTCCGATATTGCTGCGGCGGTCGATGCGGCCACGGGCGGCAGGGTGAGCGCCGATGAATTCACCAACGCCGCTTCCGATGCGAGCGTGTACGCTTCCGACTACGATTTCTTGGCCGATGTGGGCACGAATTCGCTCGAGGGCTTCCTGTTCCCGAAGACGTATTCGGTAAGCGAGACCGATACGGCTGACTCGCTTATTCGCGCCATGCTCAACCAGTTCCGTACCGAGACCGCGGGTTTGGATTGGTCGTATGCGCAAAGCCGCGGCCTTTCGATTTACGATGCGGTGAACCTTGCGTCGATCGTCGAGAAGGAATCGAGCGGTGACGAGCAGATTCGTGCGCAGGTTGCCGCCGTGTTCTACAATCGCCTGTCTTCGAGCAATAGCGAGACGAATGGGTACCTGCAATCGGACGCCACGACTGCTTACGAGGTCGGCCATGACCCGTCTGCCCAAGAGGTGCAGGCCGCAACGCCGTATTCCACGTATTCCAACCCCGGCCTGCCCCCGACGCCCATTTGCTCACCGAGCCTTGATTGTTTGCAGGCCGTGTGCGCTCCCGCAAGCGATTACGACGGTTATTACTATTTCATTTTCTGGAACGACGATTCCGGAAAGCTGCAGTATCAATTCAGCCGCACGTATGAAGAGCACCAGCAGGCAATTGCCGAACATCTTCAGTAAACGGAGCTTCGCCCTCTATGGGCGTTGATTCGAGAAGCGGGGCCGACATCGCGTTCGATGCCGGCCCTGATTGTCTTTTTTGGGCGCAGCGTGGTGCATTTTGACGATCGAGCGTTTGGCTCGCTGGGCGAGCCGGCTTCTGGCGCTCGCAGCGGCCTTTTCTGGTATGGTGAACGCAAAATATGCACCCAGTTTTTCGCCACCTATTGATTGACGAGGGGATTCAATGCCGTTTACTCCTGATAGATTCTTTACGCGTGTGACGCAAATCGATATTGAGCACGATATCGTGTCCCGTGGCGTGAAATGCGTGCTCATCGATTTGGACAACACGCTTCTGCCGCGCGATACCCACCAGGTTCCCGACGACATTCGCGCATGGCTCAAGGCGCTTTCGGCCGCGGGCGTTCGCGTGTGCATTCTCACCAACAATTGGCACCATGGCGCGCATGAGTGGGCGCAGCGTTTGGGGCTGCCCATTGTGTCGCACGCGATTAAGCCGCTGCCGTTTGCGTATGCTCTTGCGCTGCGTAAGATGGACGCGCGTTGCCGCGAGACCTTGTGCATTGGCGATCAGCTCATAACCGATGTGTGGGGTGGGCATTTCATGCGCATGCCAGTGTATATGGTCGAGCCGCTCGTTTCGGTTGATCTGAAGCACACGTTGCTTTTGCGTCATGTGGAAGCGCTGTTCATGAAGAATACGCACCCAGAGAAATAATGCATTGATGGCCGCCGCAAGGTGGCCATTTTTTGCCATATGCGCGATGTTTTCGCGCCAAATTCCGCTGCCCTAAAGTGTCTCTCTGTCACGTGCTAGAATCTTTTGCGAAAGATGAGATACGTTGCACGTTGGGAGCAACCATGAAGTACATGACCGCAGGGGAGTTGCGTGGCGCAAGCTTGGTTGCCATTGTTGACGACGTTCCGGCCGGCCTGCGCCTTCAGGCTGCTTCAATCCAAGCCGATTTGGACCGATGGTCGCACGGTTGCTCATGCGGCGAGCGACGTGAGGTCGATTGCGCCGCGATTCTTTCGGGCGTTTCAGCGGATGGCCGCACAACGGGTTCGCCTTTGTCGCTCGTTGTCGACAATGCGGCATATCGAGCGTCTCTTGAAGACGAAGCGCCTGGCCAAGCCGCCGTTCCACGTCCTGGTTCGGCCGATTTGGCGGGTCTTTTGGCGACTGATGCCAATGATTGCCGATCCATCGTCGAGGGCTCTTCGGCACGTTCGCAGGCAGCGCTTATCGCCGCATCGGCGGTGGCGCGTGAATTCTTGGCCGAATTCGGCGTTGAAATCCAATCCTACGTCACGCGCATTGGCGCTGCTGCCATGCGCGAGCAGCCAATCGATTTCGAGACCCTGCGTTATACACCTCTTGAAATCGAATCTTCTCCCGTTCGTTGCCCATCGGCGCAAGCTTCTCGAGCTATGGAGGAAGAAATCGCTGCGGCGCGCGTGGCGGGCGACACGCTTGGCGGCGAGGTCGCCGTGGCGATACACGGCGTTGCTCCCGCCTTGGGGTCGTATCGCGGCGGCGGCATGATGGCCCGCCTGTCGAAGGCGGCGTTTTCTGTGAATGACGTGGTAAGCGTGTCGTTCGGCTCGGCGTGCGATGTGACGCGCCGCCGCGGTTCTGCCGTATACGATTCGGCTGTGCTTGGCGCGCATGGCTTCGCTCATACCACGAACATGTCGGGAGGCATCGAGGGCGGTCTTACTACGGGAGCGTCTGTTGTCATGCGCGTGGGCGTGGCTCCGAGCGTTTCTCTTCGCGCGCCCCAGAAGAGCATCGATCTTGAGACGCTTTCCGATGCTGAAAGCTTTTCCGCCGCGTACTCACCCTGTTTGGTGGGAGGCGTTGCGGTGGCGATCGAAGCGGAAATCGCGTTTGCGTTGGCGAGTGCGTATCAAGAACGCTTTGGTGGAGTGGCGATGTCCGATATCCATTCGTCATATGATGCCTATATGCGTCGTTTGAGACTCGCGGCTCGGTGACGTTTGTGGGTACGCTGAAGAAAAATGTCTTCCTGGTGGGCTTCATGGGCGTGGGCAAAACCACGGTTGCCCGCCGTATGGCGCGCGACATGGGCGTGGCCTGCGTCGATGTGGACGCCTTCCTTGAACGAAAACACGGCAGGTCGGCGGCGGAGCTGTTTGGCGAGTTCGGCGAAGATGTGCTGCGCGAACTTGAATATGAAGCCCTCGTCGAATGCACGAATATGGGGCATTCCCTTATCTCGTGCGGCGAAGGCATCGTCGCTTTCGACAAGAGTCGAGAGCTTCTGAAGCGCCGCGGGTTCGCCGTGATGCTCGAATCGAGCGAGGCGACTTCTTTGGGGCGCATTCATAATTTGAGCACGCGCCCGCTGCTTGCGCACGATTGCGACATTGAGGGCCTTTGGGAGCAGCGCAAGCCTCTTTACGAGGAGGTTGCGCGCGCGAAGATTAATGTGCAGGGCCGTTCTACGGGCTCGGTTGCGGACTTTGTGGCAAAGGTGCTTGCGCGTGCGGGCGTCTATACGCCCGATTCCGAAGACGCCGTCGCGAAGAAAATCGAGGCCGACTCGCTTAAACGCCGTAAAAAACATCGGCATTCGAAGAACGGAAGGCCGCGTTCGGCGGCGGAGCGCTCGAATGCTTCTCGCAAGGGCCAAAAGGCCGCGGGCGCCTTCAAGGAAAGCACAGCCTCGTCAAAGAGGCACGTTGCGCATGCGCCCGCGAGCGGGCAAGGCGCGGCAGAAAAGAAGCAGAATGGTTCTGGTGCGCCTAAGCACCGTCGCCGGCGAGGAAGCCGCGGGCGAGGCAAGATGCGCGCCTCGAATAATCGGCAAAATGGCCAGCGCGGCGCGACGCCGCCCGCCAATTAAATCAAGAAAGGGAGAAAGCCCCAAAATGGCGAACTCAAGGCTTGAACGCATGCGCGAGAACATGTCGGCTTGCGGCATCGACGATTTTTATTGTCGCGATATTTCCAATGTGCAGTGGCTCACTGAATTTGAAGGCGTCTTTGACGACGAGCCGGCTCATTTGGCGTTTGTGACGCCGAAGAAGGCCTTCGTGCATACCGATTCCCGTTATGCCGATGCGTGCGATCGCGCATCGCGGCATACGCCGTGGATCATTGACGCATGCGGTGGTGCCCATGCTGCCTGGGTTGCGAAGAAATTTGCGGCGTTCCATGCGGCAGCGGGCACACCCGAGGGCGAAAACGTATGCGCCATGGGCATCGAGGACGCAATTGAGCTGCGCGAATTCCGCGAGCTCGAACGGGCATTTAGCGAGGCGAAGTGGAAGCCTCGCTTTGCCGAGACCGATGGCTTCGTGAAAAAGATGCGCGCAGTGAAAGATGAGCGCGAGCTTTCGGCCATGCGCGCCGCCCAGGCCATCACCGATGCGGCGTTCGAGCACATCGTTGAGTTTATGAGCGAAGGCATGACCGAACTTGAGGTGAAGCGCGAGCTCGAGGAAACCATGCGCCGCCTTGGTGCTGAGGGCTTGGCGTTCGATTCTATCGTCGCGAGCGGCCCGAATGGCGCCGCCCCGCATAGCATTGCGGGCGAGCGCCGTTTGCAGGCGGGCGACATGGTGGTCATGGATTTCGGCGCGCGCAAGGGTGGCTATTGCTCCGATATGACACGTACCGTGTGCGTCGGCGAGGCCACGCCGCTCGCGCGCGAGGTGTTCGCTGCCGTGCGCGAAGCGAACGAAGCCGTGGAGGCCATGATTCGTCCAGGTCGTACGGGCGCGGCCATGCATCATTTGGCCGAAGACGTGCTCGCCCATAACGGATTCGCGGGCAAGATGGGTCACGGCCTAGGCCATGGCGTGGGCATCGATATTCATGAGTTCCCCGTGCTTTCGCCGCGCAATGAAACTTCGCTCGAGGTTGGCAATGTCGTCACGGTCGAGCCTGGCGTGTATTTGCCTGGCGAAATCGGCTGTCGCTTGGAAGATTTTGGCGTCGTCACCGAAGACGGTTTTGAAGTCTTCACTAAATCGACGCATGAACTGGTTATAATCTGATAGTTTCATTAAAAAGGAAGGATTCTCGATGGCAACTGTTTCTACTGCCGACTTCAAGAACGGCATGTGCATCGTCTATAACGGCAAAATGTGCATCATCACCGAATTCCAGCATGTTAAGCCTGGCAAGGGCGGCGCGTTCGTTCGCATGAAGATGCGCGACATCAAAACCGGTCGCGTGCTTTCCGACACCGTCAACTCCGGTGTGAAGTTTGACACCGTTCGTCTTGAGCAGCGCGAAATGCAGTATCTCTACAACGACGGCTCCGATTTCTACTTCATGGATCCCGTGAGCTTCGACCAGATTTCCCTGCCCGCCGACCACGTGGGCGACACCGCTCAGTGGCTCAAGGAAAACGACACCGCCACGCTCGAGTACGCCGATGGCGAGCTGCTTGGCGTCGAGCCCAAGATGTTCGTTGAGCTTGAGGTCACCGAAACCGAGCCCGGCTTCAAGGGCGACACCGTTCAGGGTTCCACCAAGCCCGCGACGCTCGAGACGGGCGCCGAGGTGAAGGTCCCCATGTTCGTCGAGGTTGGCGACGTGCTGCAGATCGACACGCGCGACGGTCGTTTCATCAAGCGTATGTAATCGCGAAAGCGCCGTTCTAGCGAACGGCGCTTTTTCATATGGGGCGTCCTGACGCTGCGCGGCAATTTAACGGCCAGTTTGGCCTTCGATTGTGGCTCGCGTACCGAGCAAAGCGCTCTTCCCAATTCGTATAAAGAAGGCTCGCAACCGTGCTAGTTGCGAGCCTTTTGTTTTGTCGTTCTTGCAGGCGGCATCAAATAAAAATGGCCGCGACCCATGCGGGGTCGCGGCCATTGGGTGCGCTACGGTCGCTTGGAGCCGCAGTTTCCGCAGA
>OLPV01001289.1_pt1 | contig 18891 bp, 9 predicted proteins | sample 1671961 | NCBI WGS metagenome assembly OLPV01 (sample SAMEA3136630, study PRJEB25190) | human gut metagenome | biome: human gut; feature: human-associated habitat; material: faeces | place: Austria | collected 2013
GAAAGATGCCTGCAATCAGGCCGGTATCCAGATGTCTTCCAAGTATACACCTCTCTATGGAAGCTATTATGTGGAAGGAATCAATCAGCTTTATGAATTTGACTGTGGGCAGAATTCCGGATGGATGTACAGTGTAAACGGATGGTTCCCAAATTATGGATGTTCCAGTTATACAGTAGAAGACGGAGACAATATTGAATGGAAATATACTTGTAATCTGGGATCGGATGTAGGAAATGGCTATGAGGGATAAAGAAACAAACGATGCATTTTCCAGATGTCATCCTGTACTGAATTTTTTTTACTTTGGAGTTGTGCTGGTTTTTACCATGTTTAATCAGCATCCGGTGTTTTTGGGAATTTCCTATATTGCAGCATTGTCCTATTCTTTTATTCTGAATGGTGTAAAAAAGACAATGAAACAGAGTTTTCTGTTTACTTTGCCGGGGCTTCTGATCGTGGCACTTCTGAATCCAATGTTCAACCATTATGGTGTGACGATGCTGTATTATATTGAGAGCAGCGGAAACTGGGTAACACTGGAAGCACTGGTTTATGGCGTGGTACTTGGTGCTGTAATGTTTGTGGTGATCCAGTGGTTTTCCTGCTATAACCAGATCATGACAAGTGATAAATTTGTATATCTTTTTGGACGGATCATACCGGCTCTTTCACTGGTACTTTCCATGGCACTCAGGTTTGTGCCGAGATTTATGGCTCAGCTTAAGATCATCAGAAACGGACAGAAATCTATGGGACGTGATACCAGCAACGGAAATCTTATCAGCAGAGCCAGACATGGACTGAATATCTTGTCTATTCTTATTACCTGGGCTCTGGAAAATGCCATAGAGACTTCGGATTCCATGAGAAGCAGAGGTTACGGACTTCATGGAAGAACTGCATTTTCAATCTATTCTTTTACAAAAAGAGACAAAATTCTGGGCATTGTCATGGCAGGGCTGTTTGCACTGATTACAGCAGGATGTGCCAGAGGAGCAGTTTTTGCACAGTATGATCCAAGAATCCTGCTTGCCGGATTTACCATTCAGGGCAGGACAGCACCGGTTTCCTGTAGTGTTCTACTTGCCATAGCAACTTATACTGCATTTGGATTTTTTTGTTTCCTTCCTGTGATTCTGGATCTGGCAGAAGCAAAAAGTCTGGAACGGAGCCGGAAGACCATCGGTCAGGATGCCGGTCTGACTTATCGGCAGATTTATGAAGAAATGGAACAGGAAGGAATGAAATCATGAATATTCTGGAAATAAAAGACTTCAGCTTTTCCTATCCGGATCAGAGAAAAGAAACTTTGAACCATACAGATCTGGAAATTCAGGAAGGCACCTTAAATGTAATATGCGGAAGAAGCGGATGTGGAAAAAGTACTCTGCTTCGTCAGATGAAAACAGTGCTGGCTCCTCATGGGGAAAAAGAAGGAAGCATCCTGTTTAAAGGAGTTCCGCTGGAACAGGTAGATCACCGTACCCAAAGCAGTGAAATCGGTTTTGTCATGCAGAATCCGGACAATCAGATTGTTACAGACAAAGTATGGCATGAACTGGCTTTTGGCTTGGAAAGCCTTGGATATCATACCGATGATATCCGCCTTCGTGTGGCAGAGATGGCCAGTTATTTTGGAATTCACAGATGGTTCTATAAAGGAGTGGAAGAATTATCAGGAGGTCAGAAACAGCTTCTGAATCTGGCAGCAGTTATGGCCATGCATCCTTCACTTCTTATTCTGGATGAACCGACTTCCCAGCTGGACCCGATTGCAGCTTCCGATTTTCTTGCAACCGTTCGTAAAATCAACCGGGATATCGGAACAACTGTGATCATTACAGAACATCGTCTTCAGGACATTATTCCTTATGCAGATAAAGTGTTTGTTATGGATAAAGGAAAGGTCTTTTTGGAGGGAACTCCAAGGGAAGTAGGAGAAAAATTAAAAGACAAAGACCATGGTATGTATCTTTCCATGCCGGTACCTGTGCAGATCTACGGAGAAATGGACAGTGATAAGCCCTGTCCTCTTACGGTCAGTGAGGGAAGAATCTGGATGAAAGAATATATAGAAGAAAAACATATTCCTTTTACAAGAGAAACAAAAAAAGAACAGGATTTGTCTGAAAAAGTTGCCCTGAAGAAAAAGAAAGAAAAAAAATCAGAAAAAGAAGAGTATGCCATCGAAATCAAAGATGCCTGGTTTCGTTATGAAAAGGACAGTCCGGATGTAGTGAAAGATCTGACTCTGCAGATCCGAAAAGGAGAATTTTATGCGCTGGTAGGAGGAAACGGAACTGGAAAAAGTACCACTCTTTCTCTTCTGAGCAAAGTCCGTCAGCCTTACAGAGGACATATTTATCTGGAAGGAAAGGATCTTCGTACATTCAAAGACAAAGAGCTTTATAACGGCTATCTTGGTGTGCTTCCTCAGAATCCTCAGAGTATTTTCCTGAAAAAGACTGTACTGGAAGATCTGTATTCCGTGATCGGTGGACGTAAAAACAGGCCTTCAGAGGAATATCCCATCGAAATGAAAAAAGAAAAGGCTATTGAGGGAATTGTCAGTCTTACCAGACTGGAGGAACTTCTTGACCGCCATCCCTATGATCTGAGTGGCGGAGAACAGCAGAGACTGGCACTTGCAAAAGTACTGCTCCTCCGTCCGCAGATTCTTCTGATGGATGAGCCAACCAAGGGAATGGATGCAGAATATAAAGAAGAACTTGGAAAAATCCTGAAAAAACTTCAGCAGCATGGAATGACTGTTTTTATGATTTCCCATGATGTAGAATTCGTAGCAGAGTTCGCAGATCGTGCAGGTCTGTTCTTTGAAGGAAATGTTGTAACCAGTAAAGAAACAAGAGAATTTTTTGCAGGAAATAACTTCTATACAACAGCAGCCAATCGTATGGCCAGACAGTTCTTTCCAGATGCAGTTACAGGAAAGGAAGTGGTGGAATGCTTAAAGGGCAGGAACTAGATCAGTTTCTGGATGAATTTCTGGATGGAGCCCGTCCTGCAATAGATGAAAAGCAGGATTCCCCGGAAGAACTGGAGGAATATCAGCTTCCTTCCGACGGACTGATCATACGTCAGATGAAACGACAGGGAAAAGTAAGCAGACGTACCTGGTTTGCACTGGTATTGATGCTTCTGACGGTCCCGCTGCTTCTTTATCTGTCTGTAAGAATCTTTCATGGAAGAAAATATCTGGTCACAAGTCTGATCGTTGTAGTAGCAGCCATGCTTCCATTTTTTATGATGTTTGAAGGCCGTAAACCAAAAGCCAGAGAAATCATGGTAATTTCTGTTCTTGCTGCCATTGGTGTGGCCGGAAGAGCTGCCTTTTTTATGATCCCAAGTTTCAAGCCGGTTGCAGCCATAGTAATCCTTACAGGGGTTTCTTTTGGAGGAGAAGCCGGATTTCTGGTAGGCTGCCTGATCATGATGATCTCCAATATTTTCATGGGGCATGGACCCTGGACACCATGGCAGATGTTTTCTTTTGGAATGATTGGATTCCTGGCAGGAATTCTCTACCAGAAAGGAATTCTTAAAGCACGTAAACCGGATCTGTGTATCTACGGATTTTTAAGTGTATTTCTTATTTATGGTGGAATCATGAATCCTGCCAGTATTCTTATGTCTTATGGATATATTACAAAAAGCAGCCTGATCGCTTATTATATTTCAGGTGCACCTGTGGATCTGGTGCATGCAGCATCTACAGTGATCTTTCTCTGGTTTATGAGCAGACCTTTACTGGAAAAACTGGAAAGAATCAAAAGAAAATATGGACTGATCGAACCACAGGAGGACATGCTTTGATTTATGTAAGTCATCTGATTCCTGATGAGGAACTGAAAAAAATCATAAATAAATACCAAACAGGTGTGGAAAGTATTGAATTTTCCATATCTGAGAATCTGGATCATCTGTCAGAATCTATAGTTAATTATCGCAGAAAACTGGAAGATATGGGAAATCCTCCACTGACGCTTCATGGCCCTTTTCTGGATATCAATCCTGCTGCCTATGACAGGCTGGTGAGAGAGGCTACTATGACCAGATTTTCCCAGTGCTATGAAGCTGCACTGAAACTACATGCAGACAAAGTTGTATTTCATTCCGGGATGAATCCCTATGTATATTATCCTCAGTACTGGGCAGAACATGTGGCAAAATTCTGGAGTGAATTTATGGAGGACAGAACGGAGATACCAGTTGTTCTGGAAAATGTTTTTGACAGGGACTGGCAGCTTCTGATGGATGTGTACAAACTGGTAAATAAACAAAATTTTACTTTGTGCCTGGATATAGGACATGCACATTGTTATTCCGAGATCGATGTACTGAAATGGTCAGAGACGCTTGCTCCTTATGTAAATCATGTACATGTACATGATAATCTGGGAGACAGAGATGCACATACTGGACTTGGAAAGGGAAATCTTCCATATAAAGAAGTTCTGAAATTTCTCCCGGAGACTTCGGAACGTTCCTGGACTATTGAATGTATGCAACCGGAAAACGTCGTTTTGTGCTGCGAAAAATTAAAAGAAATAAAAGCACTGTAAATAAAAAAAGGACAAAAGAGGAGAAAAGAGAAAATATGAAAAACAAAAAATGGATCATTTCTCACAGAGCATTAAGCTGGCTTCTGGCAGTTACTCTTACAGGAACCAGTATGGTATTGCCTGTACAGGCCAGTGACTTCAGTGATGATGCTGCAGTGGAAGCTTCTGTGGAAACAGATGCAGAGAACACAGAAAATGCAGAAGAAGGAACAGAAGTAGATCTTTCCGGAGAAGAATCAGCAGAAGAGTCTGTTGAAGAAGAAAATCCGGAAGAAATTTCAGGAGAAGATTTTTCTTCAGAGGACACAGAAGAAACTTTTTCTTCAGAAGAAGAGACTCCCGCAGCAGGGCTTGCAGGCGCAGGAACCACAGAGAATCCTTATCTGATTGAAAAGGCAGAAGATCTGCCGGCAGAGATTCCGACAGGAACTGTCTATGCATTAAAAAATGATATCACACTGACTTCCGGACAGCAGATCACAGTAATTGCAGGTACACTGGATGGTAAAGGTCATGTGGTTACTCTGGCAGATAAACCACTGGCAGCAACTGTAAGTGGTGTTGTTCAGAACCTGGGTGTGAATGGAAGCACTACATTGACGCTCAGTGACATACAGGGGGGTATGATCAATGTAGTTACAGAGACTGGCGTGGTTCAGAATTGCTACTGTACAGTAAATTCACAGGCTAGTGGCTGGATAGATGTCATCGGTGGAATGATTGGAAACCTTAAAGGAACTATTCAGAACAGTTATTTTTCAGGAACAACAGATTTGATGGGCGGTGGTGTAGCTGCATACAATACTGATACACATAAGATAAATCATGTACTGTGGACTTCAGGAATGTCTATAATAGGACAGGGTCGAACAACGAATGTATCAGAAGATAGTTTAAAGAAGGTTACCACAGACCAGATCAAAGCCAGTGTTTCCGTATTAAATACAGATATTGCACTTACAGGATATTATTGGGCACTTCCACAGGATGGAAGCAATAACGGTCTTCCAATCCTCATAGAAGGAACACCTGAAGTAGGGGAAGTAGACTGGTCAGGATTAAATGGCGCAATTGAAAATGCGAAATCTCTTATAAAAGAAGATTATACAGAAACTTCCTGGAAAGAAGTAGAAACTGCGCTTGCTGAAGCAGAAGCTCTGGTAGAGGCAGGAAATGCTACGCAGACAGCAGTTAATGCTGCTTCGAAGAAGCTGGCAGGAGCTGTGGCGGCACTGAAAAAGAAGAAACCTTCTGTACCGGTACAGAAACCGGTAGATGAATCCAAGATTATCTATATTGAAAGTCAAAAAGATTTTTCTAAACTTAATAGTGCAACAGAGAATTCTTATATTGTATTGAAAAAAGACATTACCATTAATAAAAACTATCTAGATGAATCTGATTGGGCATGTTTCGCGACTATAAAGGGTGTTCTGGATGGACAGGGACATACAATTACTTTTGAAAATAGTGATGCTTTGTGCAATGGTGTTGCTGAATCTGGAATTGTACAGAATATAGGGTTTAAAGGTTCTTTGAAGGCAACTAATAGTTCAGGCCCTCTTGGTTTATCCGTGAGTGGTTCAGTTATCAATTGCTGGTCTGAAATTTCCGGAAAAGGAGCCAGTGGTTTTGCCAAGAATCTTAACAATGATGCAGTGATCTCTAACTGTTTTGCCTATGGAGATTGCCAGATGGGTGGTATTATCAACACATACAAAGGCGGTACTCTGAAAAACACCCATTGGCTGGATTCTCTGTCAGCACCTGTTTATCCTGCAGAAGCACTGCAAAACTCAGGAGCTCTCAGCGAAGATCAGATGAAGACCATGGATTTCGTAAACGCACTGAATGAAAACAAAGGTGAAAACGGTACATCCTGGGGACAGAGCAGCACAGGTTATGCATATTTTGGAGAAAATCAGACCTACGTTCCAGGCGGCGATAACTGGCCGGAACTTCCGGGAGAAAATACAACTGCCATCGCATTTACAAATTATGATGAGAATGATGCAGTGACCCTGGACGATGCCAAACTTCAGGTTTCTCCGGATTTTGTGAATGGATTTAAAGTTGCAGGAACATTTTCACTTCCTGGATATGAAGTACCGGAAGGATGCAGTCTGAAATGGTCATTATCTGATACAAAACCAGAAGGTGCTGCTGCCATTGCAGAAGATTCCGGAGAATTTTTTGTATATCAGAATGGTAAGGCTGTGGTAAATGCTTATCTTGTAAAGGCAGATGGTTCAGAAGAACGTCTGGCATCTGCAGCAGTGATTTCCAAGGCTTCAGAAATCAAAGACATTAAGCTGTTTATCAATGATCAGGATGTAACCAATGGAACTTACACAGTAGAAGGTTCTGCTGTAAATTCCATCAAGGTAAAAGCTCTTTATGATGGAGAGAATGAATACAGAGATACTGCATATTCCAGTTTTACATATGATGCAGCAGATTCTGATTATATCCATAACGAGAATGTATACAGTTCTTTTTATTTTAAGAAACCTGGTACATCCAGTATTACAGTAACAGCCAAAAAATATCCGGATGTGAAAGCGTCTGTAGAGCTTACTTCTACTTATGTGGCAGTAGAGTCCATTCGTCCGGCACTTTCCGGAGAACAGACTGTTCATGGAAGAAATGCCAACAGCGATGGACAGGAAACAGACGGAAGAGTAGCATTTAATCCGATTCAGGGTGGAGCCATTGTAGAACCTGCCAATGCAAGTTACGGAAACAACTGGACCATTAAGAGCAGCGATGAGACCATTGGCTATTATGATAATGGTTCTAAGGTTTATGTTCCGAAACAGATGGGAACAGTTACCTATACAGCAGAGATTGAAGATAAAGACCCCGAAACCGGAATGCCGGAGACAAAGACAGGAACATCAGAAGTTACTTATAAATATCTGAATCCTGTTACTTCAGTTACAGCGGCGAAAACGGAATTTACAGTGGAAGAAAAGGGCAGCGAAGATTTCAGCCTGAATGTAGTGGGAGAAAAATCTTCCAAAGGATACAGCGTTTCAGATCCGTCTATTGTCTGGACTTATGACAAAAAAGGTGTTGCGACAATCACAAGAACAAAGAGTGGTGCATGGAAACGTGAAGAGGGAGCACCGGATACCAATCAGTATTTCCTGGCTTCTGATTACAAAGTAACAGGTATTTCTGAGGGCACCGTAACAGCAACCGGAACACCGGTAGACCAGACAAATCATCCGAAACCGATTGTTCTTACCATTAAAGTTACCAAGGGAGATATTCCGGACACTGATAATCAGGCACTTGCAAGAGAAGGGGCACAGATTGCTGTTGACTGGATCAAAGCAAATTATGCAGATGGATTCAAATATGGAAATGAATGGCCGGTATTTACATTGATCCGCCATGGAGAGACCATTCCTCAGGAACAGCTGGATGCATATTATGAGTCTGTTGTGAAAGAAATCAAAACCTGGACACCGGATAAGAAACCTACAGACATTGCCAAAGTTGCCATGGCACTGACGATTATCGGCAAAGATATCACTGATATTGAAGGAATCAACCTGGCAGAATGGATGTATGACTCTACACATCTGACAGACGGTTCCAACGAATTCCTTTGGGTATTACTTGCACTGGATGCAGCAGACATTAAAATTCCGGACAATGCAAAATGGACAAGAGAAGCCATGATCGAAGGTCTTCTGAAATTCCAGAATCCAGAAAAAGGATTCTTCGGTCTTACAGATAACAAAACAGGAAGCATAGATCTTACAGCCATGTCACTGCAGCCATTGTCAAGATATCAGGCAAAAGATCCCAAAGTAGAAGCTGCAGTAAAGAAGGCAGTCAGCTGGCTGAAAAATGCAGTGGGGGATGATTACGGATTTGGAACATCTGAGGGAACTTCTCAGGTAATCCTTGCACTTACCGCACTTGGTATTGACCCGACTCTTCCGGAAGAAGGGTTTGGTTCTTCTAATATGAATATGATCACCAATCTGATGGATTATAAAGGCAGCAAAGGTGGATTTATTCATACACCTGGAATGGATATCGTATACGAAATTTCCACTATTCAGGCACTGGAGGCATTTGATTCTTATCTGATGCTTACCAAAGATAACACCGCTTACTGGGATCTGAAAGGATCTGCACATGTAACACACAAATGGTCACAGTGGAAAACAACATCTGCTGCAACTGTATTTAAGAAAGCAGTACAGACCCGTATCTGTTCTGTATGTGGGGCAAAAGAAACCAGAGAAACAGGAAATAAACTGAAAGCTACCATGAAGGTCAGTGAAACAACACTGCCTATGAAAGTTGGTCAGACTGTTAATAATTTCAAAGTGACAGGAATGGCAAAAGGGGATTCTGTAAAATCCTGGAAATCCAGCAATACCAAAATTATTAAAGTAAGTGGCAAATCCAATGGAAGATGTAAACTTACTGCTCAGAAACGTACTGGCACTGCCAAGATTACTATTACACTGAAAAGTGGGCTTAAGAAAACAGTAAATATTAAAGTACAGAAAACAGCTGTAAAAACAACTAAAATTACCGGATTCAGAGGTGGAAAAAATTCTGTTACTCTGAAAAAAGGAGAAAAGTTTAGTCTGATTCCTGTACGCAGACCAGTTTCCAGTAGAGAAAAAGCAATCTTTACAAGCTCAAACAAGAAAGTTGCAACTGTAGATGCAAAAGGACATATTAAAGCACTGAAAGCCGGCAAGGCAACTATTACTGTAAAAATCAATAAAAAGAAAGCAACCTTTAAAGTTACTGTAAAATAATGGAGGAAGCACTATGAAGAAATGGAAAGGATGTCTTCTGGTGATTGTTGCCACAATCTGTCTGTTCTGGATTTTTCCGGAACAGACACCGGCAGCATCTGATTCGGTAATCGTTTCCGTAGAAAAAAGTACACTTGGTCAGGGCTTTATTGTAGAACCAACCACAGTGCAGCTGAAATCCGGTGATACTGCAAAAACAGTTACGGAACGAGTACTGAACAGCAATGGAATAAAATTTACCACAGCGAAAAACAGCTCCTATGGATATTATCTTTCTGGTGTGGAGGATCCCGGCAGAGGAGAAGTAAAAATTCCGGATTTCATAAAGACACTGATTTCAGCCAAAACACTTACACTTACTGCTGATAAAACTCCAGATTATCTCAGCGAATTTGATTACACCAAACAGGCAGGCTGGATGTACAGCGTAAATGGTACTTTTCCGGAATATTCTGCAGATGCAGCCAGATTAAACGGCGGTGAAGTGATCCGCTGGCAGTTTACACTGGCAGGATACGGTGAGGACATCAAGAACGGAGACCCATCCATTGCCCCTTCTGAAAGACTCAGTGGAAGTTACAGCAGAGAAAAAATTTATCCTGTTCTTGCTTATATAAAAGCAACGGAAGAGCTGAGAGGAAAGGATGATGTGAATACAGCATATGGAAACTGCGTGAAGGCTGCCGGAGATCTGACAACAGGTAAATCCGGTATTAGGTCTTACCTTGGTGTACTGAATAATGCAGCAGAAATTGGTATTCTTTCAAATGTGAAACTGGAAGAGGGAATTTCATCGGAAATAGTGGTGAAATATGGAACAGAGCAGGAATCCATTCGTTTTCCAGAAACCCTTACAGCACAGAAGGATATAAAAGACAGCAGTACGACTATAAAACTTACAGGAATTACCTGGGAATGTCTGAAAGGGTATGACTCCATGAAAGCAGGCTATTACTATTTCACTCCGGTGATCACTTTGAATTCCAGTCAGTATCTTCTGAAAAACGGAATACAGCTTCCAACATTTAAAGTAGTTCTTCTGAAAGAAAACGGAGAAACTCCAAAACCGGAAAATCCTCCGGCACCGGGACTTTCACCGACTCCGACACCGTCACTGGCACCGGTAAAAGTAAAGGCAGGATACAAAACGGTAAAAGCAGGTTATGCAAAAAAGACCATTACACTTAAGATCAGTGCAGAAAAAGGTGCATCGGTAGTTGTAAAATCCGGAGATACCAGAGTCGTTTCCATAGACAGCAAAAGGAATGCTGTAATCCGGGGAACCGGAAAAACAGAGATCCGGGTAACTGCATCCCTGAAAGGCAGGAAGACAACAACCCTGAAAATTCCGGTATACATAAGTCCTGCAAAACAACCGACACCGGCAGCAAGGTCAAAGAAATCCAGACAACTTACAGTATCCTGGAAAAAGGATTCCAATGCTTCCGGTTATCAGGTGATGTATTCCACAGATAAGAATTTCAGAAAAAAATGCAAAACAGTAACTGTAAAAAGTTACAAAACTGTCAGCACTGCCATTAAGAAACTTACCGGTAATAAATACTATTATGTACGCACCAGAAGTTACAAAAAAGTTTCCGGAGGAAATCTTTATGGAAGCTGGAGTACAGCAAGAAAGATAAAAGTAAGAAAATAGGCAACTATTCAGTAGGTAGTATATCGCGAGGGTACGGAACAGTTACGAAAATAGCACAGTAGTTGTTTCAAAAACATATTACGAAAAAAAACAATAGTCATGTTGTTGAAAAATATTGCTCAATATGGGGATTTGTGTTATAATCTTCACAAATGAAATAGATATGGAAATGAAACAATTACCGGTTTTAAGTTCTGTTGGTGACATTTTAATGGACCAACAGCTAAGAGGGAATTAGGTGAGAATCCTGAACAGTCGTGCTGCTGTATGCGTGCAGCCAGATTTTGTTATCCATTGCATGTTATGTGAGAAGGAAAAATCTGGTGCTACTGCGTGAGTCAGAATACCTGCTTAGAGCTGTGGCTGTTTATTACACGAAATGATAAACAGAGAGGGACATTGTTTTGTATGCATAATAATGCAGAATAACGGACAATTTCCCAGCCCAGCATCATTATCTGAAAAATCAGGTGATGATCAGAGTAATACACAAAGAATAATAGGCACAATGTCCGATCACGGATATTGTGCCTTTTTTACTTGAGGAGAGGCTGAAATGGGAAGTGTAGTAACAGTATGTGGTCAGAAAATATATACCAGAGAAGAGGCAAAAAAAAATAAAGAAAAAAATCTGCTGATCGGAGATGCATATCAATGCATTGATGAGCAGGCTTTTCGTAATAACATCAAGATCAGAAGACTGGTTTTGGATTCCAATGTAACCGAGATTCGGAATAATGCTTTTTTTAACTGTACGTCAATGAAAAGCATCGAAATGCCAGGAGTAAAAGTGGTAGGACAGGGAGCATTTGAAGGGTGTGTGAATCTTGGGAAAGCAGAGTTTTCAGATCCTGTACAAAAACTTGGAAAGGCGGCTTTTGCAGGCTGTAAAAGACTGAGGGAAGTAAAAATCAATCCAGACAGTAAAGTGAAAATCATTTATCCGGATACTTTCAGGGAATGTCAGAATCTGGAAGTCATACAGCTTCCGGAGGGAACTGCCAGTATCCAGACCAGAGCATTTTACCGTTGTGGATTTAAAAATCTGGAATTACCGGAAGGGCTGAAAAGCATTGGAGACAGTGCATTTCTGAAATGCCGCAGACTGGAATATATAAGAATTCCTTCCAGTGTAAAACGAATTGAAAAATGGGTATTTCATGGATGTGACCGAATGAAAATCCTGGAACTGACACATGATCCGGAATACATAGGAGACTGGATCGTTAACAGAAGTGTTATGGTCCGCTGCAAAAAAGGCAGTAAAGTGGATCAGTACTGTCAGCAGTTTGGATTTCAGGCAGAATATATTTGAGTCATATATTTATTTTTGAAATATCAGATAATTGTTTTCAAAGCACTGAAACGCATCAGACAGGAGGATTTATGAAAAGAAGATTCAGGATTACAGCCAGATACAGGGGGATTCTTTTTCTCCTTTTTTTCATTGCGGGAATATTCTTATTTCCCGGAAAAATTTATGCAAAAGAAAGTTTTCATGGACAGAAGTATCAGTATAATGAATCGAATCAGAGTCAGGTTACTGTAGCTGTGACAATCTCCAGTGACGGGATTCCGATCCGGGGATTTGACGAAGAAGAAACGGCGTTGTCTCACGTAAAAGTTACAGTGCCGTATTTTGATCTGAAATTGTACGGTATGGAACGGTTTTATCGGTATCCTACTGGTGCAACCTGTGATTATGAGCCGGAGCGAGGGGTTATTAAACGACCGACGCTTCTTCATCTTTATATTTATATGCTTGAAAAATATTATCTTGGTATTCCGGAGGAGCAGTGTGGCAAGGGTTACGGAAAAAACGAAATTTTTAATAAAGGACATTCTGATCGGATCTTTTATATGAATGGAGAGGAAGCTTACTTTACTTTTGAAGGAAGTAACAATGAAGAGAGGAAGCTTCTTTCAGTTACAGGTTCTGCCACTTCTCTGTATATGACAAATTTCTGGGGGCATGATGAAAATCTGAATTATTATGTGAATCATGAATATCCGCTTATGTGGTCTGAATGGGGCGCATCTGCAGATTATATTCTTCTGGAAGATGGAGATACTGTGGATCTGGCTATGTTTACAGACTATAGTTTTTACCAGCGAAGTGGATTTACCTTTTTCAGTCAGGATGATTATCAGCTCCAGATAGGAGAGACTCTCAGAACAAGGACCTATAATCAGAAAGGTTCTGTAAGTGACAGTTCTGGCAATTTTTATACACCGGAACCATCTTCCATGACAGATCTGGATGTGAAACTTTATGACGAAAACTGGAATCTTATAAAAAATCTGGAATATGACAGTGAGGGGTATATCTCCTGTACTTTTGACAAAGCAGGAACCTGGTATCTTCAGGGAGAAGAAAAATCTCTGGCAGGTCAGAACGGAGCGGCCATTGCACCGGCAACGGCCAGAATCACAGTCAGTGACAATGGAAGCACTCTGTCCGTAAAGAAGCTGAAACTGACAACAGAGGGAAACAAAAACCAGATCTCAGTTGGAGAAAAACTTCGGTTGAATGTGGAAATCCTGCCTTCTACAGCATTGTTTCAATCTGTAAGATGGCAGGTAAAAGGAACAGCAGGATATGTAGATTATCTTGGGGTTTTTCATGGGAAAGCATACATAGACAAAGATCAGAGTGTTACAGTAACAGCTGTTTCAAGAGCCGACAGAAGCATACAGGATTCTGTACAGATCTTTGTAAAAGCAGACAGGGAAACAGTGGCAAGAGTTAAAAATACAGAATCTCTGATCGATGCCATTGGTTCTTCGGAAAGAGACATCACTTATACGAAAGAATGCGAGCAGAAGATACAGGCGGCAAGAAAGGCATATGATGCACTGGGAAAAGGATCTGTTGCATATCAGAATGTGAATGGAGAAAAAACAAAGTTTCTGGAAACTGCGGAACTTACTTACAAAAAACTGAAAGAAAACGCAGAAAAGGTAACACCAAGCCCGAAACCAACTCCGAAACCGACGCCAAAACCAACACCAAAACCAACCCGAAAGCCAACACCAACACCGAAACCGGTGGCAAAACCCAAAGTAAATACTACTAAGATTACTTCCGTAAAAAAGGTGAAAAGCGGTGTTCTTACTATAAAATGGAAAAAGGCATCCCAGGTTTCCGGATATGAGATCCAGATGAGTACAAACTCAAAATCTGGATTCAAAAAGATCCGTTCTGCAAACAGCAAAACAGTTGTTTACAGAAAGACAGGTTTGCGAAAAGGCAGAAAGTATTATTTCCGTATCCGTTCTTTCCGTATATATAAAGGAAAGAAATATTACAGCAGCTGGTCAAAAACAGTACGCGGCAGGCCATAAAAAGCCTTTCATCATAAAATTAAAGGAGGAAGAGAATGAAGAAAAAAGCATTAAGCTGGCTGTTGTCAGCCTCCATGACATTAAGTGTGTTCTCCGGTGCTCTGCCTGTAACGGCAGCGGATTTCACTGATGTTCAGGAAGAAACAGAAGAAACAGGAGAAACAGGAGAAACTTCTGTGGATGTCCAGTCTGAAGATGCGGATCAGACAGAAACAGAGACAGAAGAGGAAGAAGTACAGGTAACAGACAGCGAGGGGGCAGATCAGTCAGACTTACAGGCTGATTTTACAGATGATGCGGCAGATTTTGCAGGTGAAGAAAATACATCAGAGGGACCGCAGGTAAAAAACAATAAAACAGTCTATACATTGTATACAAGGAAGGCATCAAAAGGTGTTACCAGTTCGAAAAGAATTGAAATAGGGCAGATGTTTGAAGGCAGTAATCTGACCTATGAAGCCAAATATAAAGATGGCAGTGAAGCAAAAGTATGGAATGATGAGATCATGCAGGATATCAGTACGGAGACAGCTGATGTACTGGAGTATACAGTTATTGCCAAAGATTCTGAAGGCAGAGAATCTGTGCCTGTAAGCATCACCTTGAAAACAGTAGATGTTCAGGTAGAGTTTGAAAGCGATTCTCTGATCGAAAATAGTTCAGAATATTATTATCTTTATGATGAAAACAGTGATAATAAAATTCAGACAAAGATCAGTTATGTTGTTGGTGGTGAAAAAGTTGACAGCCTTCCGGAAGACCTTACCCTTACCTGGTCCGGTGGAAATGGCCTGATCTCAGCAGACGAAAATAATGTACTTACGATCAGCAAGCCAGCACAGAAAACCCAGGTTTCTTTTACCTATGGTGTAAAAGAATCGAATCTTCTCTGGTATCCGGATACGATTGGCTTTAACGGAAGACTTACCATTTATCCAGAAAACCTGAAAGTAACAGGTAAGTATGAAGTTACCATGCCGGAAGATGGACGTGTACTGAATCCTATATCAATAGGTTTTACATCCAATTATTCTGCTTCCGAATTGAATATAAAATCTTCTGATCCGGATGTGGCAGAGGTAACTGCCAACAGTGGATGGAGTGGAGACACCCTCCGTATAACACCGAAAAAAATAGGAAAAGCAGTGATCGTAGCAAGCTGGATCCGGGACAAATCCAATTCCGCTACATTTACTGTAAATGTCAAAGGTGTCAGTGTGGAAGCGGCAGACGGATCAGGAACCAAATCTGTTGTAATTGATCCAACAGATGAAAACAGTGGTAAACTGGCTCTGGCAGCTTCCGGAACATATAAAAAGGAGACTTTCACCTGGTCAAGTTCTGATGAAAACATTGCAACTGTAGACGAAAATGGTGTGGTAACGGGACTGAAAGAAGGTTCTGTAACCATTTATGCTACGTCTTCACGTTCTACAGAAGAAGCTCCTCTGAAAGGTGGTATTGTTCTTCAGATAAAAGAAAACCAGAAACCATATCTTGAGGATATGGAGTTTAACGACTGGAATAATTATGAAGGATGGCAGGCTGCAACAGACGGATTCCGTCAGACAATTCAGAATTATGAGATCACTGTAAAGAATACTAATACAGCATCTTTTAATTTTGTGCCACATTTTGATGACGAAAAATATGATGTAGTTTTATCTTCTCAGGAATACGGTGGAGAATATAAAGACACAGCACTTGAAAACGGAGTAAAATCTTCAAATGCAAATGCCCTGGAGCCCGGACATAACCTTATTTATATCAAGGTAACAGACAAAGCAGATACATCCAGAGTTACCACCTATACATTTGATATTTTCCGCCCATATACAGATCAGAACACATTAACTACCCTGGTACTTTACCCGAACGGAAGTACAGCTCTGAAGTATCCTACATACAAAAACAGAACAGAGGGAACCATGTTCCAGGTAAAAGAGGATGGAACCATTGGTAATGCGGGATATTCACCCTCTGTATATAATTATCAGGCATATGTATTTGGAAAAAGAACAGACAAAATCACATTTCAGACAAGATTTGCCACACAGCAGGAACATGTTTATCTGACGAAAGATGACGGAGAACCACAGGAAGTAACTTATGACTGGGCTACTGACGAGCAAACATTGAATGAAACAGGAAGTACAGTGTTCAGGTTTGAAGTAATGTCTGACAAGGCTTATGCAGCTGCAAAAGCGGAGGCAGAAAAAAATGGAACAGAATTTGTTTTTGCTCCTGAGAAAACATATACCATTACAGTAGATAAGGTAGATCCTCTGGGAATTGACAGCAGGATGGAAGATGCAGAAGTGACAGACGGTATGCTGTATGCACCTGGATTTGACCCGGCACAATATTCCTATAGTGTACTTCTGGATTCTGGCAAAAAAGAAGCAACTCTGAAATTCCATGTACAGAAAGATATTGAAGTATATTATCAGACCTCTAATTTTGGACAGGGAACAAAGCTTACCGGTGAAGAAGATCCAGAAGGTCCGGAGGGAACACTTCTTTATACTGCAATACTGAAACCAAAAACATCTCCATGGGCATCCGATCCGACCATTGCACTGAAAACTTATAATGACGACAAAACTGAAAGCGGATTTGTTTCTTATACTTTCTCTTTGAAAGAAAGAGATACAAAAGATGCTATGCCGGACAGTGTGGAAGGTTATCTGTGTATCGGAAGCCAGTACACAAACAAAGGTAGTTATGGCCTCCTTCCGGAACGTACACTGAAGAAAAACGGAGATACTCTTTCACTTGGTAACTTTGGTGGATACATTACCTATAAATATGATACTCCAATCCAGAACAGCAGCACCAATCCATATGGTATTGACTTTATCGCATATGGAAACTCCAATGGCGGACAGAGCTTTGCAGAGCCTGGAAGTGTACAGGTTTCCAAAGACGGACAGACCTGGTATGACCTGGCAGGTTCCGTGCATTATGATGATGAAGCAGACTGGAATTATTCTATGACTTATACCAGAAACAGTGACGGAACTTCTTCCTGGACAGACAGTGATGGCAACAGTGGAACCCACTACCTCTATCCGGACGCAAAAGAATATCCTTATTACACATGGAATGATAGCAACAGCCAGTCCATGACAGTAACAGGTCTGAAACTGATCAATGATTCCAGAGATCCATATGGAAGTAAACAGGCAGCATACCCTGATTTTGGATACTGTGATGTAAATCAGAATGCAGCAGCTGCAGATATGGGCAAAGCAGGAAATCCATATGCAGGACACGCCGCATTTGGTGATGGATTTGATCTTGACTGGGCAGTGGATGCAGATGGTATGCCGGTACAGCTTGACAGTATCAGCTACATTCGTGTATCAACAGCCAGCAGCATTTATGCAGGCATTATCGGTGAAAAATCAACAGAAGTTACTGCTGTTTATCGTACAGCTAATACAGCAGAAGAAGCGGTAGGCAGAACAACAGCACCAACTTCTGTTACAGTTAACGGACAGGAAGTTTCCCTGGATGCACAGGTGACAGACCTTACTTATACAGGAAAATCTCTGGATGTAAAAGTAACTGCAGAAGAAGGTGCCAATATCTATATTAACGGACAGAACGGAGCAGAAAGAACTTACGAAACAGCTCCAAAACATGGAATTCTTCGTGTGATCACACAGACAGGCGAAAAAGAGCCGGATATCCGTTATATCCGTCTTCACAGCCAGGATGCTCTGGATCATGCAGCAGCACAGTCAGTAATTGAAAAGATCAATGCTATCGGCAAAGTGACTCTGGACAGTCAGGCTGCAATCCAGGACGCAAGAGATGCATACGAAAATCTGACAGAAGAGCAGAAAGCACTTGTTACAAATACTGATGTTCTTGTAAAAGCAGAAAAAGATTATGCAGCACTTGTAAAAGCCAATACAAAGATTCCTGCAACATCTGTAAAGACAAATGTTGGGGGCAAGAAACTGTACAAAGGTCAGACTTATCAGCTGAAAGCCATTATGGCTCCGGCAGACACTACAGACAAAGTTACCTGGAACTCTTCCAATAAAAAAGTGGCAACAGTTGATAAGAATGGTAAGGTCAAAGCTCTGAAAAAAGGCAAGACCATTATTACAGTTAGAACAACCAGCGGCAAAACATTCCGCTGTGGTGTCCATGTATATGAAGTAAAAGCGACACAGATTCGAGTAACAGAAAAGAAAAATATAACTGTCTCAAAGAAAACGATCAAAAAGGGCCAGTCTTATCAGATTAAGATCCAGCTTAAACCAAAGAATACAACAGACACTCTGAAATGGAAATCTTCCAACAGTAAAGTGGCAAAAGTAAATGCAAAGGGAAAAGTAACAGGTCTTAAGAAGGGTACTGCAGTAATTACTGCAACAACTTCTGGTGGAATCAAAACAACAATTAAAGTAACTGTAAAATAAAGATTTTATAAATGTTCCATTCTTCCTGCCGGAGAATATTCCGGCAGGGCAGTGGAACATTTGCAGATAAAAAG
>OLPV01001294.1_pt1 | contig 18870 bp, 14 predicted proteins | sample 1671961 | NCBI WGS metagenome assembly OLPV01 (sample SAMEA3136630, study PRJEB25190) | human gut metagenome | biome: human gut; feature: human-associated habitat; material: faeces | place: Austria | collected 2013
AGACCCGAAAGAATTGGATGATGATTTACGAAAAATCTGCTTGACGAAACACACCAGTCAGATCGACACCGCTCCAAAACTGAAGGCATGGTGTGCCGACGTTTCATCCAGTTTGATTACCAGTCAGATCGACACCGCTCCAAAACGAGACCGCTGGCGACCTCGGCGCGGCGATGGTTTGATTACCAGTCAGATCGACACCGCTCCAAAACCGCTATATCTAACGGTATCGAGATCGATGAGTTTGATTACCAGTCAGATCGACACCGCTCCAAAACGACGTTTCGTACTTGAACGTCGGGACGTTGTTTGATTACCAGTCAGATCGACACCGCTCCAAAACCCTTCCGTGAACACGTGCGCGATGGGTCGGGTTTGATTACCAGTCAGATCGACACCGCTCCAAAACTCCAAGTGAAGGAAGATCTGCGCCTCGCCCGTTTGATTACCAGTCAGATCGACACCGCTCCAAAACTTGAAGCGAATGGTCATTTCGCCCTGCAGAGTTTGATTACCAGTCAGATCGACACCGCTCCAAAACCCTTTTGGATCGTCTCTAAAATCAACTGGAGTTTGATTACCAGTCAGATCGACACCGCTCCAAAACAAAGCTGGGGCTGATAACTTCGGGATAATCGTTTGATTACCAGTCAGATCGACACCGCTCCAAAACGCCGCGCCGCTTGCCATCCCCGTTTGCGTTGTTTGATTACCAGTCAGATCGACACCGCTCCAAAACCATTGAAGCAAAATCCTCACTGCGAAGAGGACGGCCAATCTGACCAGAAGATAGATTAATGCTCAAGAAACTGCAGGTCAACAACGGTTTTACGCTCATATTCATAATCGTTATCGTCAGATGCATTCTCAAGAAGCATCACGTTCAATTTTGAATAAAAAACGTACTCGTAGAACCTTTCGATGTCTTTTTTCGTCAAAAAAGTTTTAAGGTTCACAAACGTAATGACCCTGTTGAACCCCGCATCAAGAGCAAGTGACAAAAAATTGACTAGGTTATCAAGGAACGACGAGTCAGGGCTTTCACCTACTCCAAATCCGCGAAACTTCAGATAACGCTTCAAATCCCATTCTAAACCGAAACCGTAATCGGAGTTCAACCCAAAACCCAGCTCCATTAGCCTACCGGCCAAAGAAGAATCGAGCTTTTCAACTGCTCGACGCAGATCCTCATCCTCTAAAAACTCGCGCTCAATCCTTTTAAGCACCTCTCCGATAAGAAATCGGTCCTCCCAAGGCAAATGCAATGGATCGGGAACAAGCATTAACGACGAGGATGGTTTCTCTTCCTTATCGTCGACCCAAAAGGTATACGGCTCCAACGCAAAGCGACCCTCAAGCGAATCAAGCGACCTTACCATTCTTACGAATAATGCGCTGTTCTCGATCTGAAGAACCGAAACATAACCAGGCGTAATATCAATCGCCGTTTCTAGCCCATCAAACGCCAACCTCATAGCACCAGCAGCTCTTCCATGCTGTCGATTTCCTCACGATCTGCGCATTGCCCGGTTATATACTCCATCGTTGCAAATTGGCTTTCTGTTACCTTAAGGATCTGAACCAGACCTACAGGCGGTCGATTCTTTCTTACCCGAGCAATCGCTCCGCCAGCCGCCGCATCGTTGACAACCAGCTTTGAATACACTGATTCCTGCAGCGGAAGGTACCCGTCTTTGAGCAAGAACTTCCTAAAGAGCCGATAATCACGCCGGTTTTTCGCGGTGTCCACCGGTAAATCGAAAAACAAAACCAACCGCATATACCGCACCCTCCTACCTTCGCTCATAAAACATCGAACGATTCGATCTCGTCAATCGATAGCTTCCTGTTCAACGCAGAAAAGCAATCCTGGACATATAGGCCAATCACCGACCCGACCCGATACATCCCGCCACGATAAGGGATCGACTGGTTGAGCATGTCTATAAGCAAATACTTGTCTTCCTTTTCGAAAGACTCGTCAATGTTGTCGAAAACCAATCTGTCAACAATAGGGCGAAAAGGCTCCATTAGATCGCAGCTTAAATTGAATTGGTTGTATTCATTCCGATGGCAAATCCCACATTGGGTCAAATACCCTCGAGCCACAATCTCGCGACTTACCGCCGACAACAAAATGCTATATCCATAATTGAGTGCAGCGTTTATCGGGGTAGGATCATCCCTTGAAAAGCCTTGACCAAACAAAGCCTGAAAATACAGACGCGCGGCGCTTGCTTCGCGATTTGTTGTATCTCCCGATCGAACTTCAGGGACAAACCCCGAAAGAATTTCACCCTCAACCTCACGAGCCCTTGCAGTAAGGACTTTGGCTTGATGGTCGATCTTGTCCCTTACCACACGCTGCCAAACCCTCTTCTTGATCGGCTCGATCCATTCCAGCTGCTCGGCGATTCTTTTGCTTGTGTTATGCGAGCCGTACAAGGGAAGATAGTGGCCGATGGGACTGCATTTTTCATCGGCCACCACAAATGAAATCTTCTCTTTAGCAAGCTCTGAAAGCAAGTATGCGCTGATATACACCTGATTCGTCTGAAGCACAATCGACGTAATCTCAGAAAGATGAACTTTCGTCGTGTCGTCCTCTTTGCGCACAACCAAATAGCCACCTTTATAAGACAGCTTGCACGGGCTCGCAATGACCACGTTTCTAAAGGCCAACTCGCGTCCTCCGCTCGAACATGCCCGTCACCGACTGGTCAACAATATAGAAATCGACGTCAGCATCATTCAGCAGTTTACTGAAATTAGGCTTTAAGCTGCCCGAGTGCTTTGATCCGCCAACAGAAGAGAGGTCTATCATATTTGTGGCTCCATTAACCAAAGCGAGAACTCTTGAGCATACTTCCAAGCGACCAACCTCGTCGATCAACTCACAATTGCGACGAATAGAGCGCACGTCTATCATCCGCAAAAGCCTCCCAGCAAATCGCATGTGATCCTCCAAGCGACACATCACATCATTTGGACTGCTGTATGAAATCGGCCCACGATATCGCTCTCCCTTCTTCTCCGTAAAATACTTTTGCAAAAGAGCTATTTCGCTTTCGGAGAGAGCGACCTGCGTAGCATTGCGCATCTCCCTCTTTCCCGTAATATAAAACCTATCGTTGTCGATCTCGATTAACTGTTTCTTTAGTATCTTCGAGCGCTGCACCCGCACAAACTCAAGGCCTTCCCCACTTGCAAGTTCACGAGCATAGCCAGTCAAAGCATCCTTGTCATTTGCAATTCGAGATGCCAACCACACAGGCACCTGGGAGAAACGGAAAGTCGCAGATCCCTTCTTGTCGCGTGCCTCATAAATAAAGAAATAAGCAAACTGCTGTCGGGAATACCCACCATACCTATCAATATCTAAGCTTTCCTTCAAACGCAGTGAGAGTTTGCCGCCCATCTTAGGATCGCGTGGCGAATAAATGGTCGCATCCCAAAATGCCCCCGAGTCCTCCATTGGCATGCGCGAAATATAGCACTGGCGATAATTCAGCGCGCGTCGAATACCCTCGACTTCGTCGGAGCCTTCCCACAATTCACCGGTTTCGGTATCAACGAAAGAGCTCATGAAACGACCGACCACAAAGCCACTTGCGCCAGGCGCTTGGCGCGTGCTCTTGAACTCTTCCGCCCTCTCCCTAACGTACTTTTTCATGGCACGCGTATAGCGAATGGGCTGGTCGTAAATATCCGGATACCACTGTCGAATAAAGAGACCCACCCTGCATGCCAAGAACGCGTCGTGTGCATGATGGAAATCATTCGCCTCTCGGCATTTCACGAACCCGGCAGCCTCGCGAAGGTCATGCGACATGCTTGCCTTCACCGGCGTAACCTTGGTGTCAGGGTATTTCACCGCCAGCAATGACTGAGCCAGCTTCACCATCTGACTGGTTTCAACCAACTGGCGAGCAATAAACCCACGCATAGCGTTTTCGTTCACGTCGGCCCTTGTAAGATTCTTCAGCTTCTTCTCGCCAATCAGACCGGCATCGTGCAAGCCTTGCCAGAAACCTGTCATCTTCCTGCGAATACGATCATCCAACAGCATTGAGTCGGTCTTACGCTGATTGCACTCGCGAAGTACCAGCGCTTTATTCTCGAAGCTGTCATCTTTGATATACGTTCGCGGGAGAATATGATCCACCTCGTACAATCCGGTGTCCGAAAGACGGCTGATGTCGATAGGTTGACCTGAATACATGCATTTGCCTCGCTGCATGAAGTACAGAGTGAGCCGCTCATCCAAATCAGCTGGGCTGGTCTCTTGTATCTCTTTCCAGATCTGAGGGTCTTCCTTCTTGAACACAGAAAGAGCCTCTTTGATCTGCTCATAACGGCGTTTCGTGCGATTTCCCTTCTTGCCAAGATCGTCATCACGCGTAACTTCGACAAACACGTTCGCGGGCGCATGTCCAGCAATGCCAACGATCTCGTCAACGATGCGAATAGCCTGATTCAAACTACGGCGAATCGCGGGCGAGCCGGGAAGGTCGTTCACGCCAAGTGCGTCATCGCGCTCGGCGAAATACGCTCGGTTGAACGCATCGACTTCCTTCTGGAACCCCAGATCATCGTCATGCAGGATCTCCATCAATACCATGGAGCGGCCACGCCTCGAGTCGGCATTCGGATCGCCTTCACGCAGAACATCCATAATGGACGTCTTCCCAAGCTGGGTATCAACCTTAATGCCAGTCAAAAACATTTCCGACAAACGTCCCCAACCAGCAAAACGTTTCTTGCAGATCTTTTTTATCTGATCGGCGTTTAAGCGAGCTTCGCCCCTATCGCCGTATTTCTCTTCGAGCTTCTCCTTCAAAATGGAGCGGTCTTCGAACAGGGTGCTCCAAAGAATGACCTCCTCGACCATAGCGCGATCACCCTCAGCAATCTCGCCAGTCCCAAAAATCTCATTCGCGAAGAAAGAGTACGAGGCAAACTTGGACTCCATTCCAGATTCGTTTTGTCCACCCTTCACCCTTGCCGATGAGCCGTAGCCGTTAGAGGCAAGCCAAGACTGGATCTTTACATTGGTCACTCGACCCGGTTTCTTACGAAACTCTTCTACCATTTCCCGTCGTTGAGCGGCATCGAAGCGATACTCCTTGTCGCCATCAAGCGAGTATTTCATCCCGTTTAGCTCGTTCAGGAAACAAAACTCCTCGTAAAGAAGCGACGACTTTGGCAGAACGTCCTGCCCTTGCAGATACGTGCAGATTCCTGTCATGCGCTTGATGAACTTTTCGGCGCTAAGATTCTTGTCGATAACGCTCTCCCAGTTCCACGGCGTAATCGCAACCCCATCGGTGCCGGGTTTGCGCTCAGACCACGCAAAACGAGGTTTTCCGTGCGCATCCATGCGAGCATTGCGCTGCGTAAGGGGTCCAACATAATAAGGAATGCGGAACTCGACGAGCGACAGCAGCTTCTCTTTTTCGTTGGCAAGCGTCGGGTAGAACCGCGCTTGGTTCTCGATAATCGCTTCCATTTCCTCAAGATGCAGCTGATAGCAAATGCTGCCATTGTCGCTAGTTTTCAGGCGACGGAGAAAATGCTGGGTCTCGAAGGACTCCATCATGGTCGTATATCGCCCGTCCGCTTCGGCACCAGAGCCAGAAAAAAGGATTTTTACCTCTTTTGCGAAATCGTCATACGAAGTTTTGCCCAGGTTGTAACGTGTATAACCTGCCGCCTTGAACTGATCGTATCCACTTCCATCCTCGTATGTAGGGCCTCTAAAAAAGACGCTATAAGAATCATGGGCATATTCGCGCACCAAGTCCTTAAGCGTTTTAAGATCGCTGGCGTACTGGTTGTACTTAGCAACCATATTCGAAGAGATAGTTTCTCCGGGAGCATACGACAACAAACCTTGAAGCACGAACGCCGAGTACACCTTCCGAAGTGCCCCGAATAGCTCCTTGCCATCATCGGGGCACGCTTCTAGCAAAGCCTCTATTTCCTCGTCCTGAGAAAGCGACGCTTTTGTATTGTCGGCAGCGATGTCACCGAAGATATCCTTGAACTCGACCTTCAGTCCGACCATCGCTTTCGCAAGAGCGTTTTTCAGCTTCTTATCAGCAGTTTTGTCGCCATCGCCAAACGAAACGGGCAGCAATCCCACAAGCGCAGACGAACGATCGGACGGGCGCATTCCACTTGCGGTAAGCACTTCAAGGATGCCGGTCTTGTCGAGCGACCCGCACTCCCCTTCTTTGCTCTCGCACCAGTTTTTCAGAGCCTCGCAAAAATCCGCAACGGCAGTATCGGGCTTTGCGTTCTTAGCTGATAGTTTCTGACCCTCGCGCAAGAAGTTTCCCCTGCATTTCACAATGTTGTGAAATGCCAAGTAGATAAGGCGGATATCAGCCTGTTCGTCCGTTTCCATCAACCACTTTCGCAGATGGTAGATGGTCGGGAAACGATCGTAGTATTCGATCTCGTTGAAATCGTCTCCGTTGAAAAGAGGCCAACGGTAATTCGACGTTGTCTTGTTCGGATCTTCATTTACAAGGCGCGATTGGCGAAGGCGCATAAAGAAATCGGGGTCTACGCGCTCGACTTCCTCCTGCATCAATCTCTGCAAAAGATCGAGACGCCACCGACGACGTACGTAGCGCCTGCGTTGACCGCGAGGGGTACGTGCGGCGGCCGCGGTCTGCGCGCTATCGAACAAGCGGCTCCCCACGTTGGCTGCTTCTTGAAATGAAGAAGCTGACCGTTTTCGTCGGTTACCGCCCAACCAACCGATCCCGTTCCCATATCGAGACCGATATTGTACTCACCCTTGAAATTACGCAAGTTCACGCCATTCCCCTTTCGGTTGTGGTACAGTGGCGTCGTCTCCGATTACCAGTCGGATCAACACTGCGAGTCAAAATACGGCTTTGCCATAAATGCCCGCTTTCCAGCGGGCGTCCCGTAGGGGACTCATTGACTTGCCAAAAGCCCTCTTCGGAGGGCTTTCTTTATTTCGATATATTAAGTCATATTTTCGGAAAGTTACCGAAATCCCTCTGCAGATCGTCGCACGATGATGCGCCGTAAACCCGATTTCATCGATAAGCACGAACCCGTAGAACATATTCACCGAAAACTTTTAATAATACTGTCACCATTCACACATTTTTTGCACAACATCTAATAGCTCACGCCTCCCACAAGCTATACTAAAACAACTGCAAATCATCTCAATCTAAGATCCCAATAAACGCGACTGCACTTTGCAATCTCGTCTCTATTGGGGAGAAAAGGAGGCAGGTACCATGTCATATCCTAGAAAGCTATTTAATAGCTTAAAACGCGCTGCTGCAGTTTGCGCGGTCGCAGCCTTGACGTTTGGGGTATCAGCGATTACCCCCCCCCAAGCCACTGCTGAGGATATTCCGGGGGCAACGGATCAGCCTACAGCGCTAACGCAAAACGTTAAGACCGCAACAGAGCTCGACAAGAACCAGGAAACGAAGGTCACCCTTTCGTTCCCTGGACAACGTGAGGCTGAGCCTGCTGACGTCGTGTTCGTGCTGGACAAGTCCGGCGCCTCGGCTCAAAAGGACATCTATAACCAAGCCAAGGCCTTCCTTGAAGAAATCAATCGGAAAGCCCAGGCCGACGGCCTCAACATCAAGGTCGGCGTCGTCCTTTTCAACAAGATGGGCAACGTGCAGCTGCCGCTTACCGACGTGGCCACGGGCTATGACGGCATCCTGAACGCAATGAACTCGAGCCTGCATTCGGGCACCAACATGCACGCCGGTCTTCTTGCCGCCAAGAGCATCTTGGATGCCGACTCCGCCGTTAAAGCCGAAAACAAGCACGTGATCCTCATCAGCGACGGTGCGACCTATCTCTACTGCAAGGATGGCGACTTCACCAAGCCCTACACCAGGTCATTCGGCAGCGTTGAGGGCATTAACTGGATGGGCGGCATCTGGGAGTGGCAGTCCCGCGAGTACCATACCGATAACGCTTGGAAGAAATTCTCCGACGGTAGCAATTTCATTTTCTCGCAGGCCATGAAAAGCCCCCAGAAACTCGCTGAGTATCTCGCATACTATCGCGACCAGTACGAGAACTCCGACAAGAACTGGGCACAGTACGACTATGAGTACACCGCCCAAGCAGCCGATAGCGGAACAACTAACCCCATTCCCCTCGACCTTACCGCCCCGTGCAATATCGACGTCGCATTCTGGAGCACCGACGATACCTTCCAATCGATGGTCAATGCTGGCTACGATATGAATGTCTACTACAAGAACGCCGCCGACTTCGACGGCCAGGTTTTCTTGCAGTATCTCACCAGGAATTCCAACAACGGACAGCTTGACACCAACTTCGACAAGCTCAAGGCAAAGCTCGTGGACAAGATTGCTGCCGGCTCAGTCGTCGAGGACTTTATTGGCGCTGACTTCGACTTCGTCAACGACCCCGCCAAGATCAGCCTCACCGCTAATGACGAAAAACTCTCACCTGAGAAGATCGACGCCATGACCTACGGTTTCGGTAAGAAGAGCGACGGAACCTATCGCTTCACCTTGCAATACACCGCTGGAGACAACGAAAAGCTCATCCTCACGCTGAACGAGGCTGCTGCGCCAAGCAGGCCCGTCGTGCTGGAGTATAGCGAGCTTCTGGTGAATAAGCCCACCGAACCCGGCACCCACACCCTCAAGGTCAACGAGAGCGCCGTGCTGCACCCTGTTGACGGCAACGGCGTGCATGGTCAAGCTTACGAGTTCCCCGTCCCCACGGTCACGTACACGGTAGCTAAGCCCGATCCTGTCGATCCTGTTGATCCTGTTGAGCCCACCAATCCAGCCCCACAGCCCAACCCTTCAGACCAACCGGAAGATAAAACTGACAAGACCGAACCGGTAAGCATTCTGGCGAAAACCGGCGATAACGCATTCGCAATCGGAGCAGCATCCCTGATGGTTGCCGGCACAAGCGCATTCCTGGCAGCCGTAGCACTGAAGCGCCGCCGCAATTAGCGACGACGGGCAACAAGCCCACGCATAATCTCACGCCGCAAGCCTTACGGCTAAAGACATCGGGGCGAGGTCGCATATGCGGCTTCGCCTCGATTGTTTTTTAGGAAAGCACGCGGCTGCGTACGAAGTCTTCGATCAGAGCATTCACGACATCAGGTGCGTCAGTATTCGAATTATGACCTGCGCCTTCAATCCACTCAAGCGGAATACCCGTGTTCTTATGCCATGCCTTGTTGTAACGGATGCACGATCCCGCATGATCCTTCGTCCCACAAATCAATAGCGCTGGGCAATCGATCTTGTAGGGCAAATCGGCTTCCACGGCGTCGGCAAGAATCCTGAAGCCATGACCTGCGATTTTCGCGTAACGCTGCTGGTCGCCATCATAAACGAGCATCATATCGCGCATCAAAGCGCGCCCGTAGTCCGACGTAGCTACGCCGTTCGAACCCGCTTTCAAAAGCGATCTCCATGGGTAATGCTGATACACTGGTTCCATCCTCTTCAGCAGCCAAATCTCAATCGAGGTAAGGTAGCGCCTCTGCAACGGAGCCGAATCGACAGACACAAAACCCGCCAGCCTTCCCGGATATCGCTGCATAAAAGCCTGAGCAACGTATCCGCCCATCGACTGACCGACGATCACAGGCTTGGCGACACCTTCTTTTTCAAGGATCTCCCCAAGCCAACGCACCTTATCGTCCAACGAAAAGTCGAAATCGAACGGCCACGATGCCGCATGGCCCGGCGCATCCCAGACGAATAAGTTGAAGCGCCCACGGAAGAACTCGATCTGTTTGTCGAACAAGCGATGATCAGCCGTTAGCCCGGGAAGGAAAACAAGCGCAACCTCGTCGGCATTCACGACATCCATCCAATAACGGATGGAGCCCATCGCCGTTTCGTAGACCCTCTCCCGCATGACGCCGCCCTTCCTTAACTTAGCAAGATTTCTCTAAGCCTGGCCGCAAGCGGCTGCGACGGCGCGCGTCTTCAAGATGAGCTTGCGGTAAATGCGCTCGCGGATCCACGGCTCGCTCGAAAGAGCGATGGCATCCTCAAGCGGCACCCAGCGGACCCCAGAGTTCTCATCTTCCTTCACGCGAATCCGCTCGTTCGGATCGGCAACCACCAGATACGTCACGTTCAAATGAAGATGCGAGCCTACGTAGGCTCCTCGCTTCTCGTGCCCGTCAACGGTGAGCACCTCAAGCGAGAATATGTCCCCCGGCCCGCACTGCGCAATCCTCCCGCCCGAAACGCCCGTTTCCTCCTGAAGCTCGCGAAGCGCGACGGCAGAAAGATCCCGTTCGCCATCGGCGTGCCCGCCAATCCAGCTCCATGAGTCATAAATGCGGTGATATACAAGCAGCGTCCGCTCAAACAACGGATCGACCGTCCATGCCGAGCATGTCACATGAGCCAGAGAATCGCGATCGAACGCCCTCGAATCATCTTCGAGCCTTTCCATAATTAACCGGCGATCGACAGCCTCCTGCTCGTTAAAGGGCTCGTACGTGCGAATGTCATCCAGTAACGACATGTAACCCCGTCCCATCAAAACGATTCAGATGTAGCCTGAAGTCTACATCTGCGCCACCGACAAGGCAAAACACTCGTAACGGCAGATAAGTTCAATTATTTTGATACAATCGAGTCGATTGCATAACGACTGCAATCTCGACCTCTCAGGTCATGTTCGAAGGAGCAAATATGAAAAAATCCGCCCTCTTCATTTCCGCTTTAGCCCTCGCCGCAGCGCTTACGGCTTCTTTGGCCGGCTGCCAGGCTCAAAAATCTCCTGAGCAGCTTATCAAAGAAGACCTTTCCGCCCAGTTCGACGAAGTGAAAAGCGCCGACTCTGCCGCATGGAGCGAGGAATTCGGAATGGACGACACCGACTTCGCCGATCTTGGAATTGACTCCGGCACATTCATGGCCGGTTATCTTGACGGTTTCGATTACGAGATCAACGAGGTCACAGTCGACAAGGACAAGGGCACCGCAACCGCTAAGGTCGACGTTACCTGCAAGAAGTTCGACGAAATCTTCGCTGCGTGGTTTGGCGATTACATGGGCAAGGCCATGAGTATGCTTAACGCACCTGAAGAAGAGATCACAAAGCTTGCCGGTGAAACGCTGATGAACACCGTGAACAACACCACTGCCAAGACCACCTCTTGCGAGCTTACCTACACGAAGGACTCCGACGGCAAATGGGCTGCCGACGAAAAGACCTTCAAGGCCGAGATTTATCGCGCCATGGGCCTTGAGAGTCTGATGAACGACAGCGCCACCCCCGCTAACGCCGCGTAAGCACAGCCAACAGCGAATCGACATGCATAACCAAAAGGCTTGGACGCTGCGTCCAAGCCTTTTCGCTTCAGTATAGTGCTGCAAACGTATCCGTGTAAGCTGCACGGCCGGCACAACGCAGAAAGCGAAAACGCCCTATCCGAACACCGAATCGAACGCGCGGCAAATATGTTGGAAACAAGCAACGGCCTGCGCGTTTGATGCGCCCTTGTGCGTTAGCGACACCGCCAGCCAACGTCGCGCGTTGCCCGCCAGGGAATGAACGGCGATTTTGCGACCCGTTGCGGGCCCCCAGCTTTTCTCGGGCCAAAACCCAACGCCCAACCCCATGCCGATCATCTCACGCACGACGCTTGGGTTGTCGCTTTCAAGGACGACATTAGGCTGAAAGCCCTCGTTAGCGCACATGTCGGAAACGAAGCGGCCGAAGCCCGCCACCGAGGGAAGAGAGATGAACCCCAAATGCTCAAGCTCCGACAGCTTGACGGGGTTGTTCTTGAACGACATGGATTCTGGGGCAACCAGCATCACACGCTCGGAATAGCTTCGATAGCGAGCCGCATTCTCTAGGATTGCTGTGCCGACATCGATGTCGACCTCTTCGTCCTCATGCGACATCTGCATAAGCGTTATTCGCGCCGTCGGATTACGTGCAACCCACCCCTCGAGCGCCTTAGACGCAATGTGCGATCCAGCCTGGAGACTGATACGTACCTCATGGTCGCGCCCTAAGCGGATGTCGGCGAACGCTTGCTGGATGTCTTCCAGCTCGGCCATCACGGGAATCAGGCGCTCTTGCAGCAGCCTTCCCTCGCTGGTAAGGCGGATGCCCCTGCCCGAGCGCTCGAACAAATCAACGCCAAGCTCGTCTTCCAGACGGGCGATGCTGCGGCTAACCGCAGGCTGGGCCATATGAAGCCGCTGGGCGCTTTTCGTCATATGCTGCGTTTGCGCAACATCAAGAAAGCATGTCATCTGATTGATATCCATGCCTAAATCATAACAGATTTGTTATCGTTTTCTTGTGAATGCATATTTGTCATGCATTACTCGCTTTCCTATACTCCATGAAGTTTATTAAAGCGGCGCTACCAACACCCCGCCTTGCGTTCTTTGCGACCCGAGATGCTCACCTGCGCTGCATGAGATCAAGGAGACAAGAATGCTGTCACAAGCCCTGGAAGCCGCGATGCTTCTCTGCTTCGGCCTGTCCTGGCCTACCAACGCCTATAAAAACTTTCAAGCCCGCACGGCTGCCGGCACCAGCTGGCAGTTCATCATGCTCATCACCGTCGGCTACTTCGCCGGCATTGCCGCAAAGCTTTGTTCTGGACAAATCAACTGGGTTCTGGCCATCTACTTCCTTAACTTGGTCTTCCTTACTGCCAACTGGGCTGTTTACTTCCGCAACCGCAAGCTCGATAAGGAACATATCGCCGAGCAGATGCTCAACAACGACATCCACGAGCGCCTTGCGAAACGCGACTCCCTGAAGACGCTGATCTTCGCAACCGACGGCTCCGAGCCTTCTCTTAACGCCATCAAATATGCAGCTCATTCTATCGACCTGGACAAAGCAACCGATATCGAGGTTCTTGCCGTTGCTGCGCCCGACAACAAGGCAAGCGCGCTACGCGCCGATAACGCCGTCGTCCATGCCTGCGAGATCATGAAGGGCATCGGCATCGACGCCATCCCGAAAACCCGTATGGGCGATCCCGCAGTCGAAATCGTGAGGGAAGCGCGCGAATCCGACGCGGAACTGGTTATCATGGGTTCTCGCGGCCTGTCCGGTCTGAAGCAAGTCGTCATGGGCAGCGTCAGCCACAAAGTCAGCGAGAACGCCGGCTGCCCTGTTCTTATCGTTCGCTAGCCTTCGCATCATACGGCTGCCATCTAACACCTAAAAGCCGATCGGGCGCACCTTTGCCCGATCGGCTTTTGTCATGGGGACAGAGGCAGCACTGCCGTTTCAAGAATGCTAAGACGACCTGACCATTCGATTGTTTCCGCTATGCACCGACGACCTTGCACTCCTTTCGACCGTTCACCCCAAAACCAAGCCCGTTGAGTCTTCCGATTGTTTATCAAACGATTAAATCCCCGACAAGAGCCCCGCATCCCCGCACCTTCGCCGATATAATTTCTCGTTGAATTGTGAAGGCGAGGATTGTTCGAGCTTTGTCAAACGGCGGCAGTGAACTGCCGGCCGATCGCGTCGGCCAAAAGCGCGCGTTCGACAACCAAGGCTTGCGTCGGCCAAAAGCGCGCAAACCTAAGAGCACGTATGACAAAACACGCACAACCCGCTTGGCATTGCCATGCTTCGCCTTCGACCGGACAATCGAAGAAAAGAGTTTCCAATGGCACATTCTGGCGCTTCTGAAAAGCGCGCCTCATGGTCAAGCAAGTGGGCTTTTGTCTTGGCAGCCGCAGCTACCGCTGTGGGCCTCGGCAACATGTGGCGCTTCCCTTACCTCGCTGCTAAATACGGCGGCGGCACGTTCCTTATCACGTACCTCATCCTGGTTGCGACGTTCGGCTTGTCGCTGCTTCTTCTTGAGTCGGCCCTTGGCCGCACCACGCGCAAATCGGCTATCGGTGCGTACTCTCATTTCGGCAAGAAATTCCTCTGGATCGGCATTCTGGTTTCGCTCGTTCCGTTCATCATCACTCCGTACTACTGCATCATCGGGGGTTGGGTGACCAAATACGCAGTCGCCTACCTTACCGCCGGTCCTGCCGCATTGGCAGATGGCGGCACGTTCTTCAGCGCTTTCATGACGAGCAGCGTCGAATCCTACATCTGGATGGGCATCTTCATGGCACTTGCGTTCTGCGTCGTGGGCTTTGGCGTCGAAAAAGGAATCGAACGCGTCAACAGCGTCCTCATGCCCGCGCTCATCGTCATGGCTCTGGGCATCGCCATTTTCGTCCTCACACTGCCGGGCGCCCTTGAAGGCGCGGCTTATTACTTGGTCCCCGATTTCAGCAAGTTCTCGGCTGAGCTGGTGATCAACGCGCTTGGCCAGATGTTCTACTCCCTGTCGCTGGCAATGGGTATCACCATCACGTACGGATCGTACATGCGCAAGCAGGACAGCCTGACCACCTCCGTTACCCAGATCGCTGGTTTCGACTTCGGCGTCTCCTTCCTTGCTGGCCTGGCTATCGTACCGGCTGCCTTCGTGGCAATGGGCTCCGCCGAGGCGGTTGCCACGAAGTCGGGCCCCTCTTTGATGTTCATCACCCTGCCTCAGGTGTTCAACACGCTTGACACCACCGTAGCAACCGTTGTCGGCTTCGTCTTCTTCCTGCTGGTTTTCTTCGCAGCTCTGACTAGCGCAATCGGCCTGACTGAGGCATGCGTTTCCATCGTTCAGGACGGCATGCATTGGCCCCGCCGCCAAGCCTTCGTTGCAGTCGTTGCCGTCGTCGTCGTTCTCGGGATCTTCGTTAACGCAGGCTATAACGTGCTTTCCGGCATACAACCGCTTGGCGAGGGCTCTTCGCTGCTCGACTTCTTCGACTTCATTTCCAATTCGGTCATCATGCCGATCGTCGAGATCTTGACCTGCCTCATGTTCGGTTGGCTGGTCAAGGAGAACATCCTCGCCCGCGAGATCAAAGAGTCCAGCGCGTTCAAGCTTGAGAAGGCTTGGACCATCATGATCAAGTTCATCGCACCGGTTCTGATCGCCATCATTCTCATCTGGAACGTGCTTCCTTATCTTGGTTTCTAACGCAACAGACTCCAAGGTCTGTAAAATCAAAAACAACTTTCAGGCTGTTTTAAGAGTCGCGAATTAGAATGCGAAATGTCCGATAAAGGAAGGGCTTCGGCAACCAAACGCCATCCCGACCCAAGTTCACTCGAAGCATCGGAACGAACAGCCAATACGCGCGCCGCCGTTTTAACAGCAAAGAACGCAGCTGGTGCTACTGAAGCGCCCACGCCGACCCCCAACCGGCTGGGCGCTTATGATTTTCAGTTCCCTCAAGGTTTTCGCACGCATTCAACGTCACCTTATCACGCGTTTCATTCACGCTTGATGCCTCATCGCCAATGCCCACGCACAGTTCGCTCGCGCTTGCGCTCGAATGTCAATTGCCCCTGACGCTTCTTAATTTCAGTCGCGCTCAACCGCGTGTCCTATCAAGCGACTCCTTCTCGTTCCGCATTCAATCGCCAACCCTTCGAGGCGCCCCCCTAAAAGCTTTTGTGTCATTTCCTACACTTGTCTTCATTTGGCCTTCCACCCACGCCAACCGCAAAGGCGGTAGAATAAGCGATATCCAAACGAAAGGACCACCCATGATCATCACCACCGCAGATGTCGTTCCCGGTCAGACCGTTCAGATTCTCGGTCTGGTGCGCGGCAACATCGTCACCTCCAAAAACATCGGACGCGACATCATGGCCAGCGCAAAAACCTTAGTTGGCGGCGAGATCAAGTCCTACACAATGATGACCAACGAGGCACGCCAAATCGCCGAAGACCGCATGATCGAGCAAGCCGCAGCACTCGGAGCCGATGCCATCGTCGCTATGCGCTTCTCTGAAAGCGCAATCATGCAAGGAACCATCGAGATGCTCGCTTACGGCACAGCGGTGAAGTTCATCTAGCAACGCCGTTTCTTTCGACAACCGACTTCCCTTATCGCTGGCAACTAGCGCGCATTTTTGAAATCGACTGCCTAAGCCACCATTCAACCCGATTCGAAAGAAGTCCCATGGCCTCCGAGTTCTTCTCGCTTGCAATAATCTCGCTTGTCGCATTCGCAGCGCCCGTCATAGCACAGGTCATTCCTCATAAGCCCGTCCCAGAAACCGTTTTGCTTTTGGTCTTCGGAGCAGTACTGGGTCCCAGCTGCGTCGGCGTTATCGAGTTATCCGAATCGATAACGCTTCTTTCAGAGCTCGGCCTGGCATTCCTGTTTCTTCTTGCTGGATACGAAATCGAACCGAAAAAGCTATCAGGAACAGAAGGGAAGAAAGGGCTAAGAACCTGGCTGTTAACATTTGCATTCGCGGTCTGCCTGGTTCACCTTCACCCGAATATCGCGATCGGCGGAATCGACGCCGTTCCCATGGCAATCCTCCTTACAACAACCGCATTGGGAACCCTGATGCCCATCCTGCGCGAGCGTGGTCTTATGGGCACGAAAGTCGGCGATGCGGTTATCGCGTACGGTACATGGGGCGAACTTGGTCCAATTCTTGCTATGGCTATCTTGCTCTCAACGAGAAAAGGTTGGCAGACCGCTCTTATTCTGACGCTTTTCGCTACGTTGTGTCTAACTGTCGCGCTCGTTCCCGCCACTGCACGCAAGAAAGGCAGCGCTCTCTACCGTTTCCTGGAGGCAAAAGCCGACACAACCTCTCAGACGCTTCTGCGAGCCACCATCATGATCCTGGTTGCGCTCGTAACTTTCTCCGCCGTTTTCGACATCGACATCGTACTTGGCGCCTTTGCAGCTGGTTTCATACTAAGATTCATCAGGCCCGAGGGGAACCTATCCCTTGAAGCAAAGCTTGACGGCATCGGTTTTGGGTTCTTAATCCCCCTGTTCTTCGTTGTGTCAGGCTGTAAGATAGATCTGAGTGCGATTGCAGCCGATCCGGCAACGCTTATCCGCTTTATCGTATTGCTGATGGGAATCAGGGCAGTTCCTGTTGCCATCTCGCTTGCGCTAGGCAAAACGCGAAACATATATACGATTCACGAGCGTGCTTCGATTGCCCTTTACTGCACGACGGCACTGCCAATCATCGTCGCAGTAACCTCGCTGGCGGTTAAAAACGGAAGCATGAACTCCCAGACGGCATCCATCATGGTTGCGGCTGGCGCCGTAACCGTATTTCTAATGCCGCTGCTTGCGCAAATCGTTTACGGAATCACCGATCGTCACCCCATCGATGCAGTCAAAGAAATCGCAAACTCGCCAAAGAGCACGATTAACATCATTAAAGAGCATGCGCATTCGTCCCATACGTACGAGGAAACCGATTATCGCACTATCTACCTACCTAAGAAGCGTTACGACGTTTATACGCGATCTGATGATGCTTCAGAAGATTCCAACTAAGGAATACTGCGACAAAATCTAAAAATCGAAGTAAACTAAAGAACAGCTATCTAGAAGCAACATGCCCGCAACTCGCATGAGGAGGCGGGCTTTCTTCTCATTTGCCGCCGAAAAGGCTTCTCGACGTGTCGTTTGCATGCCCACCGGCCGGGTCCTCAAACAGGAACGCAAGCCACCCTCACCCCAAGTCCGACGAACAAGAGAAGATCTCGCACGCACAACGCGAAATCGATCGACGCAAAGCTGAAATAGCAAAGCCATAACAGCGAATACCTAGATAGCAATACCGGCTAAAATAAGTCGAGACACCCCTAGAAAAAAGGAAAAGCCCCCGGGGCGACCCGGGGGCAAAGGGAAGGGGCCGCCCGGAGGCGGCCCCTTACGGCGCGAAGAAGCGCCCTGCGCGAGCGAGGCTCCCTATCCTCCCGCAGCCTTGCGCTGCAGTACTTTCGGCGACGGCGGGCTTAACTGCCGAGTTCGGAACGGGATCGGGTGATCCCCGCCTCCATGGCCTCGCTCGCGCAGGGCGCTGATCTTGCGGCACCCTGGCGGCTGCATGGCGCCCCATCGGAAGAAGCGACCGCGCGGGACATGCGCGTCGGTATGTTTTGAGTGAAGAGCTCGGCCGATTAGTAGCGCTCGCCTGAGCGGGTCGCCCCGCTTGCAGCTGCGCCCTATCAACCTGGTGGTCTACCAGGGGCCTTACCAGAGAGAGGGCTAATCTCGGAGGCGGCTTCCCGCTTAGATGCCTTCAGCGGTTATCCGCGCCGGACGCGGCTAAGCAGCCATGCCGTTGGTCGACAACTGCCGCACCGGAGGTCCGTCCGCCCCGGTCCTCTCGTACTAGGGGCGGGTCTCCTCAACCCTCTTGCGCCTGCGGAGGATAGGGACCGAACTGTCTCACGACGTTCTGAACCCAGCTCGCGTACCGCTTTAATGGGCGAACAGCCCAACCCTTGGGACCGACTCCAGCCCCAGGATGCGATGAGCCGACATCGAGGTGCCAAACCTTGCCGTCGATGTGGACTCTTGGGCAAGATCAGCCTGTTATCCCCGGAGTACCTTTTATCCGTTGAGCGACGGCCATTCCACTCTGGGCCGCCGGATCACTAGAACCTGCTTTCGCACCTGCTCGGCGTGTCTGCCTCGCAGTCAAGCCCGCTTGCACTCTTGCGCTCTCGGGACGGTTGCCGACCGTCCTGAGCGGACCTTTGCGCGCCTCCGTTACGCTTTGGGAGGCGACCGCCCCAGTCAAACTGCCCGCCTGGCACGGTCCCCCGCCCGGGTGACGGACGGGGTTAGGCCGCCGGCGCGAAGGGGGCAGTATTCCAAGGTCGGCTCCACGGGAGCTGGCGCCCCCGCTTCGAAGCCTCCTGCCTATCCTCTACGCTCCGGGCCAACGGCCAATGCCAAGCTGCAGTGAAGGTTCACGGGGTCTTTCCGTCCTTCC
>OLPV01001304.1_pt1 | contig 18760 bp, 17 predicted proteins | sample 1671961 | NCBI WGS metagenome assembly OLPV01 (sample SAMEA3136630, study PRJEB25190) | human gut metagenome | biome: human gut; feature: human-associated habitat; material: faeces | place: Austria | collected 2013
GGCAAAAAACATGCCAAAACACCTCGCGGGATACTACCTTCTGAATAGTTACAATGCCACCAGCTTTTTTCTCATCTGGTTTCCTGGTAACCTCTTGCATTATTTCCCCATAGCGTTATAATCTAATTTAGTATGATCTTACCTTCCGCTGACAAGATCACTTTCATAAAAGCATAGAGTAATCCAGTCAGCTGTTGGTATAAAATGGAGGAAATCATGAATATAAAAGAAGAAATTCACGCATTATCAGAAGAAATGATCGCCAACATCGGCAGACTGGTTGCCATTGATTCACAGCTTGGCACACCAGAGGAAGGAAGACCTTTTGGTCAGGGACCTGCCATGGTTCTTGAGGAAGCACTTAAGATTGCTGATGAACTGGGATTCAAAACCGTAAACCTGGACAACTACTGCGGCTATGCAGAAATCGGCGAAGGAGATGATATCATCGGTATTGCCGGACATCTGGATATTGTTCCTGCCGGCGGTGGCTGGACTCATGACCCATTTAAACTTACCAGAGAAGGTGACTATGTATACGGACGTGGAACCACAGATGACAAAGGTCCTGTTATGGAAGCACTTTATGCCATGAAACTTCTTCGGGATTCCGGAGTGAAACTTAACAAAAGAATCCGTCTTATTATGGGTTGCAATGAGGAAAAAGGTTCCAAATGTATGGAACACTATAATAAAGTTGCGGAAGAATTATCCTGTGGTTTTACACCAGATGCCAGCTTTCCATGTATTCATGGCGAAAAGGGCATGTTTTCCATGATGGCTCATTCCAAAAACACCAGAATTATTTCCATGAATGGTGGATTTGTTTCCAATGCAGTCTGCGATTCCTGCACTACTGTGATTCCTTCTGAAGATGGTCTGAAGGAAAAGCTGGATGCTGCACTGTCTGCGTCTGGTCTTCAGGAATACAAATTAACGGAAGAAAATGGTCAGCTTACGATTTATGCCAAAGGTGTTCCTGCTCATGCCAGCACACCAACACTGGGCGTCAATGCAGCGGGAGTCACTTTTGAATGTCTGGAAAAGGCCGGTTTTGAAGATGATTTTGTAAAATTCTATAACAGTCATCTGGGAACAGCCTGCGATGGTTCCGGAATTGGACTGAAATGTGAAGATGCCTATGGAAATCTGACTTTCTGTAATGGAATCGTCAAAACAGAAAACGGTGAAATCACCTGCACCATTGACATAAGATTCCCTGTAACCTTAAAAACAGACGATATCCGCAAAATGTGTGAAAGTAAACTGGAAGACGAAAACGGACGCATTGAACTTCTTGGCGGCGAAAATCCATTATTCTTCCCAAGAGAATCTGCACTGGTAACCGCTTTATACAAAGCTTATACAGATGTAACAGGTGATACAGAGAACCAGCCTCTGGTAATCGGTGGTGGAACTTATGCAAAATCTCTGAAAAATATTATTGCATTCGGTCCTGAAAAACTAGGTATTGATTATCGTATCCATGGTGCTGATGAATTTATGCTTGTATCCGGTATGGAAGAAGATGTCTATCTGTATATGGAAGCGATCAAAAATCTTCTTGCAATCTGATTTTATGATACCAGAGCTCCATATGAGCTTATAAAAGACCTTTGAGAGGATAACAAATGGTTCTGGCAAAATCTGACAGAGTTGTAAAAAAATTAATTAATGCTAACATTACGATTTCCACAATGGAAAGCTGCACCTCCGGTCTCATTGCATCAATGATTACTGATACGGAAGGTGCGTCTGCCATCTTCCCGGGAGGATATGTCACTTATCTCAATGAAACCAAGGTTCTTGTTGGTGTGAACGAAGAAGTGATTCGCCAATATGGTGTCTATTCCAGGGAATGTGCACAAGCAATGGCAGAAACTGTTCAAAAAAACCTGCATACTGACGTAGGGATCGGAATCACCGGTACCACTGGAAATCTCGATCCCAACAACGCCGACAGTATACAGGGCAAAGTTTTTTTCTGCATTATCATACAGGATAATGTAAAAATCTTCGAATATGATGCTGATGTTTCCGGAATGTCCCGACATCAGATCAAAGAACTTTATGCTGACAAAGTATTTGAAGAACTTTATAAACTTTTGGCGTAATATCTATATATTAAAACAGCAGGTATAAATTTCACTTTTCTACATACAGTAATAATATATTTCATGTAAACAATACTATATTACATGGAGGTCTGTTTATGAAAAGTAAGAAAATACCTGCTGTTTTTTCTCCTTCTGATCAGGAGATCATTGATTCTTATGATTATTTATCTAACGCAGCATCTGCTCATGACTGCACCGGTCTGATTCCATCTGGTCCTGTAGATGAAGAACAGCTGGAGTCTTATGAAGATGTTTATCATTTCCAGCCACCCAAAATGTCACCTGGTAAATAACTCGCCTTTCTACTTGCCAGGACTACAGTCTGCATATTGGTTATTGTGCGTCTGACAATGGACTGAATGACAGTTTCATATATTTATATTTACTTTTGATTGAATCTGCCGCACCTTCTGAAATTGGTTCAAGTGAATCCTCTCCATTATCAAGAGTACCGTAAAACCAAGGGCTCTGTGGGTTTATTTCTTCATCATACACAATGCCATCCTGCTGGTTGAGCTTACCTGATTTATACTCGTAATAATAATTCACAGATAAAAAAGCACTGCTTGACCCCTCATTGGCAATGGTATTATCTTCACAAAGGTAATACCTGTCACGTTCTCCACTGGTAGCAACAAGCTCTGCTTTTCCATCAGTCAGAGTATACATGTCAAAAAACATTCCCTCGTATCCTTCATCTTCTGTTGTCCCAATAAACAATTCGTCTATTCCATCGCTATCTACATCCAGAAGACAATATCCCAGTTTGTTGGTATCGGAATAGTATCCTGCCAGATAACAGAGATTATTTTCCTGAAATTGACTGATATCCCAGCCGGCAGAAGCACCTTCATAATACTTTTGCACAATTTCATTGTACTGTGGATAATCTGCAAGAGTTTTGGTTTCAGATCCATAAACTGTGCTGAGTCCTCCTGTGGCAAACAGCATGGCTGCTGCCAGAATTCCGGTGAGTAGAGTTTTCTTTTTCATTTGTGTATTGGCTCCTTTTATGTTAATTAATTCCAGTAAACTATATAATAATTTCTCATATATTTATTATAAGTTTTATTGTAAGCAGAAGTACTTACTTTTTTTCCACTTATGTAATATCCTGACTTGCCAAATTTGTTATTACAAGTTTCAACGGTACAGATCTTACTGGCTTTTGTTCCTCTGACTCTGTAGATAACTTCCCTGCCACCACCAGTACTGGCACTTGGTAATATAACTGTATGGCAACGTTTGGAATACTTCATTGGCATGTTATATCCTTTTCCAAAACCACTGGATTTCAGACGTACTGATTTTTTCGTTCTGGTATTGTAAGAACGAATTTCGTTATACCAGCCTGTGGTATTATGGAAGAGCAGCTCCGGAACTCCGTTCCCGTCAATATCTACAATCAGGTAACTTCCACATTTTCCTCTCATATACCGCTTATAACTTGCTACAGCAGCGTTATATTTTGAAGATGCAGCCATTACAGGTACTGTCATTCCCATGCACATTACTATTGCCAGTAAAACACAACTTAATCTTTTTATTTTCTTTCCCATTCTTTCTTCCTCCTTTGGATTAATATAATGATTATTTGATACCAAATATACACCTCTCTCTTTGCATATTTGTTCTTTTTGTAATCAAATAACTCATTTATTTCTATAATCTGCAAATACGGCTTATGAAAATTATACTACGTTCCTGTCCTATTGAACAATTTATTTTTATGCTAATCTATTTTTTTCCTATCTTTTCCAGTTTTTCCATTATTTTACAAGTTTAACTTGTATAAATTATACTATTATCTTCTATTTCAAACAAGTACAACTTGTATAATATGCTAAAGGAGATTTTACATGAACCGAATTAAGAAATTACGAAAAGAGAAGAAGATTACACAGATCCGTCTGAGTATCGAACTGGAAGTTTCTCAGGAAACCATCAGTGCTTATGAAAAAGGAAAATATTATCCAAGTGCTGCTATGCTTATCAAGCTCCGGGATATTTTTGGTGTGTCCATTGACTATATTCTTGGACTGTCAGATACCAAGTTTGATCCACTTTCAGAAACTAATCTGACAGAAGATGAAACCTACATCCTTAACCTTTGCAGAAAAATGGATGATTCCGATCGAAAACGAACTATCTCTTACATAGAAGGATTTTGTGACGCTCTGCAAAAACAGTAAAAAACGGAGATACCGAAGCTGGTATTTCCGTTTTTTTCTTTAGAAGTTCTAAGACAGAGATATCCATTGATATTCCATCTCTTTTTGCGACTCTTTATTTACAATTTTCTTTTAACCTTTGTAATTCTCGTTCAAGAGATTCTATCTTTTGTATTTTACTACTTAACAAAATATCCTTTTGTTTTAATTGTTGCTTTTGGATGCTTATTTCCTGCTTTTGGCTGTCTATCTCCTCCTGCATCTGATCTACCATATATTTCACTGTGTTTCGGTCCATGATCCGCAGCTCTTCTGAAAATATTCCCATAAGTGCCTCCACATTCCGGCATATCTCATATGCCTGCTGATACATGACTTTGAATTCCGGATACTCTGTAATCAACTGGATAATCATATCCGGATCATCCATACTCAAGAATGCAAGCCATGCGTCCATTTTGTTCTTTATACCTTTATTTTGCACGTTGCTACGGAATAAGTCAAGAGGAATAAACACATATTTTTGCAGAAGATTCATTTTCAGCCCAGTATCGGACTGCTGTTGAAAGTTGTGTTTATAGACTTCCTGAAAATCATGAAAGTCCCCGCTGCTTTTGTCTGTGAGAACTATGGTATAAAGCATCCCGTTTCCAGCTCTGCGATATTACCGGTAGAAGGCATAAGTACTGTAGTAAGAGTTGCAGCCTCATTCAGCGCATCCTTCTCTATAAGTGTGGTAGAAGCAGGCAGTGCCAGAGTTGTTCTTTCTGTATCCAGAACCTTGCAGACTTTTCCCTCATTGCTGATGATAGCATCATTTTCTACTGTATAGGTAATATCAGGTGCGCCTGCTGCTACAGAATTTCCTTTGCCCTCTGACAGTGTTTTATAATTCTTTTTGATAAAACTGATCAGCAGATCATCTTCCACAACCGTCTTACAGTTATTAAAATTTTTATAGGCAACCTCCGGCAATTCATTCAGAATCTTTGCCTTCAATGTCAGTTCTCTCAGCTGATTATTCTCAGTAACATTTACGGCATTTATGGTCTCCGGAAGAGTCAGTTCTGTCATTTTGTACGGAACTGCCAGATATTCCGTCTGTTTCTTGTTGGTAAGGATTCCATCTTCTGTAACCCCATAATTCGGATTATCACTGCTGATCTGATACGCCATATTTACCAGAAGTCCGTTCCCGGAAGTATCAATATAATATACGGTATCCGGGATTTCCAGATAATCTATATCCAGATCTGCTCCATCATCAATATCAACGGCCTGTATGTATTTCGGCACTGTTAATTTATGGTAGCTTGTTCTTTCTTTTTCGCTTCTTATATAAGTTTCTGCTTTCTGGGAAAAACTGGTCAATGTCTGAAGATATACCAGATTGTTGTATTCCACATCATCTACTTCACATGTATCAGACATCCAGTGAGCAGTCAGCTTTACGGTATATCCTGAAGCAAGGGGAACCATATCTGCCGGCTCCAGAATGTGACGTCCTGTAGTCGCAGCATAAAATCCCGGAACAAGTTTACCATTTTCTTCCCATCCTGGGAAAAGCTGAGTCAGTTTTTTATCACCCAGATAATCATACTGTAAACGGAAAAGATTCACAAAGGAGCCTTTTTTCGGATACTGATTGCTGATATTCATAATATTCTTTTTGGTTACAGACTGCCCTTCATATAATCTGGTGGCCTCCGCATCACTTGACTGGTAAATGACAACACTTTTATTGTCGCCGTTTACAGTATTTTCCTTGGGTACTACACCCTCTTCATATATTTTGTGTCAAAAAATCGTGTCGTGTTTTTATTTCATGAAAATGTCTTTGTTAATTTGTGATTATGGAGTATAATATTCTCAATTATACAACAAATGAGGTAATACGATTATGAAATTAAATCCATTATGCATGTGCTGTGCAGCAAACAAACAGGAAAAAAAGATCCGTAAATTCCCTGATATGGCACGTAAAACCGAATACATGCAAAAAGTTATGACACTTATTGGCAATCCCGGCGAAAATGCCTGTACCCCCAGCCTTTCTGCTGATCTCCGAAAACTTTACAGGGAATTCTGGGGCGAACCGGCTGAAGATTATACTGCTGAAAAGAAAGAATTTAATTCTCTGATGCTGGGTCTGGAATCCAATATTGAAAAAAATATCCGTTTTTCAGATGATGCCCTGAAAACAGCGCTTCTTTATTCCCGCATCGGCAATTATATTGATTTTGCCGCACTGTCCAAAGTGGACCGCAATACCATTCTCAACCTGATCCACAGAGAAAACAAAGATCCTCTGGATCCTGTGGAATATGGGCATCTGAAAGAAGATCTTTCCCAGGCTGCCAGACTGGTGTATATCACCGATAACTGCGGTGAGATCGTTCTGGACAAACTGGTGATCAAAGTGCTGAAAAGCTATTATCCAGATCTGGATATTACAGTGATCGTAAGAGGTTTTCCTGTTGTAAACGATGCCACTATGGAAGATGCACTGGAAACAGGGCTTGCTGATCTTGTTACTGTCATTGGCAATGGCAGCGGTGCTCCCGGAACCTGGCTCCCGGGTATTTCAAAAGAGGCAAGAAAATGCATTGAAGAGGCAGATGTAGTTATTGCCAAAGGCCAGGGGAACTTTGAATCCCTTCATGAATGTGGACTGAATATTTATTACCTTTTTCTTTGCAAATGCGACTGGTTCCAGCAGCGTTTTCATGCCAAACCTCTTCAGGGAATGTTCCTGAATGAACGACGTATCATAACAGATTAACCATATCTCTGTACAGTTTTCGTCAGAATGACCAGCTCTCCCCGTCGATTCGTCAATCTGTCAAGAAAACTCTAAAATGTTTGTTGGATTCAGCTATGGCAACCTGTCCAGTTTTTCGTTATACTGACATCAGTTCAAAATAAGAGCGAAAGCTTATTAATGAAAACAACGAAATAATATTGGAGGGCAAGCTAATGGCAAGTTTATCTTTACAGCACATTAATAAAACATATCCTAACGGTTTTGAAGCCGTTAAAGATTTTAACCTTGAGATCGCAGATAAAGAATTCATCATCTTCGTAGGACCTTCAGGATGTGGTAAATCTACTACACTTCGTATGATAGCCGGACTGGAAGAAATTTCCAGCGGTACCTTAAAGATCGGTGACAAAGTTATGAACGATGTAGAGCCAAAAGATCGTGATATCGCAATGGTATTCCAGAACTACGCTCTGTATCCTCACATGACCGTTTATGATAACATGGCATTTGGTCTGAAACTTCGTAAAGTTCCGAAAGATGAAATCGACAAGGCAGTTCGTGAAGCAGCAAGAATCCTTGACCTTGAGAAACTTCTTGACCGTAAACCGAAAGCTCTTTCCGGTGGACAGAGACAGCGTGTTGCCATGGGTCGTGCTATCGTTCGTAATCCTAAAGTATTCCTTATGGATGAACCTCTTTCCAACCTGGATGCAAAACTTCGTGTACAGATGCGTATTGAGATTTCCAAGATTCATCAGAGACTGGGTGCTACTATCATCTATGTAACACATGACCAGACAGAGGCTATGACACTTGGTACCAGAATCGTTGTTATGAAAGACGGTGTTGTTCAGCAGGTTGATACACCTCAGAACCTGTACAACAAACCAGGCAACCTGTTCGTTGCAGGATTCATGGGATCTCCGCAGATGAACTTCCTTGATGTTGAGATCAAAGAAAAGGGTTCTGACGTAGTTGCCAAACTTGGTGAATATGAACTGGTTATCCCGGCAGCCAAAGCAAAAGCTCTGAAAGATGGCGGTTATGTAGGTAAAACAGTTGTTATGGGTATCCGTCCGGAAGATGTTGCAGATACACCGAATGGCTCCATGTCTTCTGTAGTTAAGGTTTATGAACTTCTTGGTGCTGAAGTATTCCTGTACTTCGATGCAAACGGAACTCAGATCACAGCCCGTGTTGATCCTCGTACCAACGCTAAAACCGGCGATCCGGTAAAATTTGATTTCGATATGGACAAAACTCATTTCTTCGACAAAGAAACTGAGCTGGTTATCACAAACTAAATTTAAACAGTGTTGCCCGGGGAGTTTTCCCCGGGTTCTTTTTTTAGAAAGGAACTACTATGTCTTTACAGCAAAATCTTCAGAAATGCCTGGAAACCTGGAAAAATATCAGCCATCTGGATTTCTGTCTTCTCACAGAAAACAATGATGTTTATGTTACAACAGGTAGAAAACGTCTTCCTGCCAGAGACAGACTGGCAGAATTCAGAGAAGGCTCTGCCCTCTGTATTGCCAGCAGTTCTCTCTGTATGTACAAGATTATGAACAGAGGCGACTGTGTTTATCTTCTTCTTGTGTGGGGAAATGGAGACAGCCTGGCTACTATCGGTGAGCTTGCAGTATGTCAGATTCAGAGCTTGATGGAAGCATACGCAGAAAAAAATGACAAAAATTCTTTTATGCAGAACCTTCTTCTTGGCACTTACACAGAGATTGATGCTTTTAACCGGGCAAAAAAACTGCATATATCGCCTTCTGCCAGTCGTGCTGTTTTTGTAGTGGAAACCAGACAGCCAAAAAATGAGCATGCACTGGCTACCATCCGTAATATTTTTTCTGCCAGAACCAGAGATTTTATCACTGCCCTGGATGACAGCAGTATTATTGTGATCAGGGAGCTGTCGTCCACAGAATCTTATGATGATCTTGAGGACATCGCTTTTATGCTGGTGGATATGCTTGGTGCAGAAGCCATGACTCAGGCATGGGTTTCCTACAGTAATGTGGCTGAGGATCTGAAACAGCTGTCCAATGCCTACAAAGAAGCACGTACAGCACTTGAGATCGGTAAGACTTTTTATGCGGAACGAAATGTATTCGGATATCGGAGACTTGGTATCGGACGACTGATCTATCAGCTTCCGGTTTCTGTATGTGAAATGTTTATTCAAGAGATTTTTGGAGAGGAAAGTCTGGATTCTATTGATGGGGAAACTCTGGCGATCATCCGTACTTTCTTTGAGAATAATCTGAATCTTTCGGAAACATCCCGGCAGCTTTATGTTCACCGGAATACACTTGTATATCGATTTGAGAAGATCCAAAAGAAGTTTGGGCTGGATCTGAGAACCTTTGAAGATGCCATGACCTTTAAACTGGCGATGTTGGTGGCCGGATATGTAACCTATATGAAGCGCCCATAAGGGCGCTGCAAACGTTTCTTATACGTGGACCCATAAATTTACTTCAGGAGCATCAGATGCTGTGGTGGTAAATAAAGATACTGTGGCAGATTGTCTATCGGTTTCTCCTGAAAATCATGCTTCGGTCTCATCCACCAGAGAACCGAATCCTCACTCATATTCGGGGATTTCACTAGGTACTGATGTTCAAACGTCGTCTCCACATATTCCGCTGCCTCAAAAACCACGCAGTTCTCCCCGGCTTCCTGTGCCGGCTGCATCCAGTGGCCTCGAATTGCGATGTGTGTCATATCGTCTTCCACCTTGTGGCTGGTACGAAGTGTTACTCCCCAGTCCACTGCAAAAACCTGATAATCTCCCAGTTTTTTTATTCTGGAACTGTTTTTACATCCAGTCAGACGGGCTGCTTCTACAAGTCTGGGCTGTTCAAACAACTGTCTTGTATTTCCAAATGTCAGAGTCCTTCCTTCCTGAAGGAGCATCAGCTCATTGCAGAAACGAAAAGCTTCATCCCTGCTGTGTGTAACCATCAGCATATCACCCTGATACTGATTTAAAAATTCCTTCATATCCTTCTGAAGGACATCTTTCAGATATCCGTCCAGTGCAGAAAAAGGCTCGTCCAGCAAAATTGCTTCCGGGTCACCGATCATCATTCTTGCCAGTGCAACCCTCTGCTGCTGTCCGCCGGAAAGCTGTGAGGGAAGTCTGTTTTCCAGGCCTTCCAGATGATATCTCTCTATGAAGTCTTCAATTCTTTTTTCTTTTTCCGCTTTTTCTCCACGATAACCACAGCCAATATTCTCTCTTACCGACATAGTCGGAAAAAGAGCATAGTTCTGAAAAAGATACCCGATTCTTCTTTCCTGAGGTTTGAGATTAATCTTCTGAGCAGAATCAAAAACTGTTCTTCCATTAATTACGATTTTTCCTCTGTCCGGCTTTTCAATTCCGGCAATACAGCGAAGCGTCATACTCTTTCCGCTTCCTGATGCCCCCAGAATGCCTGTTGCTGAAGTACTGCTGCTGAAAGCAGTTTTTAAATGAAAACCTTTGAAATTTTTTTCTATGTCTACTGTTATTGCCATCAGATCCACCTTCTGCTCTTCATTCCCCTGCCGGAGACAATATTGATAAGTGCTACGATCAGGAAAGAGATCAACACGATCACCACTACCCAGAAACCGGCTATGTCATAGTTGCCTGCTGCTGTTTCTGCTGCAATCGCTACGGATACCGTTCTTGTTTTGCCAAGGATGTTGCCTGCAAGCATGGAAGTAGCACCGTATTCTCCAATCGCCCTTGCAAAAGCCAGAACTGTACCGGAAGCAATTCCCGGCCCTGCTGCCGGTACAATTACCTTCCAGAAGATCTTCCAGTCACTCATCCCCAGAGTCTGTCCGGCATAGATCAGATTTACATCCACCTGTTCAAAAGCAGCCCTGGCATTCCTGTACATAAGAGGGAATGCGATTACTGCTGCTGCGATCACACAGCCTTTCCAAGTCTGTACTACTTTAAAATCAAAATTTTCCAGAAGGAAACTTCCAAAAGGTCTTCTGAGGCTGAATATCAATAACAGAAAAAAGCCGGCCACTGTGGGAGGCAGTACCAGAGGCATCGTAAGGATGCCATCCAGTAATGCTCTTGAAATCGGCTTTAACTTCATGATTTTTCTGGCACAGAAGATTCCCAGGAAAAAGGCGATCGTAGTTGCTACCACTCCTGTTTTAAGCGATATCCAAAGAGGGCTCCAGTTGATCCCCTGCAAAAACTCACTCATTCACTTCTCCTTATTGATCTGAGATTATTCTGCTTCTTCTGCTGCTTCTGGTGTTTCCGTTGTTTCTTCTACTTCTGTCTCTTCACTGTCAGCTGCATCGTCGGCAGTTTCTACAGGTGCAAAACCGTATTTCTCAAATACTTCCATGGAATCATCTGTCTGAAGATATTCAAGAAATGCTTCTGCAGCCGCTTTCTCTGAATCAGATGCTTCTGAATCTACGGTAAGTCCTACCGGATAATATACAGGTGTTTTCAGAGCGTCAGCCGGCACTTCTGCAATGATCTCAACGTCATCAGCTACGGAAGCTGCATCTGTAGCGTACACGACACCAACTTCGTTACTTTCTTCTTTAACCGCTGCAAGAACTTCTGTTACGTTCTTACCTTCGTTGATCTCCATCTCGTTTACTTTGTCCATGATTCCCATGTTTGTGAAGATTTCACGAGCATACTGTCCTACAGGAACGTCTTCACCTGCAAGTGCGATATTTGCAGCATCTGTGATATTCTCAAATCCTGTAACCTTTGTTTCTCCACCCTTCGGTTTGATCAGCACTACTTTGTTTTCAAGAAGATCTACCACTGTGTCCTTTTCAGCAAGTTTTTCATCAACCAGAGCATTCATCTGCTTGTCAGCCGCTGAAAAGAAAATATCACATCTTGCACCTTCTTCAATCTGTGTCTGCAGTGTACCTGAACTGTCTGCGTTGTAAATAACATTAACATCTGGATATTCTTTATTAAAATCAGTCTGAAGTTCTTCCATTGCATTACTTAAGCTTGCTGCGATAAATACATACAAATCACCGCTTGCATCCTCAGATGCTGCCTGAACATTTCCTGCTGTAAGGCCAGCTGCCAAAGATCCTGCCAACATAACTACTGCTAATCTTTTTTTCATATTAGTTCTCTCCGTTATTTTTTTAAATACAATTCGATATAATTTTACACCTGTTCGCATTTCAAGTCAATTCAATATTGTATAAAACTCATAATTATTTTCAAAAATTACAAAATATTCATCATATTCTGTATAAAATACAAAAAGGGACATACCTGCCTGTATGTCCCCGGGATTACCGTTATATTCTTGTTCTGATAGTTACAAAACATCTTAATTATGATATTTTAGTTCCAGTCTGTATAGTATCCGTCATCACCACTGTCGTCAACATATCCGCTGTCATCATAACTTCCGTCGTCACTTCCGTCATCATAGCTTCCATCATCATAACTTCCGTCATCATAGCTTCCGTCATCATAGCTTCCGTCATCATAGCTTCCATCATCATAGCTTCCATCATCACTGCCATCATCACTGCTGTCATCGTAGCTTCCATCATCACTGCTATCATAACTGCTGTCGTCGTAGCTTCCATCATCACTGCTGTCGTCATAGCCGGAGTCATCATAACTGCTGTCATCGTAACTGGAATCATCACTGCTTTCGTCATCAGAAGAAGAGGTCTGCTGTGAATTATCTCTTGTATCTTTTTCTTTCTTTTCTGACAGACTCATATAACGAAGATACGCTGTTTCTGAATCTGTATCCATAGTAAGAGAAGCTTTTTCCATATCTCCCAGATCAATGCTGTAGATCTCATATGTATTACCGTCTGATGTAACGATCTTCATATCATAAAGTTCTGTGGATGTGGAAGATGTATCTTCTGTGGAATCCTCAGATGTATCTTCACTGTCTGTACTCTCAGTGGAAGGAGTATAGTACATCTGTACCTGCTCTGCTCCCTTTACGGAGGACTCGGAAGGAATCAGGTTCTTGCCCCAGTCTTCCCCACCGGAAGTCATCAGATAAATCTCTCTCAGATCTGAAGACAGGCTGTTGGTCAGATAAACAAACTTCGCATCTGTAGTCTTGACACCGATCACCTTCGGTGCAGGTGTAGATGTAGGTACCGGTGTTACAGTTACCGGAACTGCTGTAGGTGCTGCTGTTGCTTCAGGTGTAGGAGTTGCCTCCACTACAGAATCCTGTTTTTTACCGCAACCAGCCATTGTCAGAACCATGGAGATTCCGAGAACTGCTGCAAGATATTTATATTTTTTCATAATATTGTCTTCCTTTCTGTGGCGCATTGCCAGATAATAACGTTACATTCCATATTGTATACCCGTAATATATTTTTAGGCTATTATCCCATGGTTTGCCCGAATTGTCAAATCACATTATTATAACCTGTTACCTAGGCAAGAAAGGTTTTGCCTGCAAAGTAGACCAATACCAGGATACCAAGGATGATCCTGTACCATCCAAAAGCCTTGAAATCATGTTTTTTGATGTAACCCATCAGAAATTTGATTGCCAGAATCGATACTACAAACGCCACTGCAACTCCTGTGATCAGAATCATGATCTCAGCGCCTGAAAAAGCAAAGCCGAATTTTACCAGCTTCAGAAGGCTGGCACCGAACATTACCGGAATTGCCAGGAAAAATGTAAATTCTGCTGCTACCGTTCTGGATGTTCCTACAAGGATTCCTCCGATAATAGTAGATCCGGAACGAGATGTTCCTGGAACTACTGACAGAACCTGAAAGATACCAATCAGAAATGCAGTCTTAAAACTCAGATTCTCCAGAGAAGTGCAGGTTGGTTTTCTTCTTCTGTTGTAATCTTCTACAACGATAAAGATTACACCGTAAACGATCAGCGCAATGGCAACTACCACATAATTATTAAATTTTTCTTCGATCACATCATTAAAAGGCAATGCGATCACAATGGTAGGGATACATGCCACTAAGATTTTGAACCAGAGAATCCATTTGTCTTTGTCGCAGAAGCGTTCTACAAATGTAAGAATTCCTCTTGTAAAAGCAGGTTTCCCGGCAAGGGCTTTCTTCTGGCTGGCAGAAAGAGAACGGATGTAGAAGGGCCATAACTTACCCCAGTACAGAACTACTACTGCAAGTATGGCTCCCAGCTGGATCACTACAAGAAAAAACTCCTTAAATTCCGGTGTCATATTCAGTTTGATAAATTCATCTACCAGGATCATGTGCCCGGTACTGCTGATAGGCAGCCATTCTGTAATTCCTTCAACAATACCCAGAATCACAGCTTTTATAAACTCTAAAATGCTCATGTCTGTTTCCTTTCCTTTTTATATTTATGCCGTTCATATACTGGCACAACTATTTTTATGCGGGATATTTTACGGATACCCCTTTTTCGCTTTCTAAGTATAGTATAGTTTTTTTCATTCGTAAACCACCATAGAGGTTTTATGTTAAAAAACCGGAGAAACTGATCTGATTCTGTCAGTCTCTCCGGTAATAGGTGATCTTTTATTATCTGTTGTCGATGGTTGCAATATCGATCAGTGTCAGATTATGCAGGTCTGTATTTTCCAGACTGGTAACAAGAGCTTCTGCAGTATCCAGACTGGTAAGAACATTTACACCTGTTTCGATGGCATTTCGACGAATCACGAAACCATCTTTCTGATGCTCTACACCCTGAGGTGGAGTATCAATAACAACATCGATCTTGTGTCCCAGAATCAGGTCCATAAGGTTCGGTGCAGGCTGTTCCAGTTTGTTGGTACGGATAGCCTTGATTCCGTTGTCTTTCAGCACTTTGGCTGTTCCTCTGGTTGCATAGATACGATATCCAAGTGCTTCAAATCTTCTTGCGATCGGTACTACTTCTTCATGATCTTCATCTTTTACAGTGATGATCATGTTTTTGTATTTAGGAAGTTTGATTCCGGCTCCCAGGAATGCCTTGTACAGAGCTTCGTTAAAGGTTTCTGCAATACCAAGACATTCACCTGTAGATTTCATTTCAGGCCCAAGGCTGATGTCAGCACCTCTGATCTTTTCAAAGGAGAATACCGGCATCTTGATAGCGATATGTTTTGCCTCCGGCTGAAGTCCTGGTTCATATCCCATATCTTTCAGCTTGTATCCCAGAATTACCTTGGTTGCCAGCGGCACGATCGGAATTCCTGTCACTTTGCTGATGTATGGTACGGTACGGCTGGAACGCGGATTTACCTCGATTACATAAACTTCTTCTCCACATACGATAAACTGAATATTGATCATACCGATTACGTGAAGAGCCTTTGCGAGACGGCGTGTGTACTCGGCAATAGTTTCTTTTGCAGTCTGGCTGATGGTCTGTGCCGGATATACGGAAATACTGTCTCCGGAGTGGATACCTGCACGTTCGATATGCTCCATAATACCAGGAATCAGGATTTCTTCTCCGTCGCAGACTGCATCTACTTCGATTTCTTTACCCATCAGGTATTTATCTACAAGGATCGGATGCTCCTGTGCGATCTGGTTGATGATTCCGATATATTCTTCTACGTCCTCATCACTGACTGCAATACGCATACCCTGACCACCAAGTACATAAGAAGGACGTACCAAAACCGGATATCCCAGTTCATTGGCTGCTTTTTTGGCTTCCTCTGCTGTAAATACAGTCTGTCCCTTAGGACGCGGAATCTGGCACTGTTCCAGAATCTCATCAAAGAGTTCTCTGTCCTCTGCTGCATCTACATTCTCTGCTGATGTACCAAGGATCTTTACCCCCATCTTCATAAGTGCTTCGGTAAGTTTGATAGCAGTCTGTCCACCAAACTGTACTACTGCTCCGTCTGGTTTCTCGATGTTTACGATATTCTCTACATCTTCCGGTGTCAGAGGCTCAAAATACAGCTTATCAGCAATATCAAAGTCAGTACTTACTGTCTCAGGGTTGTTGTTAATGATGATGGTCTCATAACCTTCTTTTTTGAATGCCCATGTACAGTGTACAGAACAGAAATCAAACTCGATACCCTGTCCAATACGGATCGGTCCGGAACCAAGTACCAGAACTTTCTTTTTATCTGATGTGGCAACTGCCTCGTTTTCTGTCTCCGGTCCACCATATACAGAATAGTAATATGGTGTTGCTGCCGCAAATTCTGCTGCACAAGTATCAACCATCTTGTAAGCAGCTCTGATATTATAGCCTTTACGAAGAGCTTTGATCTCTGCTTCAGTTCTGCCACAAAGGTCTGCGATCACGTAATCCGGGAATTCCAGACGTTTTGCTTCCAGAAGAAGTTCTCCTGTAAGAGGCTGTGTCTTCAGAGCCTGCTCCATCTCTACCAGAATTGCCAGTTTGTCAATAAACCAGCGGTCAATCTTGGTGATACGGTGAATATATTCTTTTGAAATGTCCCGACGGATAGCTTCTGCGATTTTCCAGATACGCCGGTCATCTACAACAGAAAGCTCCCGGATCAGCTGATCTTCATCCAGATTGCTGAAATCATAGGACATCAGGCTGTCTACATGCTGCTCCAGAGAACGGATAGCTTTCATCAGTGCACCTTCAAAATTATGGCAAATACTCATAACTTCACCGGTAGCTTTCATCTGAGTAGTCAGTGTTCTCTTGGCTGTGATAAATTTATCAAAAGGAAGTCTCGGGATCTTGACTACACAATAGTCAAGCATTGGTTCGAAGCTTGCATAAGTCTTGCCTGTAATGGCATTGGGAATCTCATCCAGAGTATATCCCAGAGCAATCTTGGCTGCAACTTTGGCGATAGGATAACCGGTAGCTTTACTTGCCAGGGCAGAAGAACGGCTTACTCGTGGGTTAACCTCGATAACACAGTATTCAAAGCTTTCCGGATGAAGTGCGTACTGTACGTTACATCCACCCGTGATACCAAGTTCTGTAATAATGTTCAGTGCGGAAGTACGGAGCATCTGGTATTCTTTGTCCCCAAGTGTCTGAGATGGTGCCACTACAATAGAGTCACCGGTATGAACACCAACAGGGTCAATGTTTTCCATGTTGCAGACAGTAATGCAGTTACCTGCACTGTCACGCATTACTTCATATTCGATTTCTTTCCATCCTGCAATGCAGCGTTCTACCAGAACTTCTCCTACTCGGGAAAGACGGAGACCATTCTCAAGGATTTCTCTCAGTTCATATTCGTTGTTGGCAATACCGCCACCGCTTCCACCAAGGGTATAAGCAGGACGAAGTACAACCGGATAACCGATGGTCTTGGTAAATGCCAGACCGTCTTCTACTGTAGTTACGACTTTGGAGGCAGCTACAGGTTCTCCGATTTTTTCCATGGTGTCTTTGAATTCCTGACGGTCTTCTGCTTTCTTGATAGTCTCAGCAGTAGTTCCGATAAGACGAACGTTATGTTCTTTCAGAAATCCTTTTTCTTCCAGTTCCATTGCAAGGTTCAGACCTGCCTGTCCACCAAGGGTAGGAAGAACACTGTCCGGTTTCTCCTTCATGATCAGCTGTTCTACTACTTCTACTGTCAGAGGCTCGATATAAACTTTGTCTGCAATATCTTTATCTGTCATAATTGTAGCAGGGTTGGAGTTAAGAAGAACTACTTCCATGCCTTCTTCTTTCAGAGAACGGCGATGCTTGGCGGTTAAAACTAGGTGAGAGTACTCCACCGGACAATGATGGCTATGCACGTGACACGGTCTATACCAATAATGGAAATACATACTATATTAATAAAGATGGAGATATGTCGATCGGATACGTCAAAGTGGATGATTCAGCAACAGATCCGTCAGCTGATAAACTCGAACCGGGATTGTACTATTTTTCAAAAGAAGGAAACGATCCTTCCGTAGATACTCTTGGAAGTATGTTGAAAGACTGTTGGGCACAGGAAGCAGATGAAAACGGTGCATGGCATTATCTGGGATCCGATGGAAAAGCGGTAAATACCGGAGAAAAAGCAGGATGGCAGCAGCCTGAAAAAGACTGGTATTATCTGAAAGAGGATGGAACCATTGATACTTCTAAAGCAGGCTGGGTGCAGATTGAAAATGTATGGATGAAAGCCGGCAAAGGTGTGGCAGCTATTCAGAAAGCAGGCTGGTATCAGATTGAAAACAGATGGTATATGCTGAAAAACGATGGAAGCAGAGACACTTCTAAAGTGAACTGGCAGCAGATCAACGGAAACTGGTACTTCCTGAAAGCTGACGGAAGCAGAGATACTTCGAAAACCGGTATGCAGACAGGAATAAATGGAAAAACCTATTTTTTGAATGCAGAAGGAGTACCACAGAACGGATTCCAGACAGTAAACGGCGTTGCCTATTATTTTGATGTACAGGCAGGAACAGCAAGACAGCTGGGAAATAATTGGCAGCAGATGAATGGTTCCTGGTACTGGATCGAAAACGGAAGGGTAGCAACCGGCTGGAGAGTAATCAATGGTAAGTGGTATTATCTGAATCCGGCAGACGGAAGAATGCTCACCGGATTCTATAAGGATGCAACCGGACAGTTGTTCTACAGCGACGGAAGCGGTGCAATGTTAAGTACTACCGGCTGGTATCTGCTGAATGGAACATGGTACTGGGTAAATGGAAACGGATCTCTGGCAACCGGCTGGATCAATGTTGGAGGAACCTGGTACTACATGGGTGAAAACGGTGCTATGAAAAC